>OLPO01000427.1_pt1 | contig 35184 bp, 36 predicted proteins | sample 1672831 | NCBI WGS metagenome assembly OLPO01 (sample SAMEA3136728, study PRJEB25190) | human gut metagenome
TATCCGCAAATTTAAACCGGACATGCCGGCAAAGCAGGATCTGGAGCAGATCATTGAAGCAGGTTTGTATGCAGCAAATGGCATGGGACAGCAGGCAACTATTACAATCGCTGTGACAAATAAAGAACTTCGCGATGAGTTATCAGAGATCAACCGCAAGATTGGTGGCTGGGATGAAGGCTTTGATCCATTTTACGGTGCACCGGCGATTTTGCTAGTGTTAGCAAATAAGGAGAGATCCACTTGTGTTTATGATGGAAGCCTTGTTATGGGAAATATGATGCTTGCCGCACATACACTGGGACTTGGAAGCATCTGGATCCACCGTGCAAAAGAAGAATTTGAGATGCCGGAATACAAGCAGTTATTGAAGAAATTAGGAATCGAAGGCAAATGGGAAGGAATTGCCCACTGTGCTGTCGGATATGCGGATGGAGAACTGCCGCAGGCAACCGACAGAAAAGAAGGAAGAGTATTCTGGATTGAGTAAAAAGGAACAGCGTTACACAATCAGAGAAAACAATATGCAAATCAGACAGTTGAAAGGAAGGACAGAAGAATGGCAGATATAGCAGATATTTATACAGCGGCAGCAGACCGCTATGAGAAGATGACATATAACCGTGTTGGGAGAAGCGGACTTAAGTTCCCGGCTGTGTCACTTGGATTGTGGCATAATTTCGGCTCAAAAGATAACTATGATAATATGAAAGCAATGTGCAGAACCGCATTTGACAATGGAATTACACAGTTTGATGTGGCAAATAATTATGGTCCGGTGTATGGAAGTGCCGAGAAGAGTCTTGGAAGGATTTTAAAAGACGATTTTATGCCATACCGGGACGAGCTGGTCATTGCAACGAAAGCAGGATATGATATGTGGGATGGTCCTTATGGGAACTGGGGCAGCCGCAAGTATCTTCTGGCAAGTCTTGACCAGAGCCTGAAGCGTATGGGACTGGAATATGTGGATATTTTTTACCATCATAGAATGGACCCGGAGACCCCTCTGGAAGAGACCATGGGAGCGCTGGCCAGTGCAGTGCAGAGCGGAAAAGCCCTGTATGTGGGGCTTTCCAATTACGATGGAAAAACACTTTCACAGGCAGCGTCGATTTTGCAGGAAATGCATTGTCCTTTTGTAATTAATCAGAACCGTTATTCTATTTTTGACAGAACTGTGGAGAAAAATGGACTGAAAAAGACCACAGGAATTCTGAAAAAAGGTCTGATCACCTTCAGTCCTCTTGCTCAGGGACAGCTTACAGACCGCTACCTTAATGGTATTCCGGAAGACAGCCGTATCCGTACAGATGGCAGATTTTTGAAGGAAAGCAATCTGACGCCAGAGCGTTTGCAGCAGATCCGGGAGCTGAATGATATGGCTGCAGGGCGTGGCGAGAAGCTTTCGGAGATGGCTCTTGGCTGGCTGCTTGCACAGCAGGAGGTGACCAGTGTACTCATTGGAGCATCACGACCACAGCAGATCCTTGATAACATAAAAGCAATCCACTGTGCACCATTTACGGAGGAAGAGCTTGTGAGAATTGATGAAATTGCGGCTGAAAATACAGCCAGTACATCGTTTCGTAAATAACGATACCAATATGCAGACAAGTCAATATGGTGGTTACTTAATATTCGATGTATTAGATAACAAGCATGAAATCCCAGATATATCCAGAGGCCTGACAGTTATGAACAGTATTACAAAGAAGCAGATAGGGCTTTTTACGAGACGAAGAAAAACAATTATATTTTGCATAAGGCGAGGGACAGAAAATGATAATTCGAAAGGGAACACAGGCTGACCTTGTGTCAGTGGAACAGCTTTACAATGACATTCATACGGCAGAAGAAACAGGTCAGCAGACCATTGGCTGGATCCGTGGTGTGTATCCTACGAGAGCTACGGCACAGGCCGCATTAGATGCCAAGGACTTGTTTGTTCTGGAGGATGCAGGTAAGATCCTGGGAGCAGCCAGAATCAATAAAGCGCAGGTGGATTCTTATGCAGAAGGCGATTGGGAATTCGCAGCCAGGGATGAGGAGGTCTGCGTCCTTCACACTCTGGTAGTTTCCCCCTCTGCTTCAGGAAAAGGCTATGGAAAGAAGTTTGTCAAGTTCTATGAGGATTACGCTTTAAGCCACGGTTGTCCGGAACTTCGAATGGATACCAACGCAAGAAATGCTGCTGCAAGAGGGCTGTATAAGAAGCTTGGATATAAGGAAATCGGGATTGTGCCTACAGTATTTAACGGGATACCGGATGTGCAGCTGGTGTTGTTGGAGAAGCATTTGTAATAGTTGAAATTCCCTTATTTTATTAAGGATTCCCTTAATTTAGACAGCTTTTTAAGGAAAAAAAGAAAAGAGAGCAGGCGAGTTTGTAGAGATACAGATTTGTCTGCTTTTTTTATATACAGTTCCATCCCCCCGGGGGGCTTGCAGAAGAAAACTGGTTTTGATAATATTTTAACATTGGAGTTTAATGCGGAGGATTTGAAATTGGATAAATTACTGGATGAAATAGAGAGCTATTGGAGCACCCGGACGGAGGGGTATTCTGAGGTGAATGAAAAAGAATTGAAGGGAATGCAGAAAAAGGCATGGCTGGAGACTCTGGAACGCGGATTTTTTGGAAAAAGGTCTGGGAAAAATGAGGATTCAGAAAACAATTCTGTGGAAAAAGAAGCTTTCGAAGAAGAATTTTCTGAAAAACAACATACAGACAAATATAAGGATCACCTGAGAATTCTGGATATCGGTACTGGACCAGGCTTTTTCCCTATGATCCTTGCGGAAGCAGGATATCATGTAACAGCCATAGATTACACTCCGGGAATGCTGGAAAAGGCTGCAGAAAATGCTGTGAAATTTATCGGAGAAAAGAGCCGGAATATTGAATTTAAAAGAATGGATGCCCAGGCATTGGAGTTTGAAGATGAGAGCTTTGACGTGATCATTTCCAGAAACCTGACCTGGAATCTGCCCCATCCGGAAATGGCTTATAAAGAGTGGCTTCGGGTGCTGAAAAAAGGTGGAAAGCTTTTGAATTTTGATGCCAACTGGTATGGATATCTCTATGATGATAAGAAGCGTGAGGCTTACGAAAACGACCGTAAAAATGTGGAAAAAGGAAGCCTGGATGACCATTATCTGTGCACAGATATTGACCGAATGGAGAAAATTGCGCTGCAGGTTCCGTTGTCGGAGACCAAGCGTCCGGGATGGGATGTGAAGGTACTGGAAGCACTTGGAGCAGCGCAGATTCAGGTGAATGAGGATATATGGCAGCAGGTGTGGAGCGAAGAAGAGAAGCTGAATTATGGATCTACACCCATGTTTATGGTGGAGGCTGTAAAATAGAAAAAGATATTATCAGTGATATACAGAAATTTGTACGAATTTAAAGATAAGTAAAGCGGTGTTGGTTGTAAGAATGAAGTATTAGAGTATTTGAAAAATAGGATAAGTTTTTATTGGATCGTAAGGAAAATTATTTGTAAAGATATTATTGGAAAAGGTAGAAAATAATGAGTGAAATAATAAATATAGGTGGCTTAAGTGCGGCACCAGGGCAGCGTGTCCATGGTTTTATTTCCATTGGAAATGGAGAATTTTCTCTTCCCGCAACAATTGTCAGGGGCGAAAAACCAGGTAAAACAGCTCTCATTACAGCTGGTATCCACGCTGGTGAATATGTGGGAATACAGAGTGCAGTAGAGCTTGGAAGAGACCTGAAAATTGAGAAAATGACAGGAACGGTAATTATTGTAAAGGTAGTGGCGAAAGAAGAATTTGAAAATCGGCACGGTTCTCTTTGCAGGGCGACAGGTGAGAATCTGAACCGCCTTTTTCCAGGAAAAAAAGAAGGTACTACATACGAAAAACTGGCGTATGCAGTAGTTGAAGAGTTACAGAAGGTGGCAGATTTTTATATTGATCTTCACAGTGGTGATGACTATGAGAAGCTGACTCCCTATGTGTATTATGCAGGTAAAGCAGCCCCGGAAGTGATGAAAATTTCCCGTCAGATGGCAGAACAGGTGGATGTTCCTTACATGGTAAAATCGGAGGTATCATCGGGTGGAAGCTATAATTATGCAGCATCCTGCGGCATCCCTTCCGTGCTTCTGGAACGGGGCGGAATGGGAGCCTGGGAGACAGAGGAAGTGCGTTCTATGAAGCGTGATGTACGCAGTATTTTACGGTTCCTCGGTATTTATGACGGACATAGAAGTATGCGGAAATATTATCCATTAAACGTAACGGATGTGCAGTATCAATCCGCCTCTTATACGGGACTCTGGTATCCCCAGAAGAAGGCAGGAGACCTGTTTACAGAAGGAGAAATTCTTGGCTATGTAAAGGATTACGAGGATAATATTCTGGAAACCTGTACCTCCTATGGGGACGGAGTAATCCTGTATCAGACTGGTTCCCTACAGGTGATTAAGGATGGTCCGATGGTAGCTTATGGCCGGATCAGTTATGAGGAAGACGACCGAAAAGAGAAGATTGCGGCCTACTGGACCAAGCGAAGCGACAGCTTTCTGGAGCAGAGAAGGGCAGAGTTACATAGTCCGCTGGCAAAGAGATGGCTGGAAGAAATTGAGAAATACCTACCTAAAAAGGCATTAAGTCCTGAAAAAAAAATTGAGGATGAAAGCAAGGAAAGAAAAGATGCAGTTGCAAAAATTAAGGAAAAAGAGACTGGTAATGGTAAACTTAAAATCCTGGATGTGGGCTGTGGAACCGGTTTCTTTACAATCCTTCTTGCAAAACAGGGACACCAGGTAACAGGCACCGACCTTACTCCGGATATGATCACAAACTCCCGGATCCTTGCCAAAGAAGAGCAGGTAACATGCGACTTTCAGGTGATGGATGCGGAGCATTTAACTTTCCAGGACGAGAGCTTCGACGTAGTCATTTCCCGAAACCTGACCTGGACCTTACCAGAAGCAGCCCAGGCTTACAAAGAGTGGTCCAGAGTATTAAAACCAGGCGGACTTCTCCTGAATTTTGATGCCAACTACGGCGCCACAAACTTCGCCGAAACCTCCGATCTCCCGGAAAACCATGCCCACAACCAGCTTGGAAATTCCCTGATGCAGGAATGCGAAGACATCAAACGCCAGCTTCCAATCAGCTCCTACCTCCGCCCCGCCTGGGATGTGGAAGAGCTTGGGAAAAATGATATGGAACAGATTTCCATTGACCTTGGACTTAGCAAAAGGGTATATAAAGAAAGAGATGAATTTTATAATCCGACGCCGATGTTTGCTATTGCGGCGAGAAAACAGAGCAATTCATAAAATTTTAAATAATATAAACGAAAATGTGCTTGAAAAATATTATTCAGGCACATTTTTTATGCTCTTTATGGAAGAACGGAAACATATTAAATTTCAGAAATAAGGGGATTGGGAAAAATTTTAATGGCATGTCCCTTTTTTGCCCCATGCCATGAGTTATACTATGGGACAGAAGCAAAAGTGAAGGAGCTATAGGAGGAATACTTATGTTAGCGTATAGAATTGAGGGAATTATTGGGGAGAGTCTGTGCAAAGATGAGAATGATAGAAATGCTGTTGCGGAGATGAAACATAAGTATGCAAATAGAAGTGAGGTATTTAACAACAGATTTGGTAAAAATGCGTATATATTTATTGCAGATACTTCAGAAGGAAGTATTACGTTGGGAGCGTTTGTGACGGATTTGCAGAAAATATCGGCTATTGTAGATTCCTATGCTCAGCATATGGGAATACAAATGACAGATATTGTCATATCAGAAGTAACATTAAAGAAATTATACGGACTTCTAAGTAAGGCTGAAAGTCAGAATTTTATCCAGGATACAAATGAAATTCTGGAGGAATTTGGGCTTGATGAGATTGTGGGGGATTATGTCCGGTATTTGGAATATAAAGAATATATTGTAAAGAAGGGCACTGCCAATCTGCTGCGATGCAATGAGGCTAAATATTGGATGAGTGATACCTTCCATTTGGAATTACAGAGAATATTTGCAGGAAGCGGCCATGAATCGGCATTGGGACATCCTGTTCACTATATCATTGAAACTGATGATGAGAGTACTAGGCGAATTATGCAGATTTATCTGCTGCGAAGCCTGTATACTCAAATGAGAATTAGAAGTGGGAGATTTAGTTGTATTGAAGTTGAAACAAGCCGAACTTTAAATGATGGGACATATGAATTGTTGTATAAAGCTTCTTTCGGTGGAAGTGTTGTGGTGAAGGTTCTTATGGAGGATAGTGAGGAAACAGACTATGCTACAGAGTTAAATGAGCAGATACAGCTTATTTGTAAAATGCTTAAAAAATATCGTAATCAGGTACTGACGATTATCTGCCTGCCAAGAGAATGCCAGCGGTTGAAGGAACTGTTCTATGAAGAATTGTCAAATGTATCTATTGTGGAATTAAAGGAGAAATTTGTGAAAGAAAAAGAGGCTGAACGGTTTCTTGAGAATCTGGCAGAAGAAAAGCAAATATCTGCTGATGCAAAGCTTGCCAATAAGATACAGGAAGGAAAAGGATACTTGGTACCAGAGCTTAGAGGAATTTTTGATTCCTGGTATGACCAGAAGCTGAAAACAGAGATTTATCCTCAGTACCAAGATGTTTTAACTATAAAGGCAGAGGAAATAAAGGCGATACCGAAAGGCACTGCCTATGAAAGATTGCAGAAAATGGTGGGAATTACCCAAATTAAAGCGGTAATAGAGAAAGCTCTTAATTATAATAAACTTCAGAAGATATATAGAGAAAAAGGAATAAAAACAGGACGTCCTGTTATGCATATGGTATTTACCGGAAATCCAGGAACTGCGAAAACTACAGTGGCAAGGCTGCTGGCTCAGATTATGCAGGATAACGGTTTACTTTCCAGAGGACATCTGGTGGAAGTTGGAAGATCTGATCTGGTGGGAAAATATGTAGGATGGACAGCAAAATGTGTAAAAGAAAAATTTAAAGAAGCGAAAGGTGGTGTATTATTTATTGATGAAGCTTATTCGCTTCTGGATAATCGGGCAGGTTCCTATGGAGATGAAGCAATCAATACAATTGTACAGGAGATGGAGAATCATCGAGAGGAACTGGTGGTTATATTTGCTGGATATCCTGAAAAAATGGAAGAATTTATTCAGAAAAATCCAGGACTCAGATCAAGAATAGCATTTCATGTTTCGTTTCCTGATTATAATGAATTGGAGCTTTGTCAGATTGCACAGCTTATGGGAAAAGAAAAGGGAATCGAGTTTACTCAGGAAGCTATGGGAAAACTACGGACTGTATTTAGATATATGGGAAAGAAAGATGACTTCGGAAATGGGCGATATGTACGAAGCATGCTGGAGCAGGCGCAGATGAATCAGGCGGAAAGGTTATTAAAAAAAGATATTTCTACTATTACGGATACGGAACTCTTTACAATAACGGCAGAAGATATTGAAATCCCCCTTATGGAAAGGGAAGAAAGAAGAGTGATTGGCTTTGCGTGTTAATGAGATAAGGCTTGCTTTCGCTCTGGGCGATAATTATAATTTAACTAATAATAGAGCTTACTGAAGGCATGCTCTGGAGCTGATTGGAGGAGAAAAATGGGTACAGCATATTCCAAGAAATTATTAGTTCTTTATATTCTGGATATTTTGCAGAAGTATACAGATGAAGAACACAGGCTAAGCCAAAAGGAGATACTGGAAATTCTGCGCAAAGAATATGAAATGATAGTTGATCGGAAAACTGTGCGAAGAAATCTTCTGAATCTGATGGAGTATGACTGTGAGATTGAGTGCAGGGAAGTGCTCAGGAAAAAAACTGATAGAAGTGATTCTTCTTATTTAGGAGAATGTGAAGAGGAAGAAGCGATTTGGACAGATTTCTATCTGAAACATAAATTTACAGATGAAGAACTGAGATTGCTGATTGATAGTGTGCTATTTTCCAGGCACATACCGTACCGTCAGGTAAAGGATCTGGTTGAGAAGCTGGAATCTTTATCAAATGTATATTTCAAATCCCAGTCCCAGTACATTTATCCTCCTTCTGAGAATCGCACAGATAATAAGCAGCTGTTCTATAATATTGGTGTATTGGATGAGGCTATTCGTAAGAATCAGAAAGTTTCTTTTGAATATGTGGAATATCACACAGATAAGAAACTTTATTCCAGAAAGAGAGAGGATGGAACGATTAGAATATATATTGTAAATCCATATCAGATGGCAGCACAGCAAGGCAAATATTATTTGATCTGCAACTATGATAAGTATGACGATATTTCCAATTATCGCATTGACAGAATCCGAAATATTCAGCTTTTGGATGAGAAATGTAAGCCCTTCGAATCCCTGACACAGTCAGGACATCAGCGTTTGAATCTTGCAGACTATATGAAAGAACATATCTATATGTATTCAGGCGAGAATTCGTTTGTAAAATTCCGAATTGCGAGGGTAATGCTTTCTGATGTGATCGATATGTTTGGAAAAGAAGTTGTCTTTTCTGACGAAACAGACACTCATGTGTCAGTAAGTGTAAAAGTAAATGAACGCGCTGCTGAGCAATTCGCCAAAAGCTACGGCCCGGATGTGATTATTCTTCAACCAGAACGATTGAGGGAGAAGATGAAGAACGATATGAAAAGATTGTGGGAAGCGTATAGGGATATACAGGAAAGCGGGGAAGCTTGATGGATATTTATAAATTTGTAGTTTCAAATTCTATTCGAAATTATTTGAAAAGAATAAATTATAAGTTCAGTACGCAGGAAGCAGCATTTTTGGTTTGGTATTGTGAAACAGCAACTTTAGAAGAAAAATTTGGGGCATGGGAAGAAATTATTAATACTATGCCGAATTGCTCTATGCAGGAACGAATTGACATGGAGGCTATCCCAGATTTCCATAAATTTCTAATAGATTATATAAAGTTGCAAAAAAAGTTGTTGAATAAGTTTAAGACAGCAGAAAAAAGTATATATTCTTGCGAAATGTATCAAAGAAAATATACTGGTATTCATTATGAGCATAAAGTATTTAATCAGTATGATGAATGCGTTGCTTATGGTATAAAAGAATTTGATTCTGAATTGTGTGATAGAGCTGTTATTACCAAACACAAATGGGGGTGCAAAGAAGGGGAACGGCAAGACGAAAAATGCTATATTAACTCTTCTGGAGCTGTGTTGAGTATGGATTGTATGGTTAAAAATGATCAGGAGAGAAAGATAAATGCTGCATTTGATGGAATGTGGTTTGATTTTCCAACACCGTTTCATGCTGGAGATATAGTGTGCTCTCATTATAAACAGGCAGAACCATATGTACTGACTGGAATTTGTACATGGAATGCGAGCAGAATAAAACAAGAGTTGCCCAAGACAGAGTATACGGAAAGATATCTTTCAATGCGTGGGGAAATTCAGAAAAGAATTTATAAAGATGGAGATACAAGTGATATGGAGTGCCGTGGTTATGGTATTTCAATGGATGAATGCGTGGGGATATCTGTATGGAAAGAAATTCTGCCAATGCGTAGTTATTTAGACTTGGAGTATTATAGTTTGTCTCTAAGCGGAACAAACGATGTATTGGCATTGATAAGTGGGACTCTAAGAGGAGAATATAATATAGAATTCTTGCTTAATGCATACAGTATGCTTATATTTAAAAATAGCTTCGAAAAGAAATTGATGGAGCTTCAAACGAACTTTGGGAAAGATCAGGTGGCAGATATAGGAATATTTAAATAAGAGCATTTTTATATCTGCGATACATAGGAAGGGGAAAATAGAATATGGAAATAAAAAAGTTGGATGAAGATAAGTGTAAGAATTTGAAAGATTTATTTATTGAGTGGCATGAAAGACACGAAGAAGATGTTAATGAATTACGTATAGAAGTAAATAAATTAAAAGAAAGAGAATATAGTTGTCCTTCACCAAGAAAACTTACTAAGCTTTTAAAGGAGTTTGGGATTCCTGGATGTTTTTCTGAATGGTTTATAAAAGATGTTGATATGGGGAATGTTCCTAAAGCAGAGAATTGGGAATATGTTTTGAAAAATGCTTTTAATCTAGATGGTGGAAAGAAAAATTTTGAACCTGAACCCGGAGATTATCAAAATATTTTCCTTTTTAAGGAAGCAAATGATTCAGATAAAATAAGTTCAAATAGTAAAGATAGCTATCCATGTTTTGCAAGTGAGTTGGAAAAGGGAAATGTAAATCCATGGATTTATGAATGGAAAGATAAAACTTTTAAAAGCGGAATTCCGCGTAAATTACCTAAAGCGCTTTCTAAATATTTGACTGGAACAACTCAGGATGAGATACATAATAATTTTTTGAAATATGCTGCTTATATGAATATAAATAAACGAGGTGGGGAAAGTCGTACAGATGAACGGACTTTATTGAATTATGCATATTATTATAGAAATTATATCTTGAAAGAAATTGAATTGCTTGGAGGTGAGCAGAAACATATTAAAGTTTTTGTGTGTGGTAGCAGATATTATTTCGAAAATCTAATTAAAAATCTTGGGCTTGGGTTCAATGCCAAAGACATACAGCATGCGAAGTATTGTTTCATTAATATTACACACCCTTCGGCAAGAATAGGGGCTGATAAATTGTTTGAAGAAATGAACATGGAGGAAGTATTTGGTGCAAGATTAAAAAAAGGAAATCCCGTTTGTGTGGATAAATTTGTTTACTATTAAATTTTTATTTGAAAAGGATAAAACTACATGAATTATGTGATATCAGATATCCATGGATGTTACAAGGAGTTTAAGACACTTTTAAAGAACATAGGGTTTTCTTCAGCAGATACATTATTTGTTCTAGGAGATATGGTAGATCGCGGACCAGATCCAATCGGAGTACTGAGATTGATGGCTTCTTATCCGAACATCTATCCACTTGCAGGAAATCATGAATTTATTATGATGAGTATTCTTCAAAAGTTAATGCAGGAAATTAGCGAGGATAATATTGAATCTACTCTTACAGAAGAATTTTTGCATAAATATAATTTATGGATAGAAGATGGTGGTGCCACTACTATAAATGGATTTAAAAAGCTCCCAAAAGAAGAACAGGAATTTTTATTAGATTATTTGAATGACTTGTCTGTTTATGAAAGGATAACAGTAAATAACCAAAACTATATACTTGTTCATTCTTTGCCAGATAATTTACAGAATGGAAATGATTTAAATTATCAGATTGAAGAAATTATATTTGGAAGACCTGATTTTACAGCATCGTGGAATCAGGAGGATATCTATATTATTGGACATACTCCTACTTTCAAAATTCCAGGAGCAGAATCTGGAAAAATATATAGAAGAAATAATTTGATTGATATTGACTGCGGATGTGTTACCGGACATGCATTATGTGCGTATTGTATTGATACAGGAGAAACGTTTTATGAACCGTTTTTTGTCTGAAACTGGTAATAAAGTACAGGCGCATAAGGGAGTATTTTGGCTTATTGAGGATAAATTGCTTACTTTTCCTTTCGAGAAAAACAGATATCAATCCTCAGTTTCAAAATCGGGCGATACATATGTTCACAAATATTTGTGGAAAGAGATTTCTAATTCAAAAGTTTCATACAACTTTTATCCAAGAGGCAGAGTTGAAATTAAGAAATGTGGAAGTTCAATTGTTTATATGAATCCCAATATTGCAGAGGAGTATGTGAAGCAAATTATGGATGATTTTGGACTATATGAGTATCCTAAAATAATATATGATAATAGCTTGCATTATAAATGTTATCTGGATGATGGTTGGCGAGCAGAGTGAATACAAATGTATTTTTGTGATAAACAAAAGAAATCTCATACTATTTATAAATGGCAAGAGATTTCTTTGATGAAAACTTATAAAAGAATTACAGGAAATTCAAATCACATAATCCGAACTTGTCATATGGAGGAATGCCATCGTTTTCTCACTCTTGGGCTGTGAGAAGAACTCTTTGGATGGTCCCTCTTCTACGATAACACCGTCCTCCATGTAGACTACCCAGTTGGCAACTTTTCTGGCAAAATCCATTTCGTGGGTGACTACGACCATGGTGGTTCCTTCTTCGGCAAGCTTTCTCATAACATCCAGAACCTCGCCGGTAAGTCTTGGGTCAAGGGCGGAGGTTGGTTCGTCGAAGAGAACTACTTCCGGATTGTAGGCGATGGCTCTTGCGATAGCTACACGCTGTTGCTGCCCACCGGAAAGCTGGTCCGGATAGAAGTTGGCGCGGTCTGCCATGCCTACTTTTTCCAGCATTTCCATAGCTTTTTTCTTCGCTTCTTCCGGAGAATTCTTACAGGCAATGGTAAGACCCTCCAGTACATTGTCAAGTGCTGTTTTGTTGCGGAAAAGATTGTATCCCTGGAAGACAAAGCCCATTTTCATTCGTAACTGCCGGATCTCTTTTCTGGTCACAGCAGTGATATCTTTGTGGAAATCATCAAAGGTGATTTCTCCTTTATCTGCCTGCTCCAGAAAGCTGATACAGCGGAGAAGGGTTGTCTTTCCAGAACCGCTGTTTCCTAGAACTGCGATCACAGAACCTTTTTCAACTTTGAAATCAACACCTTTTAATACTTCGTTTGATCCGAATTTTTTATGGATATTTTTTACTTCCAGCATATTTTTTTCTCACATTCTTATATAGAAATTTGGTAATTGATAACAGGGTATTATGAAGAAGCTTAAAAGTCTTTCTTCTGTAGTAAATGATATAAAATACGAGTTGTTCACATATGGTGATGCTGCCGAAGGCGACATTGATTATACTTCGATCTTTAAAATATCATTAAAGTAGTTATTGGCAACCATTAGCACACCCATAGCTGTGATAACTACGATTTCTTCTTCTGTGAATTCTTCTTTTAATTCAGTATAGATTTCATCCGGAATGTTTTTCGGATCTTTTGCAAGAGCGCGGCCAAAAGAAATAAGTAATTCTTCCTTCTTTGTAAATTGAAAATTGTCGAAATCAATACCATTATCTTTCAGAAGCTTTCTGAAATAAGTACTGCATACCAGGCAGTCATTTTCTTCGGAAATTGCATATTCAAAGAAGTCACCAGCTCTTTTTCCAATCAGTCTCTGCAGTTCCCGGTCGAGGGAGTAGGAGCTGTCTTCAATGGCTTTAAAGGCTTCTGCATTATGGAGAAGAGTAAGCTTTTCATTAGTGAGCCTGTATCCTTGTGCAAGATGGTTCCTGATTACTTCTTTCTCTTTTTCGCCTGCTGTTTCCGGGTCAATTTTTGAAATATAAGACATGATTATTCTCCTTTCACTGGCGCAGGAGCATTCCATACCAGCTTTTTCTCAAAATAGTTTTGTACCCATGTAAGTACGGTACAGATCATAAGGTAAATAACAGCAGCCTCGCAGTACAGGGCGAAGGGCTCGTAGGTTCTGGCGGCAATCTGCTGTGCGGTGGTGAACAGCTCCACAACTGTGATACTGGAGGCAAGGGAAGTGTCCTTGGTAAGTCCGATCAGTGAGTTAAATAGTGGTGGAAAAGCGATTCGGAATGCCTGGGGCATTACAATCCTGGTCATGGTCTGGCGGTAACTCAGACCCACCATATAAGCAGCTTCTGTCTGTCCTTCTGGTACCGCCTGGATTGCAGATCGGAAAATCTCAGCGTTGTAAGCGCCAAGGTTCAGGGCAAAGGCAATCACAGCGGATGGAAAAGCGTCCAGGATAATTCCGACAGACGGCAGGCCAAAGAAGATGATGAACAGCTGTACAATAAGTGGGGTTCCGCGGAAGACCCATATGTAAAATCTTGCGAACTGCTTCAGTCCTTTTACATTGGCAATCTGTACCAGGGCCAGAAAAAGGGCGATGATGCAGCCAAAAACAAAGGATAATAAGGTAAGGGGGATTGTAACTTTTATTCCGGGTATGAGGATTCTGGTGAAAGAAGATACCAGAATCCCTGCTAAACGTTCACTCATAATTGTTTCCTTTTACTTTCAATTGTTGGATGATTGTCTGTTGTTCTGGACAATAGCTGTGGAAAAGTAATTAGTTTTCATCAGTGCTTTTTGCTGTTGCATCCTCAGAAGCGGTGTCTGTATTTGCTGCATTTTCATCCTGCGGCTGTGTGAAGTCTGTGCCGAAGTAATCCTCAGAAAGCTTGCTTAAAGTTCCGTCTTCTTTCAGTTCGTCAATAGCGTTCTGAACTGCATCATATAAAGCTGTTTCCCCTTTCTTGATCGGGACAGCGTAGGTATCCACAACGTCCGGGATTACGAAAGCAACTTTCAGATTTGCATCCGGGTGCTGCTGAAGGTATTCATTAAATACAACAGAGTTAAAGGTTGTGAAGTCGGCACGTCCGGATTCAATCAGGGAAACCGCTTCGTCTGCTGTGCTGATCTGTACAAGAGAGGCACCGGCGTCTTCCAGAATATCAAGGTAAGCGGTTGTGGCAGTGTTTGCTACTTTTTTGCCATCCAGGGAAGCCATATCTACGATATCATCATTGTCCTTGGCTACTACGATCTGCTGTGTGATGTAGAAATATGGTCCTGCGAAATCGTATTTCTCTTCACGCTCAGGGGTGATACTTACTGCATTGATAACTGTATCAAGACGTCCACTGTCGATTCCTGCAAGAAGGGAATCCCAGTCAGATTCTGTGAAATCTGCTTCCACACCAAGCTTGTCTGCAATTGCCTTTGCTACCTCCACGTCAAATCCGGTAAGCTCTCCGTTGTCGTCATGATAGGTGTATGGAGGATAGGTTCCTTCCACACCGACTTTCAGTTTTCCTGATTCCTGAATCTGTGCAAGCTCGTCATCAGCTGCATAAGTCATACTGCATGTTGCCAGAACTCCTGTTAATACTGCTGCAATTCCTAAAGTCAAGATGCTTTTTCTCATAATTGTATCCTCCTCTTATTTTGTTTCCTATTTAATAACTAGGATTAATATGAATTGAATGATAGCATAGAAATCTGGTCTTGTCTAATATGAAATAAAGATAGCTGGCTATAGGGAATTCCTATAATCTGCTTAAATTGAAAGTACATAGCTTGACTTAATAGGAAGATATGGTAAAGTGGAAGAAAGAAATCTGGTGGGAGTGAGGCTTGATAATTCTCTTTGGGGCAAGGGCGCGTGGAGATTTCAAAAGGACGAGTGACATTGATCTTGCAGTCAGTGGAGGGGATTTTTGCAGATTTGCGCTGGATGTAGATGAGGAAACATAAAAACAGAACGAAAGCAGATGTAAAAAGACTGAAGTTTTCGCCAGAGAGGGAATAGCTATGTTAGATCTGAAGCAACTGAAATATTTTATAGTGTGTGCTGAAACTGGCTCTATCAGCGAGGCTGCCAAGCTGCTTTATACAACCCAGCCCAGTGTGAGCAAGGCAATCAAAGCGCTGGAGGAGGAAATGGGAATTGTATTGTTTGAGCGTATGCCAAGGGGAATTGCGCTTACGGCGAAAGGCCGGGAGGCATACCGATATGCGTGCAGGATTATAAATGATTCCCGGATACTGGAAGAGATGAGCCATGGGAATATGGCAAAATATCTACGGATTTCATTGAATCCCAGTTCCTGGTTTACGAATCAGTTTGTGGAGTTTTATAAGGAAAATTATGACAAGGATTATCATTTTGAAATCTATACAGCCGGTGTGCGCACGGTCATGGAACGTGTTCGGGATTACCTTTCAGACATTGGCTTTGTATACGTGATGGAACAGCAAAAAAAGGAATTCCAGTATGAGCTGGCGAAAAACAAGCTGGTTTTTACCGTTATGCAGGAAAGTACGGCGACATTTTATCCGGGAAAGTTGAATATATTGGATCAGGAAGCAGCTGACAGAGAGAAAGCACAGACCGTAAATATGGAAGCGATGAAGAATTTCCGATTTATCCAGAACTTCCGTGATGAGTTTCTGGAATTGGGCGAGAAAGAAAAACGTAGTGTGTTCAGCTGGGAAAATCTGAATGTTTCCATTATTACAAACAGCGACTACATTATGGAAAAGATGTTGAAAGAGACCAGACTTTGCAATATCAGCGGCAGTTATCTTTCCAATGATAAAAAGGCAGCAAACAAAGGCATTCCGCTGGAATTCAAAAAGAATAAGGTGGTTTTCGGATACATCAGAAGAAAGAATGACGAGACGGATGAGCTGATGGAGGAATTGCTGGGATTTTTAAGGGAAAAATTGAAGCTGGAGAATGGCAGCTGAATATGAGAGGGATAAAAGAAAAACGAAGCAGAATCGGCTAAAGGAACGTGTTCCGGTCTGCATAAATAGAGAAAAGGTATTCCTGAAAATTGAAAATATATTCCAAATAAGAATAGCTTATAACCCCCTGGGCGGGTTGTAGGCTGTTTTTTATTTTGCTAAACTACACCAAGGGATGAAAGAATGAGTAAAAACCTACTTGTACAGTATGGAATGGAGACAATTAAATGAAAAAATATGCAATCAAACGTATCCTTCAGCTGATTCCCATTCTGTTTGCAATTACTTTTCTTTCTTATGGAATGATGCGTATTGCAGGAAGTGATGTTGTAACACGGAAAATGGAGAATACAGGAGGGGTAGTATCGGAAGCTGAACTGGATGCGGCAAGAGAAGAGCTGGGGCTGGATAAGCCATTTTTAACCCAGTATTTTGTATGGCTAGGAAAACTGCTTTGTGGAGATATGGGGAACAGCTATGTATCAGGTGTTTCGGTCTTTGATACTTTTATATCAAAACTGCCGGCAACCCTGCTTCTTACGGCCACTTCCATTCTGCTTACTATTATTATTTCGATTCCTTTGGGAATTTTGTCTGCGGTGAAGCAGAATACAATTGCTGATTACCTGATTCGCTTCTGCAGTTTTATAGGAAACAGTCTTCCTAATTTCTTTGTATCACTTTTGCTTATGTATTTTCTTGCAATCCAAGTCAGGATTTTCCCTGTTATTGCCAAGGATGTGAGTCTGAAAAGTGTTGCAATGCCGGCCATAACCCTGGCCATTGCCATGTCTGCGAAATATCTGCGGCAGGTAAGGGCTACTGTGTTAGATGAGCTGAGTAAGGATTATGTAACAGGTGCCCGTGCCCGTGGGGTGAAGTTTTCTGTTACCTTATGGAAAAGTATTATGAAAGCATCCCTGGTTACGGTCATTACCCTGTTAATGCTGTCAGTGGGAAACCTCCTTGGCGGTACGGCAATTGTGGAGTCCATCTTCATGTGGGACGGTGTTGGAAAAATGGCAGTAGATGCTATTTCCATGCGCGACTATCCCATTATTCAGGCGTATGTTATGTGGATGGCGATCATTTATGTGCTGGTGAATCTGCTCACAGACCTGTCTTACCGGTTCCTTGATCCGAGAATCCGTCTGGGAGGTGCGAAGCAGTGAGTGTAAAAAAAATGGACGAAGTGCCAGAAAAGAAAACGGAAAGTAAAATACTGGCAAAGATGGGTAAGAAAGAACAAGGTAGATGTCAAAAAGAAAGTGTAGTGCTGAAAAATGGGCAAAGAACAGATAATGGAAAGCACGTAACCGTGCGTGTGCAGAGGTTTAGAAAGAGCCATGTAAAACAAAAGCTGATACTGTTCAGTGTTCTGGCTGCCTGTCTTGTAATCCTGGCAGTTTTTTCAGACCATCTCTGTCCTTATGACCCTTACGCCCAGAATCTTTCCAGCGCCCTTCAGGCACCCAGCCTTCAGCATCCCATGGGAACAGATACCTATGGCAGGGATATGCTGTCCCGGGTGATCAGCGGAGCAAGAGCCAGTATTTTTTCCACTTTTATACTGGTGGCTGTGATTTCCATTTTTGGTACGATTGTGGGATTATGCTGTGGCTATTATGGCGGAATTCTGGATTCTGTTATGATGAGAATTTCTGATGTCTGTCTGGCATTTCCAGGGTTGGTGTTTGCAATGGCGATTGCGGCCATTCTTGGGGGCGGTATCCAGAATGCCATTATTGCGCTGGCAGTGGTAAGCTGGCCAAAGTATTCACGCATTGCCAGAAGCCAGACACTGGCTTTGAAAGAGGAACCTTATATCCATGCGGCGATATTGACCGGGGACAGCTCCGCTCAGATTCTTGTGAGACATGTTCTTCCAAATATGATCGGACCGGTTCTGGTAACAGCTATGCTGGATATTGGAACCATGATGATGGAGCTTGCAGGACTTTCCTTTCTGGGTCTTGGAGCGCAGATTCCAATGGCTGAGTGGGGAAGCATGATGAGCGGTGGACGAAGTATGATCCAGACATATCCATGGGTGGTTCTGTCGCCGGGAATTGCGATTTTTATATCGGTGGTTATTTTTAATCTGCTGGGAGATACCGTCCGGGATTACCTGGATCCGAAGAATAGCCGGATCAAGTGATGCGAGACAGTCAGAGGCTGAAATACGCGGCTTCCAAAACACAATTTTGGACTCTTTTGTGCTGTCAAAGCGGAAATGAAATATGTAAGCTTTGGAAAAAAGCATGTTAAATATAAGAGTATGAATAAACACGAGGAGGAATGTAAATGAAAACAAAGAAGATTCTTGGAATTGCACTGGCTGTCTGTATGACAATAGGTTTGACTACAGTGCCCGCAATGGCGGAAGATAAGAAAACATTTGTATTTGGTGATACCACCTTTAATGCGGAGAATGAAGAAGCGGATATCAATCCACAGAACACCTACGCCGGCTGGGCCTGCATCCGCTATGGTGTCGGCGAAACCCTGTTCCGCTATTCTGATACCATGGAAATTGAACCATGGATTGCCAAAGAATATGAAAATGTAGATGAGCTTACCTGGAAAATTACTTTGAACGATGGTGTTGTATTTTCCAATGGACGTGCCTGTGACGGACAGGCGGTAAAGGAAAGCCTGGAGTCTCTGGTTGAAAATCATGAAAGAGCAGCAGGTGACCTTTGCATTGACAGTATTGAGGCAGATGGAAATGTGGTTACCATTAAGACCAAAGAGCCGAAACCGGCATTGATCAATTATCTGTGTGACCCGTATGGATGTATTATTGATGTGCAGGCGGGAATTACCGATAATGGCATTGTAATCGGTACAGGTCCTTATGTGGCTACAGACCTTGTAACAGACGATCATGTTGATCTTGTAAAAAATGAAAACTACTGGAATGGCGATGTAAACGTAGATGAAATTACCGTCCGCACCATTTCCGATGGTGATACACTGGCATTTGCACTTCAGGCAGGTGAAATCAATGCTGCCTATGGTATGGCATATGCAAGCTATCCTTTATTTGAGAATGATGATTTTACGTTCTCCAGTGCTGCAACAAGCCGCGCATTCTATGCATGGATGAATTTTGAAAGTACGGTAACTTCTGATCCGGCAGTCCGCAAGGCAATTGCCATGGGAATTGACAAAGAGAGCTTCGTATCCGTACTTCTGAATGGATACGGATATCCTGCAGTTGGTGCATTCCCGGATACTTTTTCATTTGGCGGACAGAATCTGACTACAGAGAGCTATGATCCGGATGGAGCCAAAAAGGTTCTGGAGGATGCAGGCTGGGTTGATTCAGATGGTGACGGAATCCGTGAAAAGGATGGCGAGAAGCTTGTGATCCGCTGGCTTACTTATCCAAGCCGTCAGGAGCTTCCGCTGCTGGCTGAGTCAGCCCAGGCAACTCTGAAAGAGATTGGTATGGATGTTCAGGTTAACTGCACATCTGACAGTAATACCATCCGCAAAGATCCTGCGCAGTGGGACGTATACGCAAGCGCCATGGTAACAGCCCCAACAGGAGATCCGGAGAATTTCTTCACAACCTGTGCTCTGGATGACTCTGTTTCCAATAATGGACATTATCACAGTGATAAGCTGGAAGAGCTTGCAAAAGAGCTGAGAAAAGAATTTGATGTGGAAAAACGTTCTGAACTGGGAATTCAGATGCAACAGACCGTTCTGGATGATAACGCTTATGTGTTCTGTTCTCATCTTAAAATGAGCATGATCATGCAGTCAAATGTAACCGGTCTTGTGGCCCATCCTTGTGATTACTATGAGTTGACAGCAGATCTGGATATTAACTAAGGAAAAATACGCTTTGTGAGTTTGACCTGCCTATGGTGTAAATGAGAGCCAGCTGCCATGTATGGATAATACAGGCAGCTGGCAGAAATATTTTTTGGATATCAAGGAGGAGTTTGCACGACAATGGAGAATAAAATACTGACCTATGATTCGGTGGAGATATCCTTTGACGGGGAAGCGGTAGTCCATGATGTAAGCTTCTCACTTACACCGGGCGAAATCCTGGGGCTTGTAGGAGAATCCGGAAGTGGTAAAAGTACACTGATCAAAGCTGCTATGGGACTTCTTGGTTCAGGAGGCCTGGTAACCAGAGGCGACATCTGTTATATGGGACAGAATATTCTGGATATTTCAGAGAAGGAAAAAAGAAAAATCCGGGGAGCAGGAATCGGCATGATTTTTCAGGATGCAGGAGCCTCTCTTTGCCCTATCCGTACGATTGGTGACCAGATTTATGAGAGTATGCGCGCCCATAAAAAAGTGAGCAGAAATGAAGCAAAGGATCGTGCCATGGAATTGTTTGAAAAGCTGAATTTTAAAGATAGTCAGCGCGTGTGGGACAGCTATCCCTTTGAATTATCCGGCGGAATGAACCAGAGAGCAGGGATTGCCATTTCCATGCTGATGAATCCACCGATTCTTTTGGCAGACGAACCTACAAGTGCACTGGATGTGTCGGTTCAGCGTCAGGTAGTAAGAGAAATGTTAAAGCTCAGGGAATTGTTTGGAACAGCAATTATAATTGTAACCCACGATATTGGTGTAGTTCGGGCAATGGCGGATACCGTTCTGGTTCTGAAGAATGGAAAAACGGTGGAATATGGAGAGGCGGAAAAAGTGTTGAACCATCCACAGGATCCATATACGAAGAAACTGCTGGCAGCAGTTCCAAGGCTTAAGAGAAAGGAAGAATCATGAACACACTTTTGGAAGCTGAACACTTAACGAAGGTATTTGCGCAGAGGGGAAAAGAGCCTTTTAAAGCTGTGGATGACGTAAGCTTTTCTTTGCAGGCAGGAGAAACACTTGGAATCGTTGGCGAATCCGGCTCCGGAAAAAGTACACTGGCGAAGATGATCACAAGGCTGACGGATATTACAGATGGTACTTTGAAATTCCAGGGAAAAGACATTACGAAATTAAAACAGAGCCAGTTAAGGGACGTATATGGAAATATCCAGATGGTTTTTCAGAATCCGACAGGTTCCTTTGACCCGAGAAGAACTTTGGGAGACGGAATTGGAGAGAGCCTTCGAAATCGTGGCATGAAGAAGGCAGATATTGCAATAAGGGTGAAAGAACTGCTGGAACAGTGCGGACTTGAAGAAGAACTGGCTAAAAGATATCCACATGAGGTCAGTGGAGGACAGTGCCAGAGAGCTGCAATTGCAAGGGCACTGGCAGTGGAACCGAAGGTGCTGATCTGCGATGAAGCTACCAGCGCACTGGATGTGACCATTCAGAAGCAGATCATGGAGCTTCTGGAAGAGCTGAAGGATACACATGGCTTATCCTTTATATTTATCTGCCATAATCTTGCACTTGTACAGAGCTTCTGCGATAAGGTGCTGGTTCTGTATGACGGAAAAGTGGTGGAGAGCGGGAAGCCGGATGCTATTATCAATGAGCCGAAAGAGGCGTATACAAAGAAGCTGGTGGATGCAGTATTTGAGTAAAATAAGCACAGAAGAAAGCCCTGCCGGGCAGGATTACACTGCGACGATAGGGGAGTTGCCGCTCGAGGCGCCCCACCGCAGTCGGAGAATCCTGCAAGCAGGATTTTTTTTCTTGAAATTTCCTTGTAAGATATTCCATAAAAGCAGAAAAATATGCAAAATGGGAATGGGTAAATATCCCCCTGGGGAGCTTGTGATACCTGTTGATTCTGGTACAATAGGTTTCAGCAGCAAGGCAGAAAATGCCTGAAATGCGAATTTTTATACATAGTTACATGTAACACCTCCACTCATTATTACATGTAAATACAGACCTTCTATAGAAAGACAGTTATAGGACAAAAGCTTATAACTGCCTTTCTTATCTGGAGCGTATTTGAAAAAAATTCCGCAGTCTGCACGCCCCACTTTGCGGTATATTTCACCCGAATCCGGGAAAAATCTCCACAAATTGTGATGTACATCTTGCAGAAAGCCTTTTTCAGACACGCGCTGAGAAGAAATGAGGAATGGGAGAAAAAAGAATCAGAAATCTTCAGAAAATAATATTTCTGCTGATAATAAAAACAAGAGGGAGAACTGCTATGAAAATCAAGAAAGTAATCAGTTTATTATGTACAGCGGCCATGCTGCTGGCTGTACCAGCCGGGAATGTTTATGCGGGTGCGGAGGATCAGTCTGTGGTAGTTACAATGCCAACCACATCAGAACCGGAATCCGGTTTTGATCCGGCTTACGGATGGGGAGCCGGAGAGCATGTTCATGAGCCATTGATCCAGAGCACCTTGGTTCGTACCACCAAGGACCTTGGAATTGAAAATGACCTTGCTACAGAGTATTCCTGCAGTGACGATGGTCTTACCTGGACTGTAAAAATCCGTGATGATGTGAAGTTTACAGATGGGGAGCCATTGACCGCCTCTGATGTTGCTTTTACCTTTAATACCTGTCGCGATGAAAGCTCTGTAAACGATTTTACCATGTTGAAGGAAGCGGTTGCAGTGGACGATACGACGGTAGAGTTTCATATGAATGAGCCATATTCCATTTGGCCATACACCATGGCAATTGTGGGAATCGTACCAGAGCATGCCTATGATGAAAATTATGGACAGAATCCAATTGGTTCCGGACGCTATATTATGAAGCAGTGGGACAAAGGACAGCAGGTTATTTTTGAAGCAAACCCGGATTACTACGGAGAAGAACCAAAGATTAAAAAACTGACCGTGCTGTTTATGGAAGAAGACGCAGCCATGGCAGCGGCAATGTCCGGACAGGCAGATGTAGCTCACACAGCAGCCTCTTACAGTGATCAGAAAATTGACGGATATGAACTCCTGAGTGTGGCAACTGTGGATAATCGTGGCTTTAATCTTCCATGTACAGAACCAGAAGAAAAGGACGGTATCACATATGGAAACAGTCTGACTTCCGATGTGAAGGTACGACGTGCAATTAATCTTGCTATTGACCGCGAGGAGATGATTGAAAATGTACTCAATGGTTATGGAACAGTAGCCTATAGCGTTTGCGACAAAATGCCATGGTACAACGAGGAGGCTGTTACAGAGTATGACCTTGATGCAGCAAAGGCTCTGATGGAAGAAGCAGGCTGGATAGAAGGAGATGACGGAATAAGAGAAAAAGATGGGGAAAAAGCAGAGCTTACCATTATGTTTTCAAATGGAGATTCTGTGCGTCAGGCACTTGCAGAAGACTCTGCCAATCAGCTGCGTGAGCTTGGAATTGAAGTAACTACTTCTGGTGTTGGCTGGGATACAGCCTATGACCAGGCACAGTCGGAACCACTTATATGGGGATGGGGAGCACATAGCCCTATGGAGCTTTACAATATTTATCACACCATCAAAGATACCGGAAGTGCGGAATATTCTCCATATGCAAATGAGACAGTTGACAAATACATGGACGAAGCACTTGCAAGCAGCAATCTGGAAGAATCCTACGATCTCTGGAAAAAAGCCCAGTGGGACGGAAACACAGGAATTACACAGGAAGGGGATATTCCGTGGATCTGGCTGTGCAATATTGACCATCTTTATTTTGTACGTGATGGTCTGAAAGTGGCAGATCAGAAATTACATCCTCATGGCCATGGCTGGTCTATTGTAAACAATATAGACCAGTGGGAGTGGGAATAAAGAGAGCAATAAGGAATACTTTTTGTACATGTATCAGGTATGAAGAGTAGGAAAAAACGAAACGGATAAATTAAGATGAAACGTATAGGTATTTACGCAGGAAAGAACCTGCTACGAATCATATTACTGCTTTTTGCAGTAAGCATTCTTACCTTTGCCCTTGTATCAGCTTCCCCCATTGACCCGTTACAGGCCAATGTGGGGCAGGCTGCCCTGGGCAGTATGAGTGAAGAACAAAAAGAAAAGCTGCGCTCCTACTGGGGCGTGGATGAACCGCCAGTGCAGAGATATCTGAACTGGCTGAATGCATTTATAAAGGGAGATGGAGGAATTTCTCTGTTATACCGGCAGCCGGTGACAAAGGTCATTGCAGTGAAGCTGGGAAATTCTCTTTTTCTTATGGGACTGGCGTGGGTGGTTTCCGGACTTGTGGGCTTCCTTCTGGGAGTACTTGCAGGGGTGTTTCAGGGCAGGCTGCCGGATAAGATCATAAAAGGCTATTCGCTGGTGATTGCCAGCACTCCTTCTTTTTGGCTGGCACTTTTGCTGTTGATCATTTTTGGAGTCTGGATGAAAATCCTTCCCATTGGACTTAGTGTTCCTATTGGAGTAGAAGTCAGCGGTGTTACCTTTTTGGACAGAGTGCGTCATGCCATTCTTCCGGCAGTCACTTTAAGCATAACCGGAATTTCGAATATCACATTACATACCAGGGAAAAAATGATTGATATAATGGAAAGCGATTACATCCTTTTTGCAAAGGCGCGGGGAGAGAAAACCGGAAGCATCATTTTTCACCATGGCATTCGTAATGTGCTGCTTCCGGCCATGACCCTGCAGTTTGCATCTGTCAGTGAGATCATAGGAGGTTCCGTTCTTGTGGAGCAGGTATTTTCCTATCCGGGACTGGGACAGGCGGCTGTAGCGGCGGGAACTGGCAGTGATGTGCCTCTCCTTATGGGGATTACATTAATAACAGCAGCCATTGTTTTTCTGGGAAATTTCCTGGCAAATGTACTGTATGGAGTTGTTGATCCCAGAATCCGGAAGGGAGGGCTGGGACTATGAACGAAGGCGTAATGAAAAACAGTTGTTCAAAGGGCAGTCCGAGAGTCGTGGAAAAGCAGAGGAAAAGGCTGAACCAGCGGCAGAAAGCAAGGATTTTGCTGATTTTTTCTGTAGCTTTTCTGGCGGTGACAGCCATACTTGGAGTGGTGCTTCATGATGCCGCTATGGTGACTGATTTTTCCAGAAAAAATATTGCACCCTGTCTGAAATATCCTTTTGGTACAGACTGGCTGGGCAGAAATATGTTTTACCGTACTCTTACTGGTTTATCTATGAGTATTCTTATTGGCGTGCTGGCAGCAGGTGTAAGCGCAGTTATGGCACTGATTCTTGGAATTTGTGCAGCAACTCTTGGAAAAAAGGTGGACTCTGCCATCTCTTTTGCAATTGACACTGTTATGGGAATTCCGCATATTCTGCTGTTGATCCTGATTTCCTATGCTATGGGAAAAGGGTTGAAGGGAGTGATCGCAGGTGTGGCGCTGACACACTGGACATCTCTGGCAAGGCTGATCCGAGGTGAGGTTATGCAGCTTCGGGAAAGTGAATATATTCAGATCGCAGGAAAGCTTGGGCTGGGCAAATGGGAGATTGCGAAAAAACACATAGTTCCCCATGTTCTGCCCCAGTTTATTGTTGGGCTGGTATTGCTTTTCCCGCATGCAATTCTTCATGAGTCCAGTATTACATTTCTGGGCTTCGGGCTTTCCACGGAGCAGCCGGCGATTGGAGTTATTTTATCAGAAAGTATGCGCTATCTGATCATGGGCAAATGGTGGCTGGCTGTATTTCCTGGAATGATGCTGGTTCTTACGGTTGTGCTGTTTGAAAAAGGCGGTACAGCTATTCGTCAGCTTCTGGATCCGGGAAGTGTGCACAAATAGAGAATAGCAGGAGGGGCTGTCCGGTAAGAGACAGCTGCGTATGAAAAAATATGAGTTGTACAAATAAGAAAAAAATACTGGAAATAGAAGAGCTTTCCGTTTCCTTTCTCCAATATAAAGGGAAAACCAGCAGACAGAGCTGGCTTCCAGTGATTTCAGGCCTATCTGTTGCAGTGAGGGAAGGGGAACTGGTGGCTGTAGTCGGCTCCAGCGGTTCCGGAAAAAGTCTTCTGGCACATGCGATTTTGGGAATTCTGCCTTATAATGCAAAAGTATCCGGAACTATGAAGTTCCAGGGTGAATTGATGGATGAAAAGAAGATCAGTGAACTTCGTGGAAAGGAAATTGCTTTTGTGCCTCAGAGCACTTTATATCTGGATCCGCTTATGAAAGTGGGAAAACAGGTCTGTGGAAAAAGAGGGAAAAAGGGGGCAGAAAAGCAATCGGAATTGTTCCGCAGGTATGGTCTGCCTGAGGAAACGGAAACGAAATATCCTTTCGAGTGTTCTGGAGGAATGACCAGAAGAATTTTGCTGTCTACTGCATTAATGGAAAATCCAAAGCTTATTATTGCGGATGAACCTACGCCTGGCATGGACCTGACACTTGCGAAAAAGTCTATGGAGGATTTCAGAAAATTTGCAGATGAAGGAAATGGAGTTCTTCTGATTACTCATGATATTGAGCTGGCACTGGAAGTTGCTGACAGGATCGTTGTTTTTTATGCAGGAAAAACAGTGGAAGAGGCCCCGGTTTCGGATTTTTGTTCAGAAGAGACCTTGCGTCATCCTTATACGAAAGCATTGTGGCGGGCACTTCCACAGAATGGCTTTACCCCTCTTGACGGAACCCAGCCTTATGTGAAAGATATGCCGCAGGGATGTCCTTTTGGACCAAGGTGCAGCTGGTATCGGGAAGAATGCAAAGGGGAGATACCTATGGTGGAGGATGGATGCGGAAGTGTCAGGTGTATCCGGTATTGTATGTAAAACGGAAATACCACCTATCCGCGATATCACTATATAGGAGAGTCAGCTGTTGTGTGCCTGTGGCACTCCCACAGCTGCCGACAGCATTCGTAATCCGGGACTTTCATAGTAAAGTCAGATATGGGATGACTTTAATGTATATTGCCTACTGAATAGTTATAACAGGAGATATAAAATGATTCTGGAAGCACGAGATATTTCATTTTCTTATGAGAGAAAAGGTGCAGAACTTTTTTCAAATATAAATTTTAAAGTGGAAAACAACGAAAGAGTGTGGGTGCCAGGACCAAGTGGCTATGGAAAAACCACATTGTGTAAAATTCTGGCTGGTTATCTGGAACCCAGCAAAGGACAGGTTTTGCTGGATGGAAAGCCTTTGCCGAAGAAAGGGTATTGTCCGGTGCAGATGATCTGGCAGCATCCGGAAAGGGCTGTGAATCCCAGACTGAAAATGGAGAAAATTTTGTCTGATGGAGGGCAGGTTGAAGATCGGATCATAGAGGGGCTGGGGATAGAAGAAGATTGGCTGAACCGGTATCCTCAGGAATTATCTGGTGGGGAATTGCAGCGTTTCTGTATTGCAAGAGCATTGGGAAAAGAGACAAGGTTTCTGATTGCAGACGAGATCAGTACCATGCTGGATCTCATCACGCAGAGCCAGATCTGGAATTTTCTGCTGGAAGAAGTAAAAAGGCGGGAAATCGGGTTGATCGTGGTATCTCATAGTGAGGCATTATTGAAGCAGGTTGCAGAGCGAAAACTGCCTTTTACGGCAGAGAAGACAACTGCCTGAAAATTTTGAGTGATTCATCTATTTTATACTTCTATTTTTCCGGAAAAGCAAGAGCAGATTTTACCAAAAAAATCCCTTAAAAAAAGTTATGTTTGGTTAATCATAATTGAAACAGGTGACTATAATAAGGGATGTAAAAAGAAAAAAGAAGTACTTAACAAAACCTCTTTGTTGAAGGCTGCTAAGCGTTTCAGAATTTTGGAGGAAAAGATAAATGAATACTTTAAAAGCTGAAAAAAGAAGCATGGATGTCAAAGCAAAGAAATTAAGAAGAGAAGGATTTGTAACAGGTAACCTGTTCGGCAGAGAAATTGAAGGTTCCATTCCCCTTAAGTTCACCAAGAAGGAAATTGAAGTTCTTCTGAAGAACAATAACAAGGGCAGCCAGGTAATGCTGGAGCTGGATGGAAAGACCTACGATGCGCTGATCAAGGAAGTTGATTATAATCCACTTGCACATACAGTAGAAGAGGTAGATTTCCAGGCTCTGGTCAGCAATGAGATGGTTCATTCCACTGCTGAGATCATACTGGAGAATGAAGAGAAGGTTCTGTCAGGTGTTCTGCAGGATGAGTTAAAAGAAGTTGCTTACAAAGCGCTTCCGGCAGATCTGGTTGACAAGATCAAGGTTGATGTGGCTGGTATGAAGATTGGTGATACGCTTCGTGTGAAAGACCTTGAGATCGCTAAGAATAAGAATATCCACATCACAACTGATCTGGAAGCAGTTATCGCAACTGTAACACCAGTTCACAACGTAGTTCCGGAGACTGAGACAGAGGCTGAAGAGACTGCAGAGGAGAAATAAGCTGGCAGCAGTTGTTGAAAGTGAATTTTGAATATGTGTGAATGAAATGGGAAGCTGTTCACTGAGAAATTGGTGGACAGCTTCCTTTTGTCTGGCATATCTAATAAAAATTTTTTACGAATTTCAAAAACTGTTTCACATGTGGTTTCAGAATTCGGTTCTTACTGTACACAATGTAGAAGGTTCGCATGGCGGATTCGTGGTTCAGGGGAAACATGAGAATCTGGTGGGTGTCGGCCAGGTCTTTGGCAGAGCAGGCAGAGAGGATGGAGATTCCAAGACCGCCGGCTACAGACTTGCGGATGGCCTCCAGATCGTTCATGCGGGCTACAATGTGCAGGGAAGAAGCCGGGATATTTCGTTTTTCCAGATAGCGGTCAATTTCCTTTTTGGTTCCAGAACCAGTTTCGCGCATAATAAAGGGTTCTCTTAGAAAATCAGAGAAATCAAGGGTGCCGGAATCCATTTTTTGCTGATATTGCAGGTAATGCTGGTTGACAGGGGTGGCAATTACAAGTTTATCTTTGCAAAAAGGGATAAAACAGCAATCTGGTTCGTCAAAGGTATTTCCCACCAGAGCCAGATCCACGCTGCCATCCAGAACTCTTGCCACAGCGCCGAGACTGTCGGATTGCCAGGAGTGAAAATATACGTCTGGAATCTGGTTGGTGAAGGCACTGAGAATACCTGGCAGAAGGTAGGAGGAAGGAATGGTGGAAACAGCCAGGTCAACAATTTTTTTATTTTGTCCGGTGAACTCTTCTATAATGTTGCTGCGCATGTTCAGCATATTGGAGGCGCAGTCATAAAGCAGAAGACCGCGTTGGGTGATGTTCAGCTTCTTGGTGGTGCGGATCAGCAGCCGCGAATTCAATTCCTGTTCCAGGGAATTGATGTGGGCACTGATGGTGGGCTGGGTCAGATTCAGCTGGCGGGCGGCTTCAGAGAAGCTTTTATTTTCGACTACGGCTACGAAGGCTTCTAATTGTTTGAATTCCATAGTGGTATTGCAGCAGTAAAATACTGGCTCCTTTCTCATGAAAAAATAATACAACAAGTTACTCTTAAAAAGAAAGTGTAATGAAAGAACTGCTGTTAAAAACTGAATACTGTGTTACTGTTCACTGGTAACATTCCGCGAAGTGTTTTTTGTGAACAAAGTTCACAGAAAACCCGAGAGTTGCGGCGCGAAATCATGCAAAGCATGATTTCTGTGCATCGCGAAGCGTGTTACTGTGAACGGAGTGAACAGTAACAATACTGTAATATGTTGGAAGAAATCATAGATTCAATTTTACAACTTCAGAATTTCTTTTATTCCATGAATAGCAAAATCCAGCTCTTCTTTCGTATTCTCCGGTCCAAAGGAGAAGCGGATGGTTCCGGCTGGGTAAGTGCCAAGTGTCTTATGTGCGTTGGGTGCGCAGTGCAGTCCAACCCTGGTCATAACTCCAAATTCACTGTCCAGCTGCCAGGCCACCTGGGACATGTCGATTTCCGGTGTCTGGATGGAGACAACGGCGTTTCGGTGGGTAAGATCTTTTTTTCCAATAATACGGATGTATTTGCCGGTATCGTCCAACATCTGCAGTTGCTCAAGAAAATAGCCTGTAAGGGATAGCTCCCTTTCATAGAGTGCCTGCATATGATCGTAAAATGGGTTATTTCCTGTAAAGAAATCTGTATTTACGCGGGTGCCTGTTGGGACTGTGATCGATAAATCGGGGCAATTGTGGAGATTTGGAGTGCAGTCTGAGGCAAAGGAGGATTCCGTTGTCTGTGATTTCGCTTTCAGAAATAGCAGTGCTTCATGCAGTCCATAAATTCCTGGCAGATTGGGTGTTCCCGATTCGAAACGGTCCGGCAGAAAATCCGGGATTTCCTCCGTATGGGATACGCTTCCTGTTCCCCCGGAAATCAGTGGTTCCATCTGCTCTGCCAGTTCCTGAGACACCAGAAAACCGCCTGTTCCCTGCGGCCCCCGAAGTCCTTTATGTCCGGTAAACGCCAGTGCATCAATGTGCATTTTTCCCATATCAATTGGCACAATTCCAGCTGTCTGTGCAGAGTCCACAATAAAATAAAGATGATGTCTCTGGCAGATTTCCCCGAGAGCTTTAAGGGGCATTCGGGTTCCGCAGACGTTGGAGGCGTGTAAAGTAACGATTGCCCTTGTTTCAGGTCTGATCAGTTCTTCCACTTTTTCCAAAATCATGGAGCCGTCCTCGCGGCATGGAATCCGGTCAAATAAAATTCCCTGAGAAGCCAGTTGAACAACCGGACGCATAACTGCATTGTGCTCCATGGCAGAGACTAAGATGTGGTCACCTGGTTTCAAAAATCCTTTTAAAATGAAGTTGAGACTGGTGGTGACATTCGGTGTAAAAATTACATTTTTGCATTTGGAAAAATGGAAAAGTTCTGCCAGCAGCTGTCTGGTTTCGTAGAGTACTTCTTCAGCTGAATAAGCGCTGGAATAGCATCCGCGGTTTACATTGGCTCCGTTCATGGTCATATAATCCATCATGGCCTGTGTAGCACCTGGAGCCTTCGGAAAAGAAGTGCTGGCTTGATCAAGGTAAATTCGATCCATAAGAAGAGAATCCTTTCTACATGTTTATAAGTTGTATCATATCATAATCTATCGAAAATATCTATAAATCATAAAAATAATCCTACATAATCAATTAGAGTTATCTGACAGAAAATGATAAAATAGAGGAAAGATTTGACAGTTGTCTAAGGAGGAAAGAGTTATGAAAGAAACATTGTCAAAGAAAGAGACACCTGTGATCATTGGAGCAGGTGTTATCATCGGAATCATTGCAGTTGCCCTGGTATATTTCGGAAACCCTGCAAATATGGGATTTTGTATTGCCTGTTTTCTGCGTGATACCTCAGGCGCACTTGGTTTTCACAGTGCAGCAGCAGTACAGTACATCCGTCCGGAAATCGTAGGACTGGTACTTGGTTCATGTATTCTCGCCCTTGTAACCAAAGAATTTAAGCCAAGAGGCGGATCCGCACCTGTTACCCGTTTTGTGATCGGAATGTTCGTTATGATTGGCTGCCTGATGTTCCTTGGCTGCCCATTCCGTATGATCCTTCGTCTGGCTGGCGGCGATTTCAACGCCATCTCTGGTTTGATTGGATTTATTGCTGGAATCCTTGCCGGAGTATTTTTCCTGAAAAAAGGCTATACTCTGAAACGTTCCTATAAAATGCAGGTTGTTGAAGGCGGTATTTTTCCAGTAGTGGAAATCGGAATCCTTCTGCTTCTCATTGCCGCACCTGCATTTATCCATTTCACAGAAGCGGATGGCGGTCCTGGTGCAAAACATGCTGCAATCGCTATTTCCCTAATCGCAGGACTTCTGGTAGGTGCACTTGCACAGAGAACCCGCCTGTGTATGGTTGGAGGAATTCGTGACGTGGTACTGTTTGGAGAGTGGAAGCTGCTTCTTGGATTTATTGCAATTCTGGTAAGTGCGCTGATTGGAAACATGATCCTGGGATATTTTAATCCAGGATTTGCAGGACAACCTGTCGCACATACAGATGGTCTTTGGAATGCACTTGGAATGGCGCTTGCAGGATTTGGCTGTGTCCTTCTTGGAGGATGTCCCCTTCGTCAGCTGGTACTGGCCGGTGAAGGAAATACAGACTCTGCAATTACTGTATTTGGCCTGATGGCAGGTGCAGCTGTGGCACATAACTTCGGACTTGCTTCTTCAGGAGAGGGTCCTACTGCAAATGGAAAAATTGCGGTAGTTATTGGATTTGTAGTGTTGATGGTGATTGCTATAGTGAATTCTATGAGAAAAAGAGAAGCGTGAAGAGCGTAAGAAGCCTGCTTCGCAAAGCATGATTTCGGTGTATTGCGAAGTGTGTTGTTGTGAACAACAACGATGAACAAGCTTTGGCGCATTGAAATAGAATAGGAAAAGGAGATTTCGTCTATGAAAACAATCGATGCAAGAGGTCTTTCCTGCCCGGAACCGGTGATCCAGACCAAGAACGCACTGGCATCCGGTGAGAAAGCATACACAGTAATGGTAGATAATGTAACGGCTAAAGAGAATGTATCCCGTTTTGCCCTACATCAGGGATATCAGGTATCTGTAAAAAAGGACGGCGAAGACTTTATCCTCACCCTGGAGAAATAATGGGAGACTACATAGCCACATTTTTTTCCCATTTCGGGGCAATGGCGTTTAAGAAAAAATGTGAGAAAGAAGGCTATCCGGCAGTGATCATGCCGGTACCAAGAAATTTAAGCTCTTCCTGTGGAACCTGTGTGAAATTCACAGGTTCCCCGGAACCGGCAGAAACCTGGCACTCAGACGAACTGGAGCAGCTGGCAGAAATACTTGAAAATGGAAGTTTTCAGGTTATATGGCATAGCTAAAATGGAAAGAGAATCGGCATTAACAGCGGTTCTCTTTTTACTTTTATCCCATTGGGTTTTGTTGCATATGGTCTCTGGTTTTGTTAAAATAAAATCATTGAGAATAGAGACAACAGGGAAAGAACATGAATTTAGGAGGTGCCAAGATGAAAGCAGAGAAGTCCAATTATGAGCAGGTAATCGAGAACTGGCGGGGAAAATTTCTGGAGATGGATCAGGAGGCACTGATTCGGAAATTCGATTTAGAGGCAGATGAAGAGGCCTTATATATTACATATTTTTCCAGAAAACTGCGGATTGACAGAAAGAATGGAGAGATCACCGATCAGGGAGTGCGTCCCGGATTTGATACGGTGATGAATATTTATAATACCTTTTATTATGCGGCAGAGCATCCTGTGGCATCCGGGAATCTGGTGGCATTCCGGCAGGTAAAGCGTGTCTATCCATTTGAGGCGGCATACCGGAGAACAATTATTTCCAGGCTTCAGAAGATTTTTTCAGGCAAGACAGCAGAATTGAAAAAAGCATGCGAGATTCTGGGAGGCACACCGCTGCCTCAGGGAGATGTAGGCTATGTGCTCCCAGTATTTCCGTTTCTTAACATAGCAGTATTATTCTGGGACAAAGACGAAGAGTTTGATGCTCAGGCAAATATGCTTTTTGATTCGGAAATTACAGAGTTTATGCATGAAGAGAATGTGGTATGTGTGGCTGCGGATGCAGTATATTATCTTACTCAGGCAGCAGGACTGCCACCCGAAAAAATATATGCAGAGTAATGGAAGTCTTTTTCAGACACGCTCAAGGCTGTAAACAGTAACCAAAGTATTTGTCAGGGTTGTATTTATCAGTGTAAAGTGCTACAATGAGAGAGCCTGGGAGGCAGAACCTGCTTCCCAGGCTCTTTACGCGAAAAGTCTGAAGATATCTCTGAGAATTCGGGTGAAATCTCTTGCAAAATGGGGCGTACAGATTGCAGGAAGTCTTTTTCAAACAGGCTCCAGGAGAAGAAGTTCAGGCAGAAGAAACCGGAGGAAATCTTTCATGAAGAAAGAGAGCTTTAAGCAGGGAATTACAGATGGAATCCCCATTGCCCTGGGGTATCTGGCAGTTTCCTTTACGTTTGGTATGATGGCAGTACAGGGCGGTCTGACTATCTGGCAGGCGGTTCTCATTTCCCTGACCAATCTGACATCAGCAGGGCAGTTCGCTGGTCTTGATATTATCATAGCTGGAGGTTCCCTGTGGGAAATAGCACTTACCCAGCTGATCATTAACTTAAGATACTGCCTGATGTCCTTTTCGCTTTCCCAGAAATTACGGCGAGACGAGCCATGGGGGCACCGTTATGCCGTGGCGTTCGGCGTGACAGACGAAATTTTCGGAGTCAGTGCCAGCAAACCGGGGAAAGTCAGTGCGTTCTATAACTATGGTGTTATGAGCGTGGCAATCCCGGGATGGACTCTCGGAACCCTGCTTGGTGCTATTTCAGGAAGTATTCTTCCTGCTTTTATTATGAGTGCACTTGGCGTTGCCATTTACGGAATGTTTCTGGCGGTTATCATACCACCATCAAAAACAAACAGAGCTGTGCTTCTGGTAGTGCTTGGAGCTATGGCTGTAAGCGCATTATTTGCCTGGGTTCCTGTATTATCAAAAGTATCGTCCGGATTTGTGATCATCATCACTACAATTCTGGTAGCCGGACTGGCAGCATGGCTTTGCCCGGTGGAAGAAGAGAATGCCAAGGAGGAAGTTCATGAAGCCTGATGTTTATATTTATATCCTGGTTATGGCAGGAGTTACATATTTGATACGAATGCTGCCCCTGGCACTTGCCAAGAAGGAGATTACAAATCCTTTCGTGAAATCCTTCTTATTCTACGTGCCTTACGCCTGTCTGGCAGCCATGACCTTCCCGGCTATTTTGTCAGCAACAGCTAGTGTGATTTCAGCAGTTGTTGGATTTGTTGTAGCACTGATCGCTGCTTATAAAGAGAAAAGTCTGCTGACCGTAGCGCTCCTGGCCTGTGGTGCAGTATTTATTGTAGAAAGAATAATGGCCTTTGCGGCGTAAGTATTCATAAGTGCTTACGGTCCGCAAGGGCCATTTTTTACTATAGGTGTTGCTATTTAATTGATTAAAAGTTCTTCAATGCGGACGCATTTGGACAATGAGTATTACTCACTCGCCGGCGCAACGCTGCAGCGAACTAATCGCTAACTGCGACTAATGCGTTCGGGAGAGCCCTCACGCATAA
>OLPO01000430.1_pt1 | contig 35078 bp, 24 predicted proteins | sample 1672831 | NCBI WGS metagenome assembly OLPO01 (sample SAMEA3136728, study PRJEB25190) | human gut metagenome
GTTTTTAGCAGGATAATATAAATGTGTAATATCTAATCTTAAGTTTATGATGTTGAGCTGAACTGGTGGCTTCTAAATTAGAGCGAAAATTCAATGTTTAAAATGAGAGAGCAGTTTTTTTAATACACCTGACCGTTTAGAGGTACTGTCTGTGGCGGGGGCTTCCTGGATGTGGTGGCGGAAGTCGGCCAGGGTGGCACACTGGGGCATGATTAGTTTGGCTTGTTTTTTGAATTGGGTAATATTGTTATAATTTTTTGTAAGGGTCTCAAATTCCGGAAGAAAAGTGAGATAATCGTAGTACCACTTGAAAGAAGGCGGGAATGCTTCAAGAGGCGAAATGTCAAGCTTCTGCGCAAACACCTGGGTCTGCGCAGTAATCTCTTCTGAAATCTCCGGGATTTTTTTGTATTTGCGATACCAGATAAAAATGTCAATCAGCTCACGCTCCATTACGGTGGCCAGCTCGCGGCCTTGAATATTGTATTTGGTACATTGGTTCATGATCAATTGCCAGGAATCAAATTCACAATGGAAGTTTCTGGCACGGTTTCCTACAAGGGATGCGCTGTTATTCACACGGTAACGGACAATTTGCTCGTGAGTGAGCCAGATCCTGTCAGCGGTGAATACGGCTTCGCTGTAGAAGGAGCGGTCGTTGACACAGATCAGATTGTTAAAGCGAAGCCCCTTTTCCAAAATGAATTTCCGTTTGTAAATGGCATTCCATGGAACTACACTGATGTGGCTGAAAATTTCGGGAGCCTGGTGGAAATTCAGAACCTTATCGAAGCACTCAGCGGGTACATCAGACAGTGCAAAAAGCGGGGTATCGGAAAGCTCGCCGGTCTCATTGTCAAAGCAGACGGCGCAGCCCTTTACCATGTCGGCATCCGCCTGTTCAGCAATGGACAGGTATTTCTGGTAGGCACCTTTTTCTACAAGGTCATCTGCATCAAGAAAGTGAAGGTAATCACCATGGGCTTCTTCGATTCCCTTATTTCGACAGGCTCCTGCAAACCGGGTTTTTTCGTTGAGGAAAAGGCGGATGCGGGAGTCTTTTTGCTGGTAATCTTTTATGAGGGCAACAGAAGCGTCTGTGGATGCGTCATCCACACAGATCACCTCCAGCTCCTCTGGATTTCCCAGATCCTGCTGCAATACACTGTCCAAAGTGGCTGTGATGTATTTCTCAGCATTGTGAACTGGGATGATAGTGGTTAATTTCATAGGTAAATCCTTTCGTAAGGAATGGGTTATAAAAAAGCATTCCCACAAATTGTGACGCACATCTTGCAGAAAGCCTTTTTCAAACACGCTCTAGAGCATTCCCTTATCTTTATTTTTGCCAGAGCTTTGCGTCAGCTTCAATCCGGTAAGCTCGGCAGGCAATTCCAGACTTCCTGTATCCTTTAACATTCTGCAAAGAAATGCAATCTGGTGCCTGTAAGGTCTTGAGGTACTGTAGCGCTCTGGGTTAAAGGTGTCAAAAGTATAGGACGTTTTTGGCGCAGCAGCCAGAAGCGTAGCAACCGTTTTTATACTATCTGTGGAAGTGATTACGACTTCGTCGAATCTTGTCCCGCCCATGCACTTCTTATATTCTTCCTTCCCCAAGTCCAAAATATGGGATAATGGATAAAATGAGAAAAGTCCCATTCGGCTGGTGAGCACACTTGCCAGCTTCCAGCGGTTACCTTTCTCGGGATCCGGCTTCAATGGCAGGCTGGAACAGTCAGGTGATAACTGTGCCAGATATTTGGCAGAGTCTGTATTGCGGAAATCATTGTATGCAAGCCAGAATTCTTTTTCCGGTGCCTGTGCAGCCAGGGCATTAAAATCCCGAACCAGATTCTGGGAAAGCTTCCGCCCTGTAAAGAACAGGACGCGTGTGCGCGGTGGCGTATCATCAGAAGCTGCTGGCGTATAATAGGGTAATGGCCGTCCGTTTAGGAGAGAGTCTACAATATCTGAGAGAAGATATTGTGGCGATTCTTCAGAAGCAGGTGTTTCCCCAGATCCCAAATCAAATTGTCCAATATATCGTACTAACTCCGGCACATTATCAAACGCAGGATATTCTGGGAAAAATTCATCCTCTTGATTCCAAAATGTACCGCATAGGAACCGTACAATCTGTGTTCCGGTACTAAACTTTGCAGAAAGCGCATTGTGATAATCCGATACAAAAATATCACACGCCGCAGCGAAATCCGGTACATCGAAATCTTTTGGCATTTCTTTTATATGTCTAAATTCAGAAAAATCAATTTCCCTCTCATGATCCAGATGCAGATACAAAACCTGATGATCGGAAAGTTCACAGTCAAATATGTAGAGGGCTGCCATGAAATTCCGGAATGTCTGCTCGGTATCCGCAATATAGGACCCTGGGAGCAGCGGCGCATATAAAATAGTCTGCATGGAATCCATCTGCAAGCTGCGGCGGAGCTTTTCCCTGTGTGATTCATTGGGAATCACTGGAATGTGGGTGGAAGAACCGATAATATAAGGCGTTTTGCAGATATTAGCTGTCATACATTCCTGCAGGTAAATATCCCGGTTCTGTACATTGTTAAAATACAGGCAGTCTGCCATAAACATAGTATGCTGCCAAAGCCCTGTATCAGCGGTGGAATCCGGTGTGTTCAGAACGGTTTCCGGATACAGATTGTGTCCGCAGTAAAGCAGCACAAACTGCCCCTCTTCCTTCCGGAAATAGTAGGGCAAAGGTCCGTCTGTGATCACGTAGCCGGAGAGTGCAAGTGCTTTGCCGTATTCTTCGCTGTCCGGGCACACCAGAGTAATATTCTCAGACAGAGCTGTGCTGTCGGAAAGATAGCGGTTCAGAAGAGCCTGGAACAAGGCATGCTTCTCCTGAGTCAGGGAGACAATGATCTGGTGTTCTCCGAAATTTCTTAGAAGGTGCACAAGTAATTTCAATATCCAGGTAGGAATTTCTTTTCCACGGCTGGCTTCCAGAAGAATCTGCTCCGGATCAGGAGCAAGGCTTCCGGTATAGGCAAAGCCATAAAACTGGGAGGAAGTTTTTTCCCGGTGGATCATCTCAGCAGGCTGATAGCTGGGAGATGTTTTGTGAGAAAGCTTGTAATCCTTTATCCAGGCTTTCTGCTGCTGTACGGTCATTCCGTTGCAGGCTTCTACGAAAGAGATCATTTCCTGTCTGGAACCATAAAGACAGAGCAGCCGCCCAATATGTGGCGGAAGTGAATATCGGACATAATGATTGTTCTCCCAGTCTGGAATATTGGACTCCATATAATCGAAAAGCTCATTGATCAATTGCAGCTTCAGTTCTTTCTGGTCAGTCTCATAGTTGGTGAGAAGCTTCCAGAAACGGTAGAAAAAATGGCGCACAGCAATGAAATCCAGCTCTGTCTGATATTGCTCAAACAGCCCCAGCTTCTCCATTTCTTCCTTCATAAAAATAATGGCATTCCGGATGTGAAGGGTGGAAGGCGTGAGACGGCTGAGGAATCCTACATTTTTTCTGTAATTATAGAAGCACTGATCCACGTATCCGATGGAACGGGCTTTCACAGCCAGAAGATAGGCCACCGGAAGATCTTCGAACCGGATTCCTTTCGGGAAACAAAGTCCGTTAAACAGATCTCTGTGAATGAACTTGATCCATGGGTATGGAGAAATCGCAGGTAATTCATAAGGCTTGTCCGCAACGCGGAAGTTCTGATTATGGCAGGATGTAATGTATTCCTTACGGACTCCGGTCTCAGAGTCTACATTATAGTAACGGAAAAGAACCAGGTCGTTTCCGTCAGCGGTAGCTTTTTCATAAAGAAGTCTGCAGGCGTCAGGCTCTACGAAGTCATCGCTGTCTACAAACCAGACATATTCTCCATGGGAGTGGGCAAAACCATAATTTCGTGCCCTGCTGACGCCGTGGTTCTCTGTGGAAAATATAAAAAGCTTCTCCGGATTTAACGACTGATAAGCCTGCAGAATCTGCAGGCTTCCATCTGTACTGCCATCATTGACAGCTACAATCTCTATTTCCTCAAGTGTCTGTGCCAATAAGCTGTCCAGGCACGCGCTCAGGTATTTTTCCACGTTATACACCGGTAAAATGATGCTGACTTTAAAAGACTTCATCAAAAACTCTCTACCCCATTCCTAATTCCGATATTTCAAGTCAAAATTGCAGTTATTTCGTCAATCTTTTACCTATAATAGTACCAGTTCGACAGGGGGATTTCAAGGGGAAAAGGAAGGGAGAAACTTGTTTATCTTATTTTTCGCACGGAATAAATGGCAAAAATGCCGTAGTTCGCATACTCTTTTCATATTCTAGCAGTTGCGAAAGACTAACCCATGATTTATAATGAGCTATGTCGAAGTCTGTCCATTTCTGATTATTGAACGCAAGGAGCATTCCGCAGAGCGGTTAGTGTTTCCAGGCAAACAGTAATTAACAGGAAGTTTCGAAGATATTATAAAAATATTGAGGTGAAACCATGAACCCATTTTATAATAAAAAGAAAAAAGGATATACATTAGCAGAGGTTCTGGCCACGGTGGCAATACTCCTTATCCTCATGGCCATTGCTGTGCCTGCGATTTTTTCCATAAGGAAGAACCTGCGCCAGAAAGCTCTGGATAATAAGGCAGAGCTGATTTATACGGCGGTGCAGAATAATCTGGTGAAGCTGCAGAGCAATGGTAACAGTAGCCTTTATGACGGGGAAAAAACAGCAAAAGCTATGGGAAGGACGCCCTCAGATGCCACCAAGGAGCAGAAGCTTTATTACGCACTTTCCTCTGAAAAAGCAGACACAAAAAGGGCGGCCAGTGTACTGGTGACAACTGATACCGTAGATGGCGAACTTTACAATAACTACTGGGTAGTAGAATATAACCCGGAAAGTGCCAGCGTATATGCTGTTTTTTATAGCGAGTCAGATAGTATCAAACCATATGATCCAAATGTATATGACAGCTTCCGCTATAAAGACAATCGTCTCAGCGATGGCGCAAGAATCGGATATTACGGCGGAGATGCACTGGATGGCAGCAATACAGCAGTGCTTGCCCCGAAGATCACGGTTACAAATGAGGAAAAACTGGTTGCAACTATTACTTGTATGCGGCAGGGACAGGATAATAAACCGTTGTCATTTGATGTGGTTCTGACGGATGATAAGGGAAATCAATTAAATCTGAAGTATAAAGCATCTGGGGATAAGCTGGTTCATGCGAAGGATGATCTGCATGTTGGAGACATGTCAAAGGAGGATACTAATGAGGAGAGTTCGATTGTAGGGCGCAGTTATACTTTAAAAATCACTTTGGATGATCTGACAAGTGATGCTACCAGATTTGTATCACTTTATGGAGAAAAGAATAGTAATTTAAAGAGTACGAATACCAAGGCACTAAGAGCCGGAACTGCTCTCAATATAAAAGTTACGGTACGAAGTGAAAACCACAAGATCGATGGTCTGTTTACACAGTATGACACCAACAGTCTTTTTGCTGACAAGAGTACTTCTGAAAATGCGGCTATTTATTATGGCCGCCATCTGCAGAATCTGGATCAGGAATCTGGAGTGGCAGAAGATATAAAAACAGCTAAGCTTGGCAATTCTATCCATTTTGAAAAGCAGGAAGAGAAAGAAAAAGATGACACCACTTCCTGGTACAGCTGTTACGGAAACAAGGCGTTAACTCCAATCACCAACAAGAACCTGGAGAGCTTTATCGGCGACAAAAGCATGGCAATCTATCACCTGAATGTAAAAAATGGTGTGGATATAACAACTGCAGATGGCTCTGCCACAGGCAGAAAAGGTGCCGGTCTGTTTGCCGTGCTGAAGGATTCTATGACGGTGGAGAATCTGCGTCTGGCAGGAACCACCATAGCAATTACCGGTGAAGGAAAAGAGAAGGTAAGTGTCGGTGCAATCGCAGGTGAGACCACAGGCTCTGCGAAAATAACCAATTGTGAGGTATATCTGGACACAGAAGACATAGAAGGAAAGAATGAGAACGATGTCTGGATCAGCGGTGCCGGAATCCAGGGTGGATTGATTGGACATACTAACAGTGGGTCAGACTCAGGCTCTTCTGTGACAATAGACAACAGTTTTGCGGCAACTGTTATGGATGGCAGAGAGAACGGTACAACAGGTGATCTTATCGGTACTGTAGGAGGTCTGATCGGACAGGCAGATTGTGCAGTGAGTATAAAAAACTGTTATGCAGATTCTTACCTGACCGGAGATGTAACAGGTGGTTTGATAGGAAGTGTAAACAGTGGCAGCGTAAATGTTGAGTACTGCTATACGGCAGGGTATCAGAATCCAGCCAATCACGGCGGTGGCCTTGTAGCAAGCTCTGTTGACAGTAATGCTCTCAAGATAAAAAACAGCTATACAGTTGCTACTTACCTGGAAAACAGCGAAAGTAACAACAATCCTGTAATATATGCTGTCAGCCCAGGTACTCTGGAAAATGTCTACTATTTAAATAAGGGAAAAAATGTGGAAAATGACAATGGCGAGGCTGTGGATTATTTAACCTTTAGTAATAAAGCTAAAATGGCAGAAAAGCTGAACAACAATGGCAGCAATTCCTTTACCACTTCCACCACAACCTATGCCTACAATCTGAGAAACCAAGGTCTCACAAGCTATTCCTATCCATCTTTGAAAGATATTTCTCATTATGGAGACTGGCAGGCAAGCTATGAGGCTGGAAGTCTTGTATACTATGAGAAATATGCAATAAATGAGTCAAATTCCAGAGAATACGGCTTCTTTGGTGGAAATGTCCAGTCCTCTTTATCAGATAGTCTGACTGTCGTTGGAGATGGATACGGTATTGTATATACGAAAAGTGCACTTGAGACATTGTCTGGCTTTATTGTCAGCTATCAGAACAGTGAGGATGCAGATAAGCTGGAAGAATGGAAGGTTGACTGCAACAGTACGGAAACTGAGAAGTTCGAAGTTTCTGTAAATGATGGCGATACTGCGCAATCAGAGGAAACTTACGTTATTTTCCCATTGCCAAAAGAAATTATGAATGCTCAGGCAATCAAGGATGTTTACTATCAGAAGCTGACAGTAAAAGGTGCATCAGATGCGGAACTTAACGATGAGGGGACTGCAGCACAGGCTGACGGTGATGAAACCACAGAGGTGATGACTGGAAAGACCTTCTATTTCAATCCCCATTTTGCCAAATCAGTAGAAGCTGCAGATCAGGCTCCGAATAATATTTCAGCTATTTATCTCCGCACACCTAGACAGCTTTATCACATGAGCTTATACTATCAGGATTATGCATCCTTATTAAAGGGAATTTCCTTTATCCAAGAACGGGATATTGATTATGCGCCATATGACTGGAAAAATTATGAAGGTGTTCAGGAGGCGGTAACTGTCCAGAGTCCTGTGGGGGTAGCGGAAGATGGAACAATCACACCTTTTACATCTACCTACAAAGGCGGAGGATATGAAATCCGTGGAATCAGCTTTGCCACAAAAGGTACAGCGGTTGGATTTATTGGAGAAAATCAGGGATCCATACAGAATGTTTTCCTTGTGTCTGACTGGGAGAATAACGATTTTACAGGAACCACAGCGGTAAGTAATCCATACCTTAGCTATACTGGAACAATCGGAAGTAACCGCAACGTTTATATGGGGGCTTTGGCTGGAATCAACAAGGGAACCATTCAGAATTGTGCAGTCTGCGGTTACAGTATGGGTCGTGACGGAATCGTGTATGTCCAGCGAAACGGAACTCTTTACATAGGCGGACTGACTGGCAGTAACCAGGGAAATATCTATAATAGTGAAGTGGATGCTCCGGCAGTGAATGCAAGTGTGCTCTACGGAAATGCTTATCTGGGCGGTTTTGCAGGCGAAAATATCGGTTCCGGTCTGATTCGAAACAGCTATGCAGTTGGAAATGTATCAATTGAATATTCAAAAGGTGCAAACTGTACAATCGGTGGATTTACTGCAAAAAATACAGGTGTATTAAGAGGCGATTATTGTGCAGTTGCGTTGGGCGCAGCCGGAACGTCCAAAACCTATGGTTTTGCACCAAAAGGCGGCGGTGTTGTTTCTTTTGACTGTTATTACCTCAGCGGAGGTACTTTCCAGTATCTGAATAATATGCTTCCGTTTAGCAATGACCAGGGCGCTGGCATCCATGTTACATATCAGGAAATGGTGGAAAAGGCAACGAAAGGAACTAAGGCAGACGAGTCCCGGTGCAACGGAGCAACTGATGAAGAAAATTATCCTTTTAATGCAGTAGTAACCAAGGAGGGTAAAAAGGTTCATTACGGCAACTGGCAGATTCCGGTTAACCTGGGAAGCATTGGTGTTATTTACTGGGAACATGAGGAAGGAGGAGCCAATGACGGCTACCATTTCTCCTATATCGGTTATAAAGCCAGCAGTCAGGATCCTACTTCAGTTTTGGACAAGGTAGGAGACAGTACCTTGTGTACTCGTCATGATGATGGCGGAAGAATCACGGAATACGGATATGGATATTACTATGCTACCGGCAGTGCCGAACCTGATCCGACAATGTACTATTTCCAGGCTGGAGATAGTGAGAATGCCCAGGCTTCTGAGAACCTGACGAATCAGCTGGACGGAGTGACTGTTGTGGCATACACTACCGCCCCAGCGATTGGAATAAGCCGCAGCTCAGATACGAGTTGTTATATGAAAATGACAGCTAACGACCGAACTGCAAACGGTATCTGGCAGTTTAGTTATAACAGCCAGCTGTATACCTTTACTATCAACCCGTTTTTTGCAAATGCAATGCAGTATGGCAGCAATTCTCCAGATTATGATGGAATTCAGTCCGCTACTGTAACCGTTCTGGAAGACGGCTTCGAAGTCCAGGTAAATGCCAAGGAAGCAATGCCCGGAGAAAACGGCAAAGAATACGAAATTCGTTCTGCGGAGCAGCTGCAGTATTTGAACTGGAATTATAAAACTGGGACTGCGACGAAGATATTGGATACGACAGATGATGTGGAGCTTGTTGATAAATATTCGTATCTGGGATATATGACGGGAAATGATGCTCCGGTAAGTGCAGATTACAACTGGATTCAAAGTCATGATGTAGACGCGAATATGACATCTGCACCAGATGGCGGAAACGTTTTCTTTACACAGATTGGTTCTATGTATGATGCGAAAAGCTCTGCGAATGTAGTAGACGCAGATGCAAGTATTTCTTATTTTAATGGTGTTTATAATGGAAATACATATTCCATTAAAAATATTGAAATAAACAGTAAAAATACAGTTACTGGATTGTTTGGAAGTATTATAGGAGCTAAAGTCAGCAATGTAATTTTGTATTCGGAAAAAGGAAATTATATTCAACGATACAGTGGTACAGAGCGGGGCTGGCATGTTCTTGGTGGTTTATGCGGACTTGCTGCTGTCGGAAAGGGAAATTCTGCTGAAAATGTAAAAATTTCAAATTGTACAGTATCTGGTTATACAATTCAGGATAACAGTGATAAAGGTGCCTATGGTGATTCCAGTATTGGTGGAATGTTTGGAATGAGCACAATGGATTTGCGTGAGTGTACTGCGGTTAATACGATTATAATTAATATGACTGAGAATAACAGAACAGAATCTGTAAGAGTTGGCGGTCTGGTTGGCAGTATGCGCGGTGTGATTTCTAATTGCTATACAGGAGGAGAAATAACCTGTACGGATACCTGTCTCCAAAAGCGAGGAACCAGACTGATGCTGGCAGGAATATCGGGTGGTATTTATATCAAAAACCAAGGAAACCTGTTGGAACTGTTAGGTAATTCTATTCTTGGTATAGAAGGAGCCAGCGATGATACAAAGAAAAATGCTGAGCAATGTAAGACTCCGACAACGATTATCCAAAACTGCTATACATATATTAAGATGCCAATTGATAAGGCAAAGAGAATTACATCCATTGAACCAATTGGAAGTAACGGAGAAACACATGATGAAAAATATAAAAACTGGGCAGAAAGTAATTATCATGTGAGAATACAGATAACTAATTGTTATTATTATGAGGATAACATTCCCGTAATACGTCATGAGTATATAGGTGGTGGTAAGAACTGGAATAATATTGACGACACGGCAATCCCCCTTAGCTGGGCTGAAATGTCCGGAGAGAAAGATGTGGATTCCACAATTGGAGGCAAAACAGGTGAAAATGCAATAAGAGTAACTGGAAATTTTGTTGAACTTTTGAATCAGTCAGTTGCTTCAGAGGATAAATATGCTATTCGAGGTACATTTGCTAAGGTCACTACCGAAGAAAACGATCAGGATGTAGACGGTAAATACTCCTTCCCAGGCAACCGCACCGACCTGGAGGGTGAGAACTATCCGTTCCCAACGATTCTGACACAGAAAACCAAGCGTGGAACCAGCGTAAATGTTCACTACGGTGCATGGCCGTTGGAGGGTATTTTCTGGCGAGAAAGCCGCGCGACCATGGATATTTTCGAAGACATGGATTTGGAGCAGACAGATGACAGCAATCCGCCAAGGGCATTGAAAACATTCTATCTGGACAGTAACCTGGTTGGTGACGACAGTCTTGGTAAAGGGCTGACTCTGAATAATGGTTTCACAGTGGAATACAGTAATGGAGATGATAAAGATGACACTGCGATAGCGGCAGTTTCACAGCAGTCCGACTGGTCAGATGGCTTCTCTGAAGGCGTTGAGATTTCAGATGGCACAGAAACATTTGTATCCGCCAGTGAAGTAGGCGACAATGTACAGACTGAAACCCAGACCTCTGATCAAAAAGATTATATTGCACAAATTGTAAAGTTGGAGTACTCTGGGACAGAGAACTGCTACGTTGCTACAGTTGAGGCCCTGAAAACAGGAACCACGGTTATTACTGTGAGAGCAACAGTACGCAAGACTGTAGATAATCAGGAAATAGAACTGGAATACAAGGCATCCTTTTCTTTGACAGTAACGGCAGATCTTACGGTATACTCAGATCCGGCAGAAATAAAACAGGAACTTCACCAGACATCAGATTCAATCACTCTTTATGCAGTGCCAACATCACTGGTGTTAAATGGAAATGAGATTGGTTTTTCCGGAAGCACTGCAGAAGTGGGCGCAGAGGGCTTTGGGGCGGATGATAGCGGAGTGGCAAGTGAATTTGAATCTGCCCCAGAAGCCAATTGGGAAAATAGTGTTGCAACATATTCAGAGTCAGGTGCCGATAATACTTCCGAATTCAGTGGGGAAATCAGCGAAGGTCAGAATGTGCAGACATCGGGCGACCAGAAAATTGCAGTCTACGCAGATACAGAGCCATCAAAGAACTTTGCGTCAATGATGACCTGGACTGTAACAGAGGAGCCAGCTGGTGCGGCTACTGTATCAGACATATCAGATAATAAATTTACTGTAACCAGTGAGTCTCTTGTTCCAGTAACCCTTACTGTACAAGGAACATTTACCTACCAGAATGTGGAATACACCAGCTACACCTGGATTAATGTAAAAACCACTGAAGCGAAAAATCTTACCTGGGATACAGAAAGAGCCACAATTACTCTTGCCCAGGATGAAAGTGGCAGCTATGTTCCAGCAAATGCAAAGCTTGCCCTGACGGTACCGGCAGGCATTTTGTTTTCTGAACTGTCACAAAGCGATTTTGCAGTCACAGATCTGTTATCTACACAGTCTGAGGCTTCTGTTTCAGAGAATCTGGAAAGCGCTGACGCCGGTGAAAATGGATTAACTGCGTCTATTACAGGATTTGTGCCCAAGGATAACGATGATGGCAGTAAGACTTATGAGCTGATTGTTACCGGCTATAAGCCAGGCAGTGTGACGATTTCCGTTTCCGCTCTGGGAGCAGATAAGAAAACCACTTACAATGCTTCTGTAACAGTAGAGATATTGCCACCTGAGGGTCAGGCGGTATCTACAGATCCTTCAGATATAGATGGGGCATCTGACGACTGGTCCGACAACAGTATAGACGGTTCCAGCTTCACTTCCGGCACAGCATCTGGCTGGGATGATGAGAACAGCGATACCTTAGATATTATACCAAACGAATCTCAGGATGATTTCTCCGCTGACGCTGGCAGTTGGGAAAGCGGGGACAGTGGATTTTAAAAGAAAGGAGGTGCCCTGAAATGCTGAAAAGAAGAATAAAAGAAAAAATGCAATCTGAACAGGGTACCTCCATATTTTTTGGATTGCTGCTTTTTCTGACGGCATCCATTCTAAGCGTGGTAATACTGGAGGGTGCTGTGACCACTGTGAAAACAGTGGCATCAGACCGGACATCTGAACAGAACCAGCTGGCATGTACCAGCGCAGCGCAGCTTTTAAGAGATTCCATTGTGAATGTGAAGCTGTCAGCAGATATAGTAGAGATAAAAACAGGTGATCATGTTGAAACAGCAAAAAACTGGAAGGATGTCAGCAATGACAGTCTTATTTCAACGTCTCTGGCAACGTTGCAGTCTTTCGCCCAAATGCTGCAGAATTACGTAAAAGAGGCAGATGAAAAAAATAAAGATGTTTTTGGAACAGATTATTTTGGCATTCCGGTTACAAAGAAATTGATAATATCGTCTTCTGGAAGAGGAACAGATGCAGCTTTTTCCCAGTTTAATAATCTGGATAAGATAAATGCGGAATTTGCGATTACCCCAAGGAAAAGTGATGATACTGCGAAAAAAAATGAAGTGACTTATGATATCGTAGTAAAGCTGAGCACAGGGACAGGACGTGATTCCAGCCATGTAATACTTAGTCTGACCGGAAAAACGGAAGCGCGTGATGCAACAACTTCAGTTAATGGAAATACCAGCACAACAACGACTCCATATGAATACAAATGGGAAGCAAAAGATATTTTCTACGGTGACAGTGTACGTACTCTGGGAGATTCACAATGAGAAAACCATATTTAAACCTAAAAAAGAAATTACATAGCAGATCCGGTGAAACTATTGCAGAGACACTTGTCACTATGATCATTTTGTCATTGGCAGTGCTGATGCTGGCCGGGGCAGTGGTAACTGCCGCCCGTGTCAACAAGCAGGCAGATAATGCAGACACTTCTTTTCAGACGGGAAATGCCATATCAACAGGCTCTGCGAAGGTGGACATTTCAGAAGAAAATATAGCAGGAGGCACTGGAAGTGCTGTGGCGGAGCTTCCGGTAACGCTTTACCAGTCCGGAGAGAACAACTCTGGAAAGCATTATATTTATTACAAAGCGAAGTGACATTATTTATAAGAAAAGTTTTTTGAAACAAAACAGAAGCATTTTTTACAGGAGAAAAGTAATGAGAAATACAGCTAAATCCAGATTGACTAATTTAATACGAAAAAAATTGTCTGACAAACGAGGCTTTTCTCTTGGGGAGCTGCTGGCGGCGACCGTTATCCTGCTGCTTGCAAGTCAGGTTATGACGCAGGGAATGGCTTTTGCCACCCGGATGTATAAGGAATCTTTAACTAGATCCCACGCAAAGCAGCTATGTTCCACCTTAACGAATGTAATTGAAAAAGAACTTCGATATACAACAAGCGTTAATGCAGACAGTGATGGAACAGTACTTAAGTATTTCAGTCCGACTTACGGAAAAACAGAAAGTGCTTTTGCTGCTATAGATGAAAATGAAAATAGAATTGATGGAACAGCAGGGGGGGAAATAGCGGTTCAATTAACCGCAGAGGATGGTTCCCGGTACTGGCAGAAACTGATTTCTTCTGCCAGTTACAGTTCCTTTGACCTGAAAGCAACAATTCAAAGCGTGAAACTGGAAGGAACTACCTTCCATGTAATTCTTGAAATCACAGATAAAGATGGCAAAAAGATTGTTACCAACAAATTTGATGTGATGGCAGTAAACGATATAAAATTAGACCAATTATAAAAAAGAAAATAAGACTAATTGCAACTATTCAGCAGGTACTGTTTTACGAAACGTATAACTATAAAGGCACTGAACAGCTGCAACAAATTTGTTATAGATAGATTTAAACATGAATCACATACCGAATATAAATGCAAAGGAGAGACCCCCACATGGCATACAAACGTCTTGGTGACCTGCTGATCGCGGCGGGGACGATTACACCGGAAGAACTGGATATGGGACTGCAGAGGCAGAAGGAGACCAAGGAACGACTTGGAGCGGCTTTGATTTCAGCGGGAATCATCACAGAGGCAGAGCTGATCGAGGCACTTCGTCTTCAGCTGGGTATTGAATACATAGATCTTTCGAAAACCACTATTCCTATTTCCATGGCACAGGTTGTTCCGAAAAACATTGCGAAACAGTTCCAGGTAGTGCCGGTCCGCATGGAGCGGGACGAGCTTTATCTGGCCATGAGCGACCCTATGAACTTCTATGCGATCGAGGAAGTCAAGAAAGCAGTCCGTAAAAAGATTGTTCCGATGATTGCTACCACAGAGGGCGTGGAGCATGCCATCCTGGTCCTTTACGGAAACGAAGGCGCCGCAAGGGCTATTGAGGCCATGAAGCGTGAGGCTCCGATCGAAGAGGACAATGGCGAAGAAGCGCAGTTTACAGGAAACATCCTCAACGACAACATTAACGATGCGCCGACTATCCGTTTGGTAAACTCCATTATCGAGCGTGCCATTCTGGAGCGCGCCAGTGATATACACATTGAGCCAAAGGAAAAAGAGCTTCAGGTGCGCATGCGTATTGACGGTGTGCTCCGTAAGATTCTGACGATCCCCAAGAACCTTCAGAACTCCGTTATTTCCCGCTTGAAAATCATGAGTGGAATGGATATTGCAGAACGTCGTGTTCCACAGGATGGACGATTCAATGTTAAGAATAAGAAGCGTGAGTTTGACCTCCGTGTAAACTCCCTTCCTACTGTATATGGAGAAAAAATCGTAGCTCGTCTTCTGGACAAAAGAGCCGGCTATCTTACTCCGGATTCTATCGGTCTTATGGGTGACAACCTGAAGAAATACCAGCGGGCTATCCACTGTACCAGCGGTGTTATTCTGATCGCCGGTCCTACCGGAAGTGGTAAATCTTCCACCATGAACACCATGATTTCCCAGTTAAATACAGAGGAAGTCAATGTAGTAACTCTGGAAGATCCGGTTGAGTACAACATCGACGGAGTAAACCAGGTGCAGATCAATGAGAAAACAGGCATGGATTTTGCCAATGGTCTTCGTGCCATCCTTCGTCAGGACCCGGATATCATTGCCGTCGGAGAGATTCGAGACGGTGAGACCGCCCAGATCAGTATGCGTGCCGCAATCACCGGACACGTTGTGCTTTCCACAATCCATACCAACGATGCTGTGGGAACGATCGAACGTCTGGAGGATATCGGTGTTGAGCCGTACCTGATTGCTACCGCTCTCCGCGCCGTTATTTCCCAGCGACTGGTCCGCCGGATCTGCCCCAAGTGTAAAAAGAGCTATGAGGCGACAGACGAGGAAGTAAGACGCCTTGGCCTCAGCACGGAGCACAAACATATTTTCTACCGTGGCGAAGGCTGCGCAGACTGCTTCAATACAGGCTACCGCGGACGAATTGGTGTATTCGAGATCCTGGAAATCACCCCGGAAATCCGACCCCTCATTTCCCAGCAGGCTGGACGCCCTGCTATCGAACAGGAACTGGCCAGTGCTCACAGCGAGTTCAAGACACTGCGTGAAAATGCCATTCAGCTGGTTGAAGAGGGAATTACCACTGCCGAGGAAGTGCAGCGAGTCATTTACGAAACCGGGGATATGAAGAAAGCAGAAGAGGAGTAATCTGTTTAGTTAACTAAATTAGAAAATACAGAAAGTCAGGAGACCAAAATCATGTACAACATAGAAGACCTAACCGAACAAGCCCACCGCAGCGGCGCATCCGACATCCATCTGGTATGCGGCCTGCCGCCGAAATACCGTCTGGATGGCCAGCTGGAGAACATGGCAGAGGAACGCCTTTCAGAAAAAGACTGCGATATGCTTTGCCAGGACCTGGCGAAAGACGCTATGTACGAAAAACTGGAATATACCGGAGAACTTGATTTTTCCCGTGAAATAAGAGGAATCCGCTGCAGATGCCATGTATTCAAACAGCAGGGAAAAGTCTCCGCAGCCATCCGTCTGCTCAGCGAATCCATTCCAAGACTGGACTCCCTGGGACTTCCTCCCTCTGCGCTGGAATTCACCAGCCTCCACAAGGGAATCGTCCTGGTAACCGGCGAGACTGGTTCTGGTAAATCCACCACTCTGGCAGCCATGCTGGACGAAATCAATCACACCAGAAAAAATCACATTGTAACTCTGGAAGATCCGATTGAGTATGTATACACCCCGGATCTCTGTGTCATCAACCAGCGTGAGGTTGGCAAAGACACTGCAAGCTTTTCCGAAGGTCTTCGTGCCAGTCTGCGAGAAGACCCTGACGTAATCCTTATCGGTGAAATGCGAGACAAGGATACCATCGAAACTGCGATCACAGCAGCTGAGACCGGACACCTTGTATTCGGAACCCTGCACACAGGCAGTGCTTCCGACGCTATTGACCTTATGGTGCAGGTTTTTCCGGAAGGAATGCAGAACCAGATCCGTCTGCAGCTTTCCATGACCCTGATGGCTGTTATTTCTCAGCAGCTTGTGAAGAAAAAAACAGGCGGCCGTGTGCTGGCAAGTGAGGTTATGGTTGTAACCGACGGTATCCGAAACATGATCCGCGGCGGAAACACCCCTCAGATCGCCAACGCCATTGCCACCAGTGCGGCAATCGGCGGACAGACCATGGACCAGTCACTGGTAAGTCTGGTACGTTCCAGACAGATCGACAAGGCTGTAGCTGTGGAGTATAGTCATGACCAGGCTTATGTGAAGAAGAATGCATAAAGGACTTTAGATGCATATATAATTTTTCAGTGTTTCGGAAAGTGAAAATTTGAATTTGAAAAAAGCACTTCACTGCATATTGATCAGCAGTGAAGTGACTTAAAGGCTGCGTGGCATAAAAACTGCGCAAGAAAGGTGGACAACAATTGGCAACCTACAAATACACAGCCATCTCCAAAGACGGAGTAAAGGTCTCTGGCGTGGTAGAGGGCTTCAATGAGTTTGACGCGGTTGATCGCATCAAGCAGGACTGCGATATTGTTCTGAAGCTTACAGAGGTGGAAGAGAAGAAGCCCGGGCTTCTCAGCATGGAAATCGGCGGCAACCGCCTGAACGCCAAAGCTTTTTCCCTGATGTGCGCCCAGTTTTCCATTATCCTCCAGTCCGGAATCCCCATCGGCCGTACCGTCCGGCTGATCGGAGACAAAATGACAGACAAAAAGCTGAAAGGCATTCTGAAAAAAGTGGCAGAGGATGTTGAGGCAGGACGAAGCGTGGCAACCAGCTTCCAGGAGCGGGGCGGCAAGCTGCTTCCGGCGGTTTTCATCGAGACCATCCGCGCCGGAGAGGAATCCGGTAACCTGTCCAAGGCTTTTGAGACCATGTACCAGCATTATGACAAGCAGGTGAAAATGCGTGCAAAAGTGCGAAATGCCTTGATTTATCCGGTTTTCGTCCTTGCACTTGCAGTAGTGGTAGTAATCGTTCTGATGGTGAAGGTTGTACCTACCTTTATGGACATTTTTGCATCCTATGATGCAGAACTGCCGCTGATCACACAGTCCCTGATCCTGATATCCAACTTTTTCCGGAAATATATTTTCCTGATCATAGTTGTGTTCGCTGCCATTGCCCTTATCTTCAAGCTTTACGCCAATACGGAAAAGGGCAGGATGAATGTGGCGAAGCTTGCACTGAAAATCCCGGTGCTTGGAAATGTGTCCCTTCTCAGTGCGGCCAGTGAGTTTGCCGCAAACCTGACCACATTGATCGGAGCTGGTCTGCAGCTTACAAGAGCGGTCAGCATTACTGCGAGGGTTATCAACAACTATTACATCAGCCAGTGCGTGGGGAAAATGACCTCCCGTCTGGAAGAGGGTCACACCCTTGGCGAGTGTATGCGGGAGGCTGACTGTCTGCCGGATATTCTGGTGGATATGACTGCTGTTGGAGAGGAAACTGGTGAGCTGGAGAGTACTCTGCACACAGTTTCCGGCTATTACGAATCTGAACTGGATATGGCAGTACAGGACGTTCTGAAAAAACTGGAGCCCACTTTGCTGATCGGTATGGCAGTTATTGCCGGATATATTGTTCTGGCAGTTTATATTGCAATGTTCCAGATGTACAGCGTTATGTAATTCCGGGAAAAGAAAGCTGCCCTTCCTGCTGTTTGTGGAAAAAGTGCCGAAAAAAAGATGCTTACGAAATAAAAATACAAAAAATTTGGAAAAATAGGTAAAATTTTAAAATGTCGATATATGAAGATACCTTTTTTATGATATACTGTTGTGTATTAGCAGGTGTTTTTGGTGCGGTGCTTGGATCTTTTCTGAACTGCGCCGCATGGCGGATCGCCCATGGAGAATCCTTTGTGAAAGGAAGAAGCCACTGTACAAGCTGCGGACATGTTCTGGGCTTTCTGGATCTGATCCCGGTTTTTTCCTGGATATTTCTGGGTGGAAAGTGCCGTTACTGTAAAACAAAAATCAGCCCAAGATACATGCTCACGGAGCTGTTTTTTGCACTGGTGAGCGTGCTCACTCTTCTTCGGTTTGATCTTTCCCCGGAGTTTGTGCGAAATATGGTGCTGGCCTGCTGTCTGTTCTGTCTTTCCCTGGTGGATTTGGAGATTTTCGAGATTCCAAACGGATGCCTTCTGATCCCTGTAATTGCCTGGTTCGTGGCAATTCCTTTTACGGAAATGAGCGGAATGGACGTTTTATACCATGTGGCTTCAGGAGTGGGCTACGGAGCGGTTATGCTGGCTCTTGTCCTGCTTTTTGATAAAATTCTTGGAAAAGAGACCATGGGAGGCGGCGATCTGAAGCTTTTTGTGGTGATGGGATTGTACCTGGGAGTGGCAGCATCCCTGTTTGCCCTGTTTTTTTCCTGTATTCTCGGCCTTATTATGGGAGCTATCCAGAAACGGGGAAAAGAGAACAAAGGACCGCAGATTCCCTTCGGACCTGCCATTGCACTGGCGTTTTATGCCATGTTGCTGTATGGGGACGGGCTGGTGAACTGGTATATGGGGCTGCTGTAAAGGGTAGCTGTAGAAGTACTTTTTCAAATACACAGCAGAACGAACCGGGACATATTCCGGGAAACTATGTAAGCGGCACAAACACGCTCTTGGAGATGTGCGGTCCGGATTAAAACAAGAAAAGACATAGAAAGAGGATATATATGGCAAAATCATGTCTTGGAATTGATATAGGCAAGGATCAGATGAAGTTGGTTCTGATGAAAGGTGAGAATATTGTGAAGACCGCTTCGGTGCAGATGCCGGAAGGGCTTCTCAAGGATGGCAGAATTGTTTCTGTGGAGACCACAGGAGAATTGATCCGAAAAACCATGAAAGAGAATAAGATCCGCTGTAAAGAAGCGGCTGTTGTGGTGTCTTCAGGAATCTGTTTCCTTCGTAATGTGACGATGCCGGAAATGACTGCGGAGCAGCTGGTTTACAACCTGCCTTATGAATTCCGTGATTATATTACAGATGAATTAAAGAAGTATGTTTTTGATTATTCCTGGGGTTCCGGAGAGGAAATGCCCAAAGGCAAGAAGCTGAAGAAAGCTTCCAAAAAGAAAAAGAAAGAGGAAAAGCCAGAGGAAGAGGAGAACCAGAAGCGCAATGAGATGGAGCTTCTTGCAGCAGCAGCGCCTCTGGAGGTAATGGAGGATCTTCGCCTGATGACGCGAAAGGCAGGTCTGAAGCTGACGTTTGCAGCTCCTGAGGTGTCTGCCTGTGAGAATCTTCTTCACTATAAGCTGAGAAATGAGCAGGATAAAGATAAAGAATATGGAATCCTGGATCTGGGAAGTACATCCAGCCGCCTTTTTATTTTCAAAGGGGACAGACATCAAGTTACCCGTGTGATCGAGCGGGGGATGGAGCAGGTGGAAGAGCTGCTTGCAGATACTTTTCATATTGATATTCATCTGGCTCATACCTGGCTGTTGGCGAACCATGAGGACTGTATCCACAGTGAGGTGTGCCAGGATGCTTTTTCCCAGATCAGTGTAGAGCTGATGAGGGCTCTGAACTTCTATCAGTTCAGTAATCCGGAAAGCCGCCTGGAAGATATTTATATCTGCGGCGGTGGTGCTTCCATAGCCACCATGCGCCAGAGCCTTGAGGAAAATCTGGATGTGAAGATCCATGAGGCCGGGGAGCTTCTGGAGAGAATGAATGGAAGCGGGGATGAGACGTCATCTCTTTGGATGCTTGCAGCCGGTACCGCTCTTGGACGTACTGCCCATGCGCCCAAGAAGCAGATCAATCTGGCCCTTGCAGGACAGAAGAAAAAACATTATTTCGTTGCCATTCCGGCTATTGGAGCAATTGTTGTAGCTGCCGGAGTTATTGGAAAAGTTGCAGTTGCAGACAGATTGGTGAAAATGAGCGAAGCGCAGAGTGCCGCGTCTGAGCTGCAGAAGCAGGTGGATGACATTACTGCTTATATTGATAGCTTCGGGGATCTGCAGGAAACATATGCCCACTATACTTATCAGGGGCTGAATGCAGATGAGTTCAGTTATCTGAACCGCCCGGAGGTTTTGCAGCTGATGAAGAATGTAATTTTTCCGAAGGTGACGGTAAGCAGCTGGAGCGTAAGCGGGAATCAGCTGACGCTTCCGGTGACCGGAGAGAATCTGTCAGACATTAACAGTCTGGTGCAGGAGCTGGAGCAGGTTCCAATCGTGGATTACTGTAATGTGATGACTGCTGTTACAGATTCCAGTTCCACAGATGAAAATGGAAATCCTGTTTCACCGGATGCAGTTACAGGACAGATTATTGTTTATCTGCTGGATCCGCTGTATGTGGAGAGCGGAGAAGGAAGTGAGGAATATGGTGTCGCTGCGGACAGTGATGGAAACATGACCGGAGCGGTGGACGGAACTGTAGTTGATGGTGGAAATGAGACTGGAGTGGTGGACGGAACTGTGGTTGATGGTGGAAATGAAGCCGAAGCCGTGGATGGTGCTGCGACCGGTGATGGAAACGAGACTGAAGCAAATGATGGATTCGAGGCAGGCACAGAGGGAGGAGCACAGGAATGAAGATCATGAGCCGTGATTTTACTACAAGAGAAAAAATTATGCTTCTGGTGCTTACCCTGATCCTTCTGGCAGCCGGATATTATGCAGTGATTGACCAGCCGATCAGAACCGCGATCAATGAAGCGAAAAGCCAGCAGGACGAGCTGAATACAGAGCTTATGCTTCTTCAGACCAAGGCCGCTTCTTTGTCCCGCATGCAGAGCGAGCTGGATTCTATCGAACAGAGCGGAAGCCTTGGAAAAATGGGAAGCTACAATAATTCCAAGGCAGAACTGGATGAGCTGAATCAGCTTCTTCAGGATGCCAATACATACGATATCAGCTTCAGCGACGTGACAAGGGACGGCGACCTGATCCGCAGATCATTCAGCCTGACTTTTTCAGCGTCTGATTATGACAAGGCCGCAGACCTTGTAAACCGTCTCTGCACAGGCGAGTGGAGATGCATTGTAAGTGATCTCCGCTATGTTGCCGCTGGAGACGATCTGAATACAGGAAGCGTGAACGTAGGTGTGACAGCTACCTTCTATGAAACCATGCAGGGCGGAAAAGCAGACAGCGGGCTTCCTGCCGATACTTCTGCAGCAGCCGGTGCGGCTTCTGCCAGCGGTTATTGATGAGAAGTCAGAGCGGGAAATGATGTAGGTACTTTTAGTTTATTGTGGAAAATGGGGGATAACCAGTTATGCTGCGGGCAGCAATTGTGGAAAAGTCAAAAGAACACAGAGAATATATCCGTGCCAGCCTTATCGGTATAAATATGGATATTCAGGTGAGCGAATATGCAGATGAATATGACTATCTGGACGATCTTAATGAGGATGCGTCTTCTTTTGATATTCTGCTGTTGAATACTACGATTCACAGAGAAGGAGACGGACTGGAGCTGGCGGCGAAGGTACGTGCCCGGAGCCGCAAGGTAATGATCTGTTTTATCACAGATTCCCAGAGGTACTATGCGGAAGCTTTTTCCGTATTTGCCACCGGGTATCTCCTTTATCCTTTTGATGTAAGTGAACTGCATAACTGCATTACTTTTTTCTGGCAGAAGCCTACCATGGAGCGCCGTGCCTCCCTTATGCTGAAAGAGGTGGGCGGAAGTTTTCGCCGTGTGTACTGCAGAAATATTCTGTATGTGGAGAGCGCCAACCGCAAGGTGATCCTGCATCTGGAGAATGGCGAAATCATAGAGAGCTACGCCAAGCTGGACGAGCTGGAACAGCAGCTTCCAGGCAGATTATTTTTCCGGTGCCATCAGAGTTATATTATCAGCCTTTATTTTGTGGAGAAAATGGATGCCGGCAAGTTCATAGTCCAGTCTGCCGAAATTCCTGTTTCCCGGAAATATCAGCGCGCGGCACGGGAAATGTATTATGATTATATGTTTGAAAAAATGTGAAAGCGAAGTCGGATCTGGCAGCTTGAGAAAGGGAATGGGAAATGTCCTTTCTCAGGCTGTTTTTGGATATATCTATAAGCTGGTACTGTCAAAAATGACAGAAATTGTGTCAAAAACTACATCCAATAGCCATTTTCGACAAAAATGTTGCTATTATTGACATTATGTACACAAATTAAAAAAATTTTGTTATAATACAAACATTCTAAGAGAAAGGAGCGGAACGGAAAGTGGCAGTGCAAAAGTTAGATGCCATCGATGGAATGAATCAGAGACAGAACAGACATTTTTTTACATCCTATCCTGAGATGAATGAAGTGTTAAACAGATTTGCAGCAGAGGCAGACGCGAATGAGATCTGGATATCTGCCGAGGTTCAGGAGCTTAGGGAAAATCGATCAGGTAATCAGCTTTGCCAGATTGTAGGCATGGCACTTGATACGGCGAAACGAAATTGTATCGAGACCACACCCCCACGGGGACGCTACATAAGAATCCGTTGCCGGGACATGCAGGAGCAGACATTGATTAAGATTCAGTATTCCTGCGAGGACCGTATGCTTCGGGAATTCGACAAGGCTATCGTTAAGATGCGAGATCTTATCGAATCGGTTGGTGGTTATTTGAAGCTTCAGCTTGACGGTGACACAGGAAGCATCAAAATCGCCATCCCGGATAACTGAAAAGTCCCGGACGCTTCAGAATCTTAAAAATGAAAAATATTAAATAGGAGGCTTTAAAATGTTTAAAAAAGCAAAAGAAAACAAAAAAGGTTTTACATTGGCTGAGCTGCTTATTGTTGTAGCTATTATTGCCGTGCTGGTTGCGATTAGTATTCCGATTTTTACTAGTCAGTTGGAGAAGAGTAGGGAAGCTGTAGATTTAGCTAATATGCGTACTGCATATGCGGAATGCGCTTCAGCAGTATTAACCGGTGAATCTACAACAAGTGATGCTTTAAAAGGTCCTCAAGCTGGCACCGATGGTTCCTATTCAATGACTGTTAAACTTACTCAATCCTCAGACGACTGGACAGGCGATAATAAAAACGCTTCAATTGGGGATTTTGCAGTATCAGGATTAACTAAAACAACAGGAAGTGTTTCAGTAAAAGTAGATACCACAGGAAAATGTACAATATCTAATGTGCAATAAAAAAATATCCTATGCATGTCATGTTAAAAACAAGACACTTGCATAGGATGTTTTTTTGATGCTTTTTTGCAATTAACTATTGAACAACAGAAATGGTAACTATATTTGTATCAGTATTATATGTATAGGCGATATTACTTCCAGTTGTCCAAGCAATAGCTGTAGCAGCTGTTGAACCAATAGTTGTAGTGGTATCTGATAATTTTGCAGCAGCTCCTTTACAAGCATATAAATTAGTCTTAGCTTCACTTACACTGCCATCAGCCTGTAAATAATATGTTTTTGTTGTAGTTGTATCATTTAAAATAATTTGGCTAGATACTTCTGCATAGCCAGCGCGAATATTGGCTGCATCTGTTGCAGCTTTAGATTTCTCCAACTGACTCGTAAAAATCGGAATACTAATCGCAACCAGCACGGCCCCCATCGTCTGTATTTTCTCATAGTTGAACGAACCCATATACTGTATGAAATATGCCCCCAAACCTATAAGAAAACATTCCATGAATTTAAAAACGCGCCTGTTACAAAAACATCCTGCCCGGTCAAATCTCTTTGCGGGCATGACTGATGCAGGATGTTTTTGCTAAACCAGTAAAAATTGTTAATACCTTTAATCGTGCTTGGTTTCCCTTGTTGAAATTTAGAGCCTTTTTCAAACACGCTCTAGTTTCCGGTTACATGCATTCTTTTTTCCAGTTCTTTTTTTAATCTCTGAATTTCTAATTCTGCTGCATCAGCGCGTTCCTTTTCTGCATCAGCACGCTCTTTTTCTCTTTGCGTATTTCGTCTTTCAGCCTGAATGTCCATTTTTTCCATATTTTCAAATAGATAACCCATTCCACGACCTCCAATCTCGCCCATCATTTCTTTTACTTCGTCTATGGGCACATTCATCTTTATTAGTAAAGCCCACAAAATCTTTTTATAGATTTCTTTTATCGATTCCGGTGCATTGCTGTAAATTGAGTCAACCAGATTCTCTGATATTTTTCGAAAATTTTCGCAATCCTCCGGCGTCTGTATCTTATTAATAAGCATGACCAGAGACATTTCATCCTGTTTCATGCTGAGTTCTTCATTTGTATATTGATTGACACTTACTACCTCATAGGAAAAATCAGGGATGTATTGTTCCATTTGTTCTGCAAATTCGATGCGGTCTTTTAGGTGAAAATCGGCAGTCCATTTACGGGTTCCTTCATAATAGATGATAGGAACGATAAGAGGATAACGGAATTCCTTCCGCTTGCTGCAGTCTTTCACTTTTTTATTTTGTGTCTCTTTGTAATCTTGCCAGATGACAGTCATATATCTGAGAAGCTGCATCGCCACATCATAGTCAAGGTCACTTTTGTGTTCGATCAGGGAAATGACGTAGACCTCTTTTTTCATTGTGCCATCCGTATCCCGAACATATACCTTTTTGATTGTATCGGCTTCATATTCTACTCCGAGGAATGCTCGATATTTGTTGGATACATCCTTGATATCTTCGGGCTGAACATTTGCAAACAGAGGAATATTTGTATAATTTCTCAAAAACTGACTGGCAAGAGTATCATTTTTGAAAATTTCCCGACTGTTTACATCCCTTGTATGTGCTTCAGGTTGGTAAGTAGTGTCTCTTTTTCTTTTGCTCTGTGTTTTTCTGCTCATTTGTCCTCCTTATACTGGAAACGATTCACAGATCAAAAGATATTTACAAGTTCATAGTAGCATGCCCGATTATAAAATACAATATAGAACTGTTCGAAATGGCCTTCCGAATTTATGTTATATTGAGTTTACTAAAAACATATGAGGAGGCAGCCAATGAACCCGATTTTAACCTTTCAGTTAGACCGTATTTCCCTAAATGCAGGTGCTCCGGAAAATAGTGGAATTTCCAGAAATGTCCCAATTTCGGAAGATTTTGAGGCCCACGGAGTCCTGCGGTTTTCACTGAGCAATTTGCCTGCGCAGGCAAGAGCAAATCTGTCTGTTATTCTGACGGAAAAGCAATCTCTTATTAACAAAGCGATTCCTGGTTTTACCATGGAAGAGGACTCCATTTTGATTGGAAATGAGAACTCGTTTATTTCTCCTAAGAAAGAAGAGGCATACCGACAGTTCCTGGAGAAACTATTTCAGACAGCCCGTGCCCGTAAATGGGTAGTACCCAATCGAAAAAATACCAGTTCCGGAGTCAGTGAAAAATATCGTTTCCGCATCTGGCTGAACCAGCTTGGTCTGAAAGGCACCGAATACGCCAGCACCCGAAAGCTTCTCACCAGGAATTTATCTGGCAGCAGTGCATATTCCAGTGAGAAAAAGATGAAAGCCTATAATAAGCGGAGAAAGGAGGCCAGACAACATGTGCGAAATACAGAAGCCCGTTTTTTCATCCCCTTATGAAAATCTTTTATCCATTTCAACAGCAGAAAAACCATTATCTATTCCGGCAGAAGAAAATCCATTATCTATTCCGGCAACGGAAAATCCATTATCCATTCCGGCAGCAGAAAATCTATTATCTATTCCGGCAGCGGAAAAGCCATTATCCATTCCAACTGCGGCAACCCTCTCATCCATTCCCACCGCAATATACTGCCGCGTTTCCACTCTTCACCCCCATCAGCAGGATTTCCTGGAAAATCAGATTCGCCATTATCAGGAATTTATGAAGAAAACCCCAAATTACATTTTGACAGAAATATATTATGATTTTGGAATTTCCGGATACAAAGAGACCCGCCCTGGATTTTGCAAAATGCTGGAAGATGCCCAGAAAGGCTGTTTTCGGCAGATTATTACGAAATCCATCACCCGTTTTGCACGCAACACAGATACTGTATTGAAAACCACCCGGCAGTTGAAGGAACTGGGGATTGATATATATTTTGAACTTCAGAAAATCCATACGCTGTCCCAGGAAGGGGAACTGCTGCTGACTCTTTACGCGGCATTTGCCCAGGCAGAAAGCGAAAATGCCAGATGGCTGACTAAGGCGGCGATTCAGCAGAAATACAGAAGGGGTCATCCTATGCGGCAGCTGCACCGCTGTCTGGGATATCAGAAAGACCAGGCGGGAAATCTGGTTCCGGATAAAAATGCAGAATTTGTACGGCAGATTTTCCAGATGGCAGCTGACGGATGGAGCATCAGCCAGATCACAAAATATCTGAACGAAAACAAAATTACCACTCAGAATGACAGGACCTTCAGCCGTTCCACAGTAAGCCGGATCCTTCACAACCACGCCTATAAGGGAGACTATATTTGTCAGAGATATTATGTAAACAATCAGCGAAAACTGGTACGAAATAAAGGGGAAAAGCAGATGTATTACATCCGGCACGATCATCCGGCAATCGTTTCTGAGGAATTGTGGGAAACCGCACAGGAAAAGCTGGCAAAGAAGAGCGAAAGAAACAGGCAGGGGCTACCTTCTGATGAGATTGCCGTAACGGAAAAAGCCCAGGTTCCAGATGCGCCAGAGAAAAGAATCGTGAAAGAAACAATTTTGCAAAAAGAAGAATCTGGATTTATCCCGGATAAACCGCCTTTAACTCTCGCCAATTATCCTTACAAAGACCGGATTTTCTGCAAATATTGTGGTTCCAGGCTGCGGCGGATCATTGCCAGAAACCACTCTGTCTGGTGGATTTGCAATGGTCTCAGCCGAAAAGGAAAAGCTTTTTGCAAAGGTGTCCGCATACCAGATGAAAAGCTTTCCCCACTTCGGAACATCAGCTTTTCAGCATATATCGGAAAGGAGCTTATAGATGGAAAAGAAACTTACGGTTATTCCTCCAAGCCAGACGAATGGAAACGCTAAATCTGCCAATAGTTCCCAATGCAGAGTGGCAGCATATTGCAGGGTGTCTACTGAACAGGAAGAGCAGCTGGGCTCTTTTGCCAATCAGATCGCATATTACACGGATTATATTAATGAAAAAGAGGAATACCAGCTTGCCGGAATCTTTTCCGATGAGGGGATTTCCGGTACTGGTACGCGTAAAAGGGCTGGCTTTCGCAGCATGATCGCGGTTTGTGAGGCGGGAAAAGTAGATCTGGTGATTACTAAATCTATCAGCCGTTTTGCCAGAAATACCCGGGATTGTCTGCATTACGCAAGATATTTGAAGAGCCTTGGGATTCCGGTGATTTTCGAAAAAGAGGGGATTAACACGATGGAGTCGTCTGGTGAGCTTTTGTTTACCATTCTTTCCAGTCTGGCCCAGGAGGAATCACGAAATATTTCCGAAAACACCAGGTGGGGAATCCGTTCCAGGTTTCAGCAGGGAATCCCTCACATTAATGCCGCTTGTTTTTTGGGATACGATAAGGATGAGGCGGGGCATCTGGTAATAAATGAAGGGCAGGCGAAAGTGGTGCGGCGGATCTTTCGTGAGTTTCTGGAGGGGTGGCAGCCATCTGAAATAGCACGAATGCTGAATACCGAAAATGTTTCGGGCGTGCATGGAGAATCTCGTTGGGCTGCGGTTTCGGTCGTTCGCATCCTTCAAAATGAAAAGTACAAGGGAGATCTGCTTATGCAGAAGTATTACATCCGGGATTTTCTTACGAAAGAGCTGGAAAAGAATGATGGAAAACTGACACAGTATTATGTGGAAAATGATCATGAAGCGATCATAGAGCGGGAAATATGGGACGCGGCACAGCTGGAAATCAACAGAATCAAAGAGTTTAAACGGAATCATCAGATCCGGGAACTGGGAAGCAGCAGTCTGGAACCTTTTTATGGAAAAATTTTTTGTGGGTGCTGTGGCGGAAGGATGGTGAAGAAGAGCAGAAAAAGTGTGTGGCGTTGCATAAATTTCGGCAAAGAAAAGGGTGGATTTTGTAAAGCCAAGCCTGTTGAGGGGCATAAGATGGAAGAATATGTAAGCGCTGCCTGGGCACAGCTGGTATCCCAGAGAGAAAATCTTCTGCCAGGCTGGGAGAAAGATATTGCCCAGGGAAATGCCCTGGAGCGCTTACGTGCAGCACAGATGAAAGAACTGACCGAAAAGTATCCTGCCTGGTTCCAGGCGGCGAAGAAGACGAGAATGGTGATTAGGGAAATTATAATTGGGGGTGATAAGGGGTGTGAGATTTTGTTTATGGATGGCGTAAGGCTGGTGACGGATTAGAGCCTTTTTTGAAAAATCATTCCCGTTACCAGGGGAATTGGCTGTGAAGAAAGAAAGCAGAAGAATTTAGCAGACCCTCGAAAAGTACTTGTAAATCAAGAATTTCAATGCTATTATGATAAAAAGCATATTTCTCATATAGTTCAAGGCATATCTGCCATCTGATTTATCTAATCACACATCAGAAATCCATGCTTTTTAATCCATTAATGAAGAAGAGCAGGAGTTCTGAATGAAAGGTATGTATGCTTAGCTTGTCTTTTCTGACTCCTGCAAGGAAAAGGAGGACCAGCCTATGGTAAACAGAAACTACAAGGACACGATATTCCGGATGCTATTTTCAGATCGAAAGAATCTGTTGTCGCTTTATAATGCGATTAATGGAACATCCTATATGAATCCGGAAGAACTGGAGATTGTCACACTTGAAAATGCGATTTATATGGGAATGAAGAATGATCTGTCGTTTATTATTGACACCAATCTTTTCCTGTATGAGCATCAGTCAACATACACACCGAATATGCCTTTACGGGATCTTTTTTACATATCTGCTGAATACCAGAAGCTGGTGAATAAGAAATCTTTATATTCATCAGCATTGCAGAAAATACCGGCACCGAACTTTATTGTATTTTATAATGGTACAGAGCGGAAAGAAGACAGATGGGAGAATCGTTTGTCAGAAGCATATGAGAATATATCCAGTGAACCGAAACTTGAACTTAAAGTAGTAACTTTGAATATCAATGAAGGCAATAACAGGGAATTGATGGAACAGTGCCAGATACTAAGGGAATATGCAATATATGTAGCACGGGTTCGTAAATATGCAAAATATATGCAACTGGAAACAGCTGTTCAAAAAGCTGTAGATGAATGTATTCAGGAGAAAATTCTGGAAGAATTTCTTCGGAAAAATAGAGCGGAGGTTATCGCAGTGAGTATATTTGAATATGACAAAGAAGAGGAAGAACGTAAACTGAGAAAAGCTGAGTTTGAGGCTGGGGAGCAAAGCGGAATACAAAAAGGAATACAAAAAGGAATACAAGAGGGAATACAGGAAGGAAAGGAATTGAAAACAAAAGAAATTGTCAATTCGTTACTTCAGGATGGAATGGGCATTGAAAAGATTGCAGATTTGCTGAAAATTAGCAGAGAACATGTTTTGGAATTAGCAGGAATGAAAATGCCAAAAATCTAATGGCTTATAAGCCAATATGAAAAGGAATATCCAACGCAATTTTGGAATTTTAGCTATAAATTGCATTGGATATTCTTAGTGTTTTCTTTGCACCCCATTCTACTTGTTAATTCCCCAATCAAGTGCTAAAATCAAAACAAATGAAGTTCTGCAATGGTCTAATAAATCTATCAATCTATCTCAGGAAGGAGCAAAAAATCTATGAAAAAGAATCACCACCTTCATCGGCTGGTTCGTCTTTGCCTCATCATTTCCCTGCTTCTGCTGTGCAGTACAAGCCAGGTATTTGCCGCTGCAAAGGTAAATCTGAAAAACACCAAGATTAAACTATCAGCCACTAAACTCACCTACAATCAGAAAGTCCAGCGCCCGAAGGTAAGCGTCACCTATAAGGGCAAAGCCTTGAAAGAGAAGAAAAATTATGTTCTGAAGTACTCCAAGGGCTGCAAAAAGGTAGGCACCTACACCGTCCAGATTATTGGAAAAGGTGCTTATACCGGCAAAGTGAAAAAGCAGTTTACCATTTTGCCTCCAAAGACCCAGGTAATGGGTGGTTATGTTGGAAAAAAGACTGCCAGTGTGGTAATAAAAAGGCAAACCGCGCAGACCAGCGGTTACCAGCTGCGCTATGCCACAAATTCCAAATTAAAAAATGCGAAAACCATAACAGTCAAAGGAAACAAAAACAACACCGTTTACCTCAATGGACTGAAAGCCGGAACTACATATTATATGCAGGCCCGTACCTACATGGCCATTAAAGGAAAGAAATATTATTCCAAATGGTCTTCTACAGAACATTGCAAAACAAGCGGAAAGTCAAAAGAAAATACTTCAAATACAACACCTACCCCTAAGCCGGTTCCGAAATTAACGCTTGAAGAGGGAAAAGCAAATATAACCCTGGAAAGCGGAAGATATTATGAAATTGAAACGTCAAATGGAATCAAAGACATTAATGTTTCTGATCCGGCTGTTGTATATTCCACAGATGAAGCTGAAGGCGGAAACAGCCGCTTATTTGCGACACTTGAGCCTGGAAAATGCGTGATTACCATCACGGATATTTATGGACAAAAAATTACTTCCACGGTTTCAGTTACCCAGAAGCTATACAATCCGCATACTGAGACTTCTTATGTAGTGACATCTGAAATCGTTGACAGCACCCTTCCTGTTCCAACCATCAAGTCAATAGATTATGGTGACGGATGGGTGGATTTGAACTGCCCGGGAACTTTTTCCCAGTCAGATCCCTATGTTGGTTACGAAGGTTATCTTTCTTACAATGATAAGTTTGCATACAGTGTTCAGGATATGCGAACAATCGGTGAAGATGACGGGATAGGAAGTGTGAGTTTCTATTATTTAGACTCAGGCCGCAGTTATTATGCAAAAGTACGTTCTTACACCATCCGCAATAATGTAAAAGTCGTTGGACCATGGAGTGAAATCCGTAAAGTAGATTTGCCAATATATGATACGAAAGGCACAACACCTGCTAAATATACCTATGAAATTTATGGTTTGGACAAGCAGAAAGCAGATATTTACACACAGTGTATCAAACCTCTTTTTATAAAAACAGACAATCCGGATCTGAATTCTTTTAGATTGATCTGTGATGGAGATAGTCCTTTGATAAATGTGTATTCAGGCGGATCAACGCACATATATGATGATATTCCTTATGAAAACGGCGATTCCGAGACAACTTCCCTGAAAAAAGTAAAAGGCGGTTATATCGGATATGTATATTTTGAAAAAGCAGGAACTTACAATATCGAATTCCGAGAATACTCCATGTCTGGTTACACGGTCGCAAAAACAGTGGCATTAAATGTTATGGATTATGACCAGGCTGAGAAAGCATGGATGACTGACATTATCAACAAAGTCACAACTTCCGATATGACTCCATTTGAAAAAATGGACGCTGTAAGTGATTATCTCACAGAGCCAGGTCGCTTCAAATATGTAACGGTACATGGAAATTATCTGGTATCTCTGGCTGCAGAACCGAATACTCCATTTTTTATATCTTATCGCTGGGATTCCTGCACATCGCCGGCAGCCCTTTGTGATTTTGCAAAGTTAATCGGTGGTTTTGATGATATTCACAATTGTTATGGCGATTATCAGAGAGGTACTGAGGAATGGTCACGCTGGCATTATGTGGCTAAACTTACGATAGGAAGCGAAACACGAAATTACGCCGTATGCCCGATGAGCCCAACCGGTGAAGTCGGCGAAACACAGATGATCGACCTGACAGATCTTAGTAATATGAGGAAATTTGGGTGATTTCAATTTAAATAATCCTTTTTACCGGACAGGCCAGAAGGCATTTCTGGCCTGCTTTTCTGCACAATTCTTATGAAAATCATATACATAATCCTCAATTTTTCTGATTGACATTGCCCTTCATTAAGTCGTATACTTAATTTACTTTTACAAAAGAAAAATCTAAATCCGACCATTCGGTCAGGTAATTCCATTTCGTTATGAATATTTTGCGTAGGTATGAAATAGTTGTTGTAAAGTTGTATTTTTATATACTAATACTTGAAAAATACAAAATATATGTATATACTAATGATAGTACAAAATGTTCGTTCTTGTATTGTACACATGACTTTATATAACTTTTTCATACAAAGAAAGGAGTGTGCATGCGGGAAAAGAACGCTACATCAATTGAGTACTTTAAGGATCCACGGCGGATAGTTGATCTTCTGAATGGAATAGTTTTTCATGGCAGGCAGGTTATTACAGAAGATAATCTGTTGGAGAAAAATCCAGTGCTGCATAATGTTTATCGGGAAAAGAACAAAGTTGTCGCTATAGAAAATACACCAGATTTGTCTGTTGCAGTGACGTGGAAGAGTCTGAAATTTCAGTTCATGATTCAGATACAAACACTGGAGCATTATGCAATGCCGGTCAGACTTTTGCACGAGAAAGGGATTGACTATTATAATCAGTGGAAAAAACTGCAAAAGGATCATAAGAACTGTAATGATTTAAAAGATAATGCTGAGCGGCTTTCTGGAATGAAAAAGACTGATCATTTTTACCCTGTGCTTCAAATTGTAATCTATTTTGGACAAGAGCACTGGCAAGCGGCCTTCAAAATGGATGATCTGATCGGAGTAAATGATTTTCCAGAAGAACTGCAGAAATTATTTTCCGAGACACCAATGTTGCTTTTTGAAGTGTATTATTTCAAAAATATACACTGGTTCCAGACCGATTTGCAACAGGTTTGTGGATTTTTGCAAAGAACGAATGACAAAACGGCTTTACGGGAGTATGTAAAGGCGAATGAAGAGGTTTTCTCCAAACTAGAAGAAGACACATTTGACCTACTTACTGTAATGTCGGGAATTAGGGCCATGAAACTTATAAAGAGAGATGTTGAAACGGTGGGAGGTGAATTTGATATGTGCAAGGCGTTTGATGATATGATGAGAGACAGCAAACAGGAAGGTATTCGTGAGGGCAGACGTGAAGGTGAACGTAAGACAGAAGAACGAATGAACGAATTAATTCAAAAGTTAGTCTCTGCTGGGCGTATTAATGATTTATTGCAGGCAAGTAATAATAAAAAGTATCGAAAAGAACTGATGGCAGAGTTGGGAATTGCATAAGAGTAAAATTGGGTGGCAGCCTTTGATAGCTGCCACTCTATTTAATTTCAGAAGAATTTTGATTGTTTAGGTAAACATAGTCTGTGTAGATGTTGAAAATTTTGAATATAACACAAAAGAGGAAGGACTTCTGCGAAGAGAGGAGACGCGGCGAAATCTATTTGCAGTTGCGCAACATTTACGAAAATGAGGTATTATTTTAGCCAAAATGCAGATAGACTTCGGTAGGTCTATGTGCTATCCTTAAAAAGCAAAAGTATGCTTTTTAGCAACAAATACATAAGAAAAAAGGGATGTTTATGAAGAGAAAAATAAAATCTGCCAAGGGATTTACGTTAGCAGAGCTTTTGATCGTAGTGGCGATAATTGCTGTGTTAGTAGCAATCGGAATCCCCATTTTCACAAGTCAGCTTGAAAAAAGCCGCGAAGCCGTAGACCTCTCCGATGTAAGATCGGCATATGCGGAAGTGATGATGGCGGCGATTACAGGGGATACAACGGCGATTTATACAAAAGATGCGAATCAGAAGATATATAATCAAGCTGGGAATGTATATTCCATTACAGTGAAGCCTTTGAAACAGAAACAGGATGGCTGGCAGACTGCACTGCCAATTACAATTGGTGGAGTTAGCTCTACTGATATTGTACATTGGGTTGGTACTCCCGGAGCAAATGGAGTGTGTGTGATTACATACATTCCACCGGCAGGAGCAGCAGACGAGGCTGTTAAGTTTACGTGGTCGGGCGGAACTGGTGAGGAAAATAGTGGGACTGGTGGAAATGGTGGTGGAATTTCCGGTGGAGATAACGGTGGGACTGATGTGGATAATGGCAGTAATAATCCAAGCGAAAATCCCGGAACAAATCCGTCAAATCCAGGGGAAGATAGTGGTACAAATAATTCTTCAAAAGGAACATGGTCAAACCCAATTGAATATCCTGATAAACCGGCCAAAGGAGAATTATTTAATTTTACAATAGGAAATGTTTATACTTGGAAGGGTATTTTATATGTCGCCGCTACAACAGCTCAATATAACCATTGGTATTATAATGAACCAGATAAGACAAATCATTTTGTTCCTCCCAGCGGAACTTTACTCACCCCCAAGGATGAAGATTCTAAGCATGAATTTAGTAAAATAAACGTGGGAGATGTGTATAGAGCTGAAGACGGTACATTATATATTAGTCTTATTGGACCAACTAATGGTCAGTCACCTGTTCTTGATAAGAATCCGAAAAGATGTGTCAAGCGTTTTTGAAAATGTCCTAAAATAATTGAAGTATTAGCCCCGGCTTTT
>OLPO01000433.1_pt1 | contig 34682 bp, 24 predicted proteins | sample 1672831 | NCBI WGS metagenome assembly OLPO01 (sample SAMEA3136728, study PRJEB25190) | human gut metagenome
AGATGATCTTTTCATTTATTCTATTTCTTGAATTCACCATTTTGCTAATATAGCCTTTTTCTTTATTGATGATTGTCATATCAGTCTTGGAATTCCTTTTTCTAATCCTCTTTCTTTTAAAGAATCAATTAGTTTATCCGATCTTTCCAGCCAGACTGTTGTAACTGTCAAACATGGTATTCACCCTGTTTATGATAAGATTATTTATCAAATCCAAAACTCTTGTGAAAATATATCGCTCATTGAATATGATAATCCATATACAATTGATATTTTTAATTCCTGTGTAAAAAACGATTATCTACTCATCACCGCAGATGAGTTTTCAGATGGTCATCCAAACTTAAAAACGATTCCACTCAAAGAAAAATTCACAATTCCTTATGGAATACTATTTTTAAAGAAACATTGAGATTGTTTTTTCTCACACATAGATTTCTTCTTTATATTTATCACGATATAATATAAGCAAGGAAGACACACTATGTTAGCTTATAATCCCTCACGGTACAGAAACGGTATTTATTAAATAAATTGTTATCTTTTACTATTTCGATTTACAAATTTAATACATCCGTATATTAACCCAATAAAAAACACAAAAAGAAAAGAGTATATTATGAACAAGAATACATTTGCATATTGGATTATATTATCTCTTTTGTTAATCAATATTACTTTGATACATGGGTTTGCATCTATATATCCTGGTGCGGGTTCTTTCTTGACTACGATCAGTTCTAATGGAATGATATTCGTTACATTTCTAGGATATGCCGCACTCATCTATGTAATTCTCAAATTGATTGATGAAAGCATGAAAAAATAATCAAAGAAAGAAAAATAGTTTAACACAACTAAAGCCACCTCATTGGTGACTTTTGCTTCACGCTATAAAAGTCAAATCTTTCACTTGTTTTCTCATTTGATAATTCTTACATTAAAGTTAAGGAAACGACTATGACAACCAATCAATTAAAAATTTCTGCACTATGCAAAAAATATGGAAAAGTGCAGGCACTCGATCATGTAGATCTTTTATTGTCCAATGGCATTTATGGCCTTTTAGGGCAGAACGGTGCTGGAAAATCTACACTTCTAAATATTCTGACATGTTCTCTGCAGTCAGATGAAGGAAGAATTTTTTACAATGGAACGGATATCAGACAGCTTGGTTCTTCCTATAGAAATATTCTTGGCTATATGCCGCAGACACAACAATTATCACTTGATCTGTCAGTAGAAGATTTTCTATACTATATTGCCTCTTTAAAAAAAATTGCAAAGCCAAAACCTGTTATTTCTGAACTGCTTCATAAAGTAAACATGTATGACTATCGAAAAAGATCACTCAAGGGATTGTCTGGCGGCATGAAGCAGAGAGTCATGATTGCACAGGCTCTTCTGAATGATCCAAAGATTCTTCTATTGGATGAACCTACTGCCGGTCTTGATCCAATTGAAAGAAGAAATCTACGCAACCTGATTGCTTCTATTTCCAGTGAAAGAATCATTCTTCTGGCAACACATGTAATCTCCGATGTTGAATTCATTGCTTCACAGATTATTCTCATGAAGCAAGGCAAAATTCTTGCATGTGCATCTCAACAGTCTTTGATGGAACACACAGATGTATATGAATCCTCTTTAGATATCAATACGCTTCTTTCCATGAATCCTTCTATTAAAATTGTAAATCAGACATACGTCGATCACGAGATGCATACAAGATTCATTTCAGACATTCCAATTGGAAACTGTGTAAGTACAACACTTGATGACGTCTATCTGGACTGGCTGGGGTAATGCTTATGGTACGTGCAGAACTGACTAGATTATTTAAAAACAGAAGCCTGATTCTTCTGATCATTACATTCTTCTGCCTTTCTATTTTTCAGTGTATCTATGTATCTTCAGATGAAGATGTACGTTCACTATCCAATGATATTCCTGTTCTTGAAACAACAGACTTTTCACAGTCTGACGATATATATTCATATGCAAAGGCACTTGGTCTATCTGAGGCAGCTGCTTTCCGTGGCGGCACAAAAGAAAAATATACAACAGAATATACAGAGCTTCTTCAAAACACAAATGACAAACTTGATTCCGTACTGTTCTCTTCAGAAAGAAATCAAATGGAGCTGAAAAAACAGAAAGCCATTCTGGAAGATCTTCTTTCTGAACCATTCATCTTCATGAATGATATTCTCTTTACACAGTATACATCCTTCAATATGTACTGGAGCTTTATCTATCTGTTTATTGGACTGTACTGCACGTATCTGCTAATTCAGCAGGATACTGACAGTGCTCTATTTCCACTGTTCAACAGCTGTTCAACTTCATCCAGATCACTGCTGCTTTCAAAGATCATTTCGATTCTTTCCACTGTCACGATGCTTTATCTCATCAAGACAGGCATAGATCTTCTCTATTTTCAGATCAATGGTCTTTCTCTAAGTGCACCGTTTCAGATGCTGAACTCCATTGACATTATTTCCTATACACTCCCTTTAGGAACATACTATACACTGCTTACTGCTTCTTCCTTTATCAGCATGCTTCTTCTTTTACTGTTCTTTATATTTTTGTATTCTCTTACAAAAAGCAGCACTCTTTCATTCTTTGTTTCAATCGCACTAATCATCATTGAAATGCTTCTGAATCGTTTTCTTTCCATTGCTTCTTCCTTTGCCATACTGAAACAATGCAATATCTATACACTTCTAGCAATGGATCAGCTTTCTGATCAGATTGTCTATATCTTTCACAGAATTATTCCATTAAACTATCTGATTCCTGTTCTTTGTCTATTACTGCTTCCTGTATTTACGATTTTCAGCACAGTCTTCTTTCATCAGGCAGTCTACAGAAAATCATCGAAGGATAAACGCTTTTTCCTTCATAGCACACATTTCACACTGTATCAGCTGAAAGAAATCTTGATTCAAAGAAAGGCATTGCTGATTCTTCTAGTCGTATTTGCTTACTGCTTCTATGACATGAATCACTACAAAGTTGTTAAAAACAATCGAGAAGCAAGCTTTGAGTCATTTGTGCAGCAGTACTACGGTCCCATCAATGATGAATTAATTGAGCGCATCAAAACGGACAGACGAGAAATTCATCACGCAAGTGAACGCTCTGATCAGATTGTCAGCAAGATGATAGAAAATGATGGAAACATTACAGAAGAAGAAAGTTTGGAACTGTATGAACTGGAGACATTGAGAACCCATAAAGATGATATCGATGAGATATTCATGGAAGTGCAGTCCTTAAAGGAAATGAATGTCAAATACTATGCAGACAACAAATCACTGCTACTGCTGGTAGAAAAAAAGAATCCGACAGGAACAATGATCCATGTTCTATTTATACTGATTCCTTTGATATGTATTATCTTTTCAACAATGTCAGCTTTCTATCAGGAAAATACATACAGATATGTATTCTGTACAAAGACTGGTGAAACAAAATACTTGATCAGACAATGGATACATTATTTTGTGATTGCACTGATACTGACTGGAATCGTATTTGGACTTTTCTATCTGAAGATTACGAGATACTATGCATATCACTTCATGAATCAGACAGTCAATCAGTCTCTTGGAATTCATTCAAAGCTTCATATGTCAACATGGCTGTTGTTATATATTCTGAATTTTTTCAGTGTCTTTGCTTTTACGATTACATCTGCAATGGCACTTTCGAGAAAACTTGGAACAATGGCCGGAACAATTACACTGACAGGTATCATTATTCTGCTTTGTATCGTACCAAATGGTCTGTTTCTCTTGCTTCGATATGATTTTCTTGATCACCTTTTAAAATACATATTTGTATTAGCATTCCTGGTAACAGTTACAGCCGCACTAGCGATTCATCAACTTGTAAAATAAAGCTCTGCATAAACTTGCAGAGCTTTATTCATTGAACAGTATATTTGCATTGTCCTGTATCAGTATTACATTCAATTGGTCCCGTATAATTATACGCAATGATTTTATTGTCTATGACGCGACAAATAACAGAAAAATCAGTTTCTCCATTTATAGATGGTACATTGTTTTCTTCAATTTGAATACTTTGAGATGGAATAATTTCTTTTACTAGATATGCATCTAAATCATATATCCGATATTTCTGCATTCCTGAAAGCTGTGATGTATAAATATACTGATCATCAAAATACGTGACTAGTTCATTAGTAAATATATGAATGTCTTGTGTATCTGTTAAACTACGATAATGAGAAAATAAAGTATTAAAAGTATTATCTTCATAAGAAATCGAAGAAACATGATCATTATTTATCATTTCGATATATTCATTATCTTTCACAGGTAAATTTATAATTTCGTCATTTTCATCAAGGTAAGAAAAATGTCCAAATTCTGCATTTCTCAAATAAATCTTATTATCTGAAATAAAGAAGCTATCTGCATATGTATCTTTGATTGTCTTCAATTCCTTTCCAGACAGAGAAAGTATATGAATTGTCTTATGTGACGTGTCTTCAATCATATATACTTTATTGTTATGAATTGTGAAATTGCTATATGGCTGAAAATCCAGTTTAAACAGTTCTTTTAATTCTTTTCCATCCAATGACATCTGAACAAATGAATCCCAGGTTTCTCCTTCTACATTCGTATAGGTTGCCAATGTATAAATGGCATCATCTAAAACATAAAATCCCATTGCAGCTACTATAGAACTCGCATATCGTTTATATGCTCTGTGATTTCCTTCCCAAAACTGATCATCATGGAAATAACAATAGTTAATCAGTGTATTCTTGTTTTCTTCAATGTAATAAAGTGTATTATTATTCTGAATATAATATCCATCTTTATATTTTGCGATCGGAAGTGGATGATATACAGCTTGGTCTTCTTCACTGATAGAATCATGTATTTCTAATTCTTTTGAACATCCAACCAGTAAAGGAACTAACATCAAAACTGTTAATACTTTTTTCATATTCACGTCCTCCTTTAAAAAATATACAAATGATCATTCACTAATAAAATCAATATTTGAACAGAAGCTACTTCATAATGATTTTCTTTACTTATAATATAAACGATATTCTTTACTTTAAACAGATGTTTTTTTCTTTAGATTCCAAAAAAGTAACATCATTAAAATGTTACTTTATTGACACGTTTTCTGTATTTTAAATCTTTCTATCAGGATATGTTAACCGACCAGTTTCAAATCCAAATTCCTGAATCCATGAATCATAATGTGTATCACAATATTTCTGAAAATCATTTTTAGATACATCTCTATGAATATTTGTTTCCATATTTTCTTTGATTTCTTTTTCACTCAGATCATAAAATTCTTCACTGGATTTAAAATGATCAAAAACACCAACGATATCATGTAACTTTCCAATTCGTTTTAATCCATCAATAATTTGATAAATTGCTTCTGTTTCTATATCCCATTCACCATTTTCATTTGTAGAAATATGGAAATCAAAATTGTAATATGCATTCAAAAGAGAAATGCGTTGTCCCTTAACACGTTTAACAATACGCAATGAAATCTCCTGAATATCATCATACGGAATTGTAATTAAATGATCTCGATAGTCATTTGTTTTCATTTTGAAATAATTACTGATTACAAGCTCATTTTCTTTGAAATCCAGCAATCTTGGAAATGGATAATCATTGAAATAATCACTCTTTTCGATAAAATTTCCATCGATTGCAACAGCTGCAACAATTTTGTTCATACCTTTTACCTTCCTTTGTTTACTATTATTTTCAATTATGTTGATGAGAAAAGAATTCCTATCAAAGAACCATGCATGTTTATTTGATACTTATATTATAAAAGAAAACAGCTTTATCTACTAGATAAAAATTAGAAAGCGTTTACAATAAAGATGGAGAAACCAATACTATGACTTTGAAAAATACAATAAAAGCAGTGATCTGCAGCATGTTACTAACTGCCTGTAAATCCAATGAAATGGCAATCGATCAGATTACACCAATGGAACAAAAATCCTTAATCAATTATTTTGAAGTTGTTCCAAATGAGAATGGTTTTTACTATGTAGACGATCAATTGACTCTGAATTATTATGATTTCACAAATTCCAAAAATCTTTCATTAGGTTTGCTTGATGAAAAGACAAGTACATATACATATGCTTATATGAGTTCCACGATCTATCAATATGATAAATATCTTTATTATTTAACGAATTATACAAATGCTGAAGGTGTCTCATATTCTTCTGTTACAAGACAAACTCTGGATGGGAAAGAAACTGAAAGTATATTTGATTTAGATTATGATGCAATTCAGTTTCTGATCCATAACGGATATATTATATGTACAGAAAAACAAGAAGATGAAAATTATATAATTCATATTCACGACTTGTCTGGAAAAGAAAAATGCACTTTGGAAGAAGAAGCCTATGTAGATCATTTACTGGCAGATGGTGACAAGATTTTTTACACAACAGAGTCTAACAATTCCCCTGTTCTGAAATTTATTGACTGCAAAGATTTAACAAATCATATCGTTGATATTGATTTTCAAACATTTATATTTGAAAACCTGAACAAGATTTCAGTATACACATGCGAAATGAAAGACTCTCTAGAAGATACAATCATCCATGCATCAATTATTGATATGGATACACACAAGTCATTATTCAATATTGATAATGCTGTAGTTAACTACTTTGATGATAACTATATTTATACTTCTTCAACCAATGAAAAAAATATGAAATATTCTATCTATGATTGGAGTGGAAATCTAGTGAAAGAAATTTCTCCATCAGAAGAACTTCTTGGAAATGAATATAATACAAACAATATGTTCTGGAAGACAAATGGATCACAAATCATTCGAATCGTGGATAAATACATTGTCGCTAGCACAACGATTGAAAAAACTGATCATTTCTATGTATGCAATATAGAGAGTGGTCATTGCACGTTTGTTAAATGAAAATATCTTAAATCTAAAAACAGAGGCTTACCAAATTTTGATGGGGAATCTCCAAATTCTAATGGGGAGCACTTATGGGGAGTAAGCAATAGAAAAAACTGAAAAGAGATAAGAATTGAATTCATTTGAAATGATTTCGTTCTTATCTTTTTCTTTTGTCCGATTCAATACTGTTATCTATTATTTTTTATATTTACCTCTTTTTTTAGAAGTACAAGTCTGGATTTCTTTCTTTGATTTAGGTACTCCAAGGATACCTGCATCATCTCTGCTGGACCAGAGGATTCTGTTTCTGACAAATTCAAAGTTGCTTATGCCATGAGATTGTGAACGGAATGAAGATGGAATATTATTGAATGATTCCATAGGACCATTTGACATTCTTCGCAGTACTTCCTTGTGTGTACTGCTTTCCTGTTTTGTTGTGTAGATAAAAGAATTGATAATGCCTTGCTTGTATTTCTTCAATGTCTTGGAAAAGTCTCTAAAGAAATATATTTCAGATTCACGGTAAATGCTGATGAGCTCGTCCAGTCTTTGAGAAGCACCATCCGGATCATCAATATATCCCTTGTTGAAATCTTCATACAGCTGCCTCAGCTCTCGAATCTGCGGGAATTTCGGGTCAAGATCCAGATACATCTTTATCCAGTCAATAGAATCAAGATACTTCCTCAGAACGTAGTTGTATCGTCTTCCGTTGTCTTTGACATCATCAGAATCTTCCAGAAGCACCCATTTTACATGCGTAAGAATGTACAGTTCACGTGATTTCTTGATTGTCTGATGATTTCTGTTGGTAGCCATATTCTTTTCAATCAGACGCTTCTCATCCTCTGCTTCATATCTCTTTTTCACACGATTGATATAGGTGAGTATTGAACTGTTGATCCACTTTATTACATGGAAGGAATCTATGATAGATATCGCATTTTTAAAGTATTTTTTTGTGTAGTTGATATAAGGATTGTACATATCAGAAATCAAAAAACACACAGAATCACGCTCTTCTTCAGGAATGGAAAGCCAGTAGCTGTCCATCTTTTCTTTCCAGCGGCTGCTGACAATATCAATGATATTTCCAGTCTGAAAATCCATGATTACTACTGCATACTTTTCTGAAGGGCTGATATTCAGATACACCTCATCAATGGATATGATCAGAGAAAGAGGAAGGCGCGGAAGACTTACATATCTCATGAACGTTTCGTGTACATATGTATCAGAAACGTTGTATCGCTCTGCAACCTGACGGCATGTAAGATGGATATCCTTCATTGCTCTAATGATCATAAGAGGAACAAGCTTTGTGTTCTTCTTTCCTGCTTCTATGAAGGAGTACTGGTCTACACATGTATATGTGCATTCGCTGCTGGAGCATTTCCAGCGCCTTCCGATAAGAGTAATATCAAGTTCGTATCCATCCTGCAGAACAGGATTGTTTGGATGACGTGTGATTTTACCCTTTGAATAAAGTCTGCTTCCGCATACAGGGCAGTATTGATTGGAAGAGCGCTTTTCAACTGTAATGTATTTGGTATGACCTTCTACCCGAAAATCAGTTACATCACAGTCATCATCAGTCATGTTTAAAATTTGTTTGATAAATATGTTATCATTATTCATGTTAATCTCCTTTTTAATTTTTGAACCGGACATTCAAAATTTATGAAAGGGAAAAAATAAAAAGGCAATATTTTCTGCTCATTCAAGAACAGTAATATTGTCTTTTTTACTTTATCAGGCAATGTGGAATTCTACTCCCCAAAAGTTGACCCCAAAAGTCATACTCCCCATCATAGTTTGGTTATCCAAAACAGATGCATTTCTACCAATAGAATTACATCTGTTTTTTACTAACTATAATTCTAGTAAACAATCTAATCATCCCAAAACTGATTAAGCAACTTTTTTGACAGCTACAACAACAGCATAATCTGCCACAAGACTCTTATAGTCTTTTAAAAATTCTGATTGTATCGATGTCATATTTTTACAGAATAACAACAACGGAACTGATTCCTCATCGAATAGTTTTTGCTTTTCTGTTTGTGTGTAGGAAGTATCCATATCTTCTTTTTTCAGATCATTTTCTGATTGAATAACATCAGTTATTTTTGATATATTATCTGAATATGATAGATTCAAGTTTTCATCGATAGAAAATGATAATGTGACTACTTTGTTATCTGATAAATCGTATTTTTTTGCCAACCGTTCATCCAATTGCGAATCATTGCAGTTCAATATCAGTAATTCAAAACTGCCATTTCCAGAAATATTCCAACTGAAATTATCATTATATTCAACTGTTATAGAATCATCTTTTGTATTAATACTACTCTCTACAATTTCATTACTGGGTGTTTTATTAGATGTACAGCCAATACATGAAATAGACATGATGAAAACTAATAAAATTTTAAAACAAATCATTTCAGTAATCTTAATTTCTTTGTTCATACGAATTTCCTTTGTTTCCATTCCATTTTTATAAAGTCATTCTTTTAATATTTTGTATATCATTACTAAAGATGCAATCGCTGTTATTATGATTATGATATAGCTGATCAATAATTCCAGTGGCTCTAATGGATCTAGAATGCCATTGGCCTGAGACATTTTTACACTCAGGAAAAATATATAATCATTTCCTAAAACTAAAGTAAGAATAAATATAATCGATCTGCTTTTCTCATCTAACTTTTTCATAAAATCACTCTTTTCTTTTTTAAATGCCATAAATAAAAGAAATCCAGTCACAAATAAACCCCATATACAAGGAATATAATGATATTTATAAACAGCTCTTACATTTTCAGGAAGAGGATATTTTTCACGCCAAACCAGTCGATATGTACAGAAAACACTTATCAAAAAATAGAAAATGGCACTCTTTTTTTCTTTGGTCATATGAATTTCACTATCCTTCCACTTCTCGCAAAAGTTGAATTACTGAAATTTTTTAAACTTTTACTCTACATCATCAATACGATCAAAATTGAAATATAGCTGATTATTAATGCGTAATGAAGTTGTTTTAAATATTTATCAGTTTCAGAAGTACTTTCCTTTGCATTTCTACCAGCTTGAATTGCATAAAATACACAGATTACTGCATAGAGACTTGCCAGTACAATTTTTAAGAATTCATTCGAATTTTCAATTCTCATAATAATTATTGTGGTCATTCCAAATATTCCAGAAATTTCCGTATAATATTTTTTTGAATGGATCATATCATTTCTCTTCTTTTCTAAAGAATAGAGTATGTCCATCAAAAATTCTAGACTATTTATTTTCATTCCCTATTGCTATAATTTATATGTTGGAATTAACTCTTCGCCATTCTAATTTGAGTATAAAGAAGTATTCATTTTCTATCATCCCTTCTTGTTGATAATTTCAGACAAAAAAATCGCCACACAACTGACGATTTCTAAAACTTATTTTGCTGTAATCAAATAAACCAACTGTAACCCTGCCTACAATCCACCACATAATCAGCATAGACGATATCGTCTACTATCTGGAATATAATCATATAACGTTTCTCAAACAGGATAAAACGATAAGCATTTCTTGGGATATATTTCCCTGTGAGCCACGGACATCGCTGAAGCAGCAGTTGTAATGAATTTGCAGCCTTTTCAAATTCGGCTGTCATTCATTCCGCCGCTTTTATACTAACCTGTGATAGAAAAGCAACATGTGATACAAGCATCTGCGTTGCCCGTTCCGATACAATCACACGGTATTTATTCCGCTGTTCCATGACCTTCCGTCTCCTTGATTGCACTACGCATCATCGCAGCGACGTCATCAACAGAGTAGCCTTTACTTCCACGCATCTTATCTTCCTCTACGACAAGCAGTTCCTCACGCAGCTTCAGCATTTTCTCCCTGCGGTTATAAGTTTCAATATCCATAACGACTAGATCCCCTCGCCGTTCTTGGTAAGGAAAATCGGCTCTGCGGTCTTTCTGCACATATCAACAATGTCATTGTAATTTTGACGAATTGCTGCAGATGAACGAATAATTATACAAAACCTCCTCTTGACATATTATGAAGTAATATTTCGCCCATATTATACCCAGCTCATACAACCGGCTCAATAGCACAGAAAAACTTTTGCATTACAATCCCATCCATTTCCAATTTTAGAGCTTATTTTCACATCACAGTTAAAGTGTATATCTGAAAATATGATTTTAGTGTATCAAAAAGCGGACACTAAGGAGATATCTAAATTAAATCGATAATTTTTGCATTTATTTCATCAAATATTGGATCATGTGTAACAATAATTAATATGTGATTATTTTTTAACTCATTTAGAAATTGAATGAATTTTCGTTTGGTAGATGCATCTAAGAAGTTAGTTGGCTCATCCATAATGATAACAGTTTTATCTTCTTTTAAAGCTTTTGAAATCTGATGTTTTTTCTTTTGACCATCAGATCCTTTTGATAATTTTTCATCATAGAAAAAAGATATAAAAGGTTTTGATGGAATATAAAGAAAATCATCTGCGGTTATATCATTTTTTCCATTGATTTTAATACACCCTCTATAGCGATTTGAAAATCCCAAAAGATTTTCAATCATTGTTGTTTTTCCAGAGCCATTTTCTCCCTTTAACAAATAAATGTTATTTTTCGATAAAGTTACCGTAATTTTCTTATGTAAAGGTTTGTTACCTTGTGCTGTTCCAACATAATTAACAAAGGAAATATTGTTTATTACCTCTGAAGAACTTTCAATTTCTTCTATATTTTCAATTCTTTTGATTTTATTAAATATAGGAGTACATTCTTTATATTTTGAGCGAAACCCAAAAATAAATTCTCCAGGGCTCCATAACTGAGAAGTATAACTATTGAACAAATATATTGTACTAAATCTGATTTCACCCTTTAAAGCAAAATAGCAGACAAGAATCAGCATTACAGTAATAAGCATGTTCAAGCTTCCGTAAGAGATAATGTTTAAATAAAATGAAACAGATTTGTTTTTCTCATTAAAATCTTTTGTAAAGGTTCGTACATAAGTGTCATAAGAAGATTCATCTATCTGTTTATTTTCGAGAAAATGATCCTCCTTTGAAATTATATATTGATCATTCAACAATGATTTCAGTCTCGCCATTGAGTTTAATGTTTTTTCAGACTTTCCATCAATATCTTTACCCATTTTCAAATTCAATGGAATAAATATCATTAATAACACTAAAATCACGATTGCTATTTTCCAAGATTTAACAAATAGCATCCACAGAATAAATAAAACTGATAAAACATAGTAAATTAAACGAATAATCTCCACAAAAAAATATTTATTTGCTTTTTCGAATTCCTGTCCAGTCAATTGATTAATTTCTTCAAGTGATAAATCTGAATTGCGATAATTCCTGAATGAAATTTTATGAGATATCAATCTAACTAGATTGACATATGAATCTGCATAACATTTTTCTTCTGTAATATCCGTAAAATAGTCCATTATCTGTGTAACAAAAAAGAGAACAAAATAAAATACTGCAGTATATACAAAACAATTACTGTCCTTATTTTCAACACATTGTATCAAATATGTCACAGTCAAAGGTGTGATAAGATATAAAACCCGTGTTATTAAATACACTGTTGAAAAAGCAACAGCTGATTTTTTTGATGTCAACAAGAAGTGTCTCAACATTATTAACCTCATCTTTTCTAGAAGAATCAATATAAACTAGTTCTATTAATTTATACAAAGAATTTTATTAACTTTCTTTGGTACTTTTATTATATCGTATTATTCTGCTCATTCATAAAATAGAAATATACCTATGTTTTAAAAAATTTACATGCGTGTGTTTCAAGATTACAAGACAATAATTCTATTTCCGATTCATTAAAGTGATAAGCGATAAGTTGTCCATTCCATACCCAAACGATGCTGGAAAAAAGCGTAATTGAATTTACTCAATCACGCCTTTTAACTCAGTTTTCTTTTTTAACCTGATCTGCTAATCTGCCATAAATTTCTGTCATATGGTAAAGCTTTTCAGCCAGTTTATCTGTAAATACACTTTCAGCTGCACGCCATGTCCAGTTTCCTCCTAATGTAGAAGGCGTATTCATACGTGCTTCATTGCCTAAGCCAAGAATATCCTGCATCTGAATGACCGCAAGATCAGATACGCTGCCATAAGCACTGCGGATAAAGCCCCAGTTATAACCTTCTTTTTTATCTAAGTGCATGTATTCAATCGCATGGTCTGCAAAGCCTTCTGGTGCATCGTCCATCCAGCCCATAATTGTTTCATTGTCATGTGTACCTGGATAAACAACAGAATTATTTGTGTAAAGATGTGGAAGATAGCCGGATCCTGTGTCACGTGGATCAAAAGCAAACTGTAATACTTTCATTCCTGGATAGCCTGTATCTTTTACCATCTGAATCACTTCTGGTGTTAAGAAACCAAGATCTTCTGCAATAATACTGACTTTTCCAAGCTTTTCTTCAATTGTACGGAATAGTTCATATCCTGGTCCCTTTTTCCATACACCATTACGAGCAGTTTTATCTCCATACGGAATACAGAAATACGACTCAAAACCACGGAAATGGTCAATTCTTAAAATATCCACAAATTCAAACTGATAGCGGACTCGATTGACCCACCATGTGTAATCGTCATCCTTCATTTTATCCCAGTTATAAAGCGGATTTCCCCATAACTGCCCGTCTGCTGAGAAAGCATCTGGCGGACATCCTGCAACACCTGTCGGTTTCATATCTTCGTCCAGCTGGAACAATTCCGGATTACCCCAGATATCACTGGAATCAGGTGAAACATAGATCGGAACATCTCCGATAAGATACACTCCATGTTTCCGTCCGTACTCTCTCATCTTTTTCCATTGATGGAAGAAGAAATACTGCAGACCTAAATAGAATTCAACATTCTTCTGCAAACGGACTTTTTCATTCTCCAGTGTTTTTGTGTCATGTTTGCGGATGTCTTCTTCCCATGTTGTATAAGCCTGTCCTTTATGATCATCTTTTTCAGCCATAAACAAGGCATAGTCATTAAGCCAGTAAGCATTGTCACGCAAGAAAGATAAATAATCTTCTGTCTGAACTGCGGAAAGTCTTTCCACGGCCTTTCTCAGTACAGTAAAACGTGTATTGTAAATCTGTGCATAATCCACACAGTTTACGTCTGTACCGTAATTCTCATTTTCATATTCTTCTTTCTCAAGATAACCCTCGTCACACAAATCATCTAAATCGATAAAATACGGATTTCCGGCATTTGAAGAAAATGACTGATATGGAGAATCACCATATCCTGTTGGCCCGATTGGAAGAACCTGCCAATAGGTTTGACCGCTTTTTTCAAGAAAGTCAATAAAATCACGTGCTCCCTTCCCCAAAGTACCAATTCCGTACTTTGAAGGCAATGAGCTGATTGGCATTAAAACACCTGCACTTCTTTTCATAAATTACCCCTTTAACCTTTAACTGCGCCAGCCGCAACACCTTTAATAATATATTTTTGACAGCTGAGGTAGAAAATAACGACTGGAATTAAAGCAAGGATCAACGCTGCCATAATCGCCCCCATATCAACTGAACCATAAGAACCTTTCATATACTGAATAACAATTGAAATTGTCTTATACTTTTTCAGATCTAGTACAAGGTACGGTAACAGGAAGTCATTCCATATCCACATTGTCTCCAGAATTCCTACTGAAATATATGTTGGTTTCATGATTGGTACAACAATTCTGAAGAAAGTCTGTAGTGGCGTACATCCATCAATCATAGCTGCTTCTTCAATTTCAATAGGAATGGATCGAACAAAGCCAGTGAACATAAATATTGCCAGTCCTGCGCCAAATCCCAGATATACTATTATGATACCAAAAGGATTGGTTAATTGTAACATATTTGCGACAAGTGACAATGTATACATAACCATCTGAAATGGAACAACCATACTGAACAGGCACAAAACGTAAATCATTTTTGTCCACCATGTCTTTACTCGTGTTATAAACCATCCGCACATACTGCAGAATAACAGAATCGCAGCTACTGAAAATACCGTAATAAATACTGTCCAGCCTACAGATTGCAGCAATCCATATTTACCTATTGCAGCACCGTAGTTTTCCCAGCCAACAAATGTTTCATTACTTGGAAGCTGGAATGGCTGTAAATTGATTGAATTTTTATTTTTGAAGGAATTCCATAAAACAATAAAGACCGGCATGATCCAGAAAATGCACAAAAATGTCAGAAAAGTACTGCCAATAATTCCATTTTTCCTATTTTTTTCATGCATATTACTGTTGAACCTCCTTTGACTTTGTAAAGTATTGCTGCAAACCAGCCATCACAATAACAATTAAGAAGAAGATAACAGCTTTCGCCTGACCTACCCCTTCAAAGCCGACACGACCATAGAATGTCTGATAAATATTAAGAGCCATTAATTCTGTCTGTTTCATCGGTGCCCCACCTGTCAAAGCAAGGTTTTGATCAAACAGTTTGAAACCGTTTGTCAATGTTAAGAAAGTACAGATTGTAATACTAGGCATCATCATTGGCAAAGTAACTCTGAACAGTTTCTGTACACCATTAGCTCCGTCAATTTCAGTTGCTTCCATAACGTCTGTAGGAATTGCCTGCAAACCTGATATGTAGATAATCATCATATATCCAATCTGTTGCCAGCACACAAGAATGACCAGCCCCCAGAAACCAAGCCTTGCGTTCAGATTTAAGGCTGTATTGAAATGAACAAGAATTCCAGAGAATATTAACTGCCATATGTATCCTAAAACGATACCGCCAATCAGATTTGGCATAAAGAAGACTGTTCTGAAAAGGTTTGTCCCCTTAAGTTTCTGTGTTAGCGCCATAGCCAAGAAGAAAGCAATAATATTAATGATAATGATAGTTGCAATAGCGAAAGCCAGTGTAAGGAAGAAGGAATGCAGATATGTTGCATCTGCAAACAGTTTTCTGTAATTTGCAAGTCCCACAAAATGCGCATCCTTGACGGTTGTAAATTTTGTAAACGACAGATAAATGCCTAGAATGAACGGGATTACAAATCCAATCGCAAAAGCAGCCATGACCGGTATGGTAAAAATCGGCCAATACTTTTTCATGTTTTTCTGCATAAAGACCTCTTTTATAAAAGAAACAGGCTGAGTGCATATCTTATCGCCCAGCCTGTTAACAGCTTATTCAGTCAGAATAATTGATATTATTCAGCTGTAGCCTCTTTTTCAACTTTCCAGTTATCAACAAATGCGGATACAACATTCTTCCAGTTAGCATCTGTCTGATCAGCTGCGTAAACTGTAAGAGCCTGTCCAAGTCCATAAACACCCCATGATGCACCAGTTTTTACACCACCTGCAACAGAACCGCCTACACTTTTAGCGAATCCCAATGCACCACTGGCCACTGCCTGCCCAGTTCTTACCATTCCACCAAGAGCCATAAACTGCTGCATCATCTGCATTCCAGTCTGTGCTCCAACATCAGATCCAAGCAACTGAGCAATTCCACTAGGTGCAATAATAATTGCCATTATGCAGCCGATAAAGAAAATAGCCTTTGCTACATAATTAAGACCACTTGGAAGATTTGCAACTATATTAAGACTCAGCCAGACAAGCGTTATCTGCCCAATTGCACCAATAAAATCAGCCAGTGTAAGACGCATCCACGCAGATGTACCATTATCATCTGGATCAACAAGTCCACTCAGTGCATATGGTGCAATGATAATCTTCAGAAGAAGTCCTAGAAGTCTTTGAACAATCTGCAGTGAAAGCATGAGAAAGGCATAAAGACACATTGCTGAAATAACTATCGTCAAAAGTAGATTAGCCATATCTGAGAAATATTTATATGACTTTTTGTTTGATCCTTCTACTGTAGTCTGTTCATTAATTGAATCCCAGTCTCCAGTTATAACATCAACGATATGCTGACCTTCCTCAAGTTCTATCTGCGTATAGTTATTGAGATCACTCGTAAAATCAGCTAAACCGCCCTCTATTAGAATATCAGACGGTTTTGTATCATTTGCATTAAGAATCATTGTAGAATTTGTCGCTATTTCTGAAACGACTGGCATTGCTACTGGAACTAGAGTGAGAATCAATGCACATGCAATAACCCTGAAGAAAACAGTTCCGTTGCTGAGTTTCTGCATCGGGGTCTCGTCATACCAACTCTTGAAGAGAATTACTGTAAGTCTGCCTGCAATAAATACACCGACAACACCTGCAAAGATCCAGTAGACTTTCCATATCCAAGAGAAATCATTGATTCCAATTTTAAACAGTGAAGTCACAATATCAAACATGAAATCTGTGATTTTAAGCATTCCTCTAGCAATATTCCATAGAATCCAACGCACTCCGCCTTGAATCAAATCCATAAGATCACCTCATTTCTTTTTTGGAAGAATAAAAATTTTCATCTGTTATCAGTTAACACCAAAAATCTTGAGAATCATAGCTGCAGCTTCAACGATTACCGCTACAACTACCCCATCTTTTACAGTTGCCCAGAATGGCTTTACCTGCTCATCTTCACTTTTTTTTCCAAACCATTTGAATCCCATGATTGAAATATAAATAATAGTTACAGTTGGAACTGCCCATAAACAGATATTCACCAATGGAGAAAGAAATCCATCAATCCATGTTTTAAATCCATTTAAATCAATTGCCATTTGTACATTTACTAAACTGTTTACATTTGATAATTTATTCATTTTAAATACCCTCTTCTTTCAAATTGTTTTCTAATCTTTCTTCTAGAATATTCCACTTGATGTTGCGGAATGTGTTTTTTTCTGTATTGAATATTTTTATCTGTCTTGATGCTGATATAAGAAATTCATATCCTTCCTCAGATACATCCAGTTCCATATATCGACAGAAGAAAAATTCTCCTCTGAAATGTTCATTGTCTGGAAGATATACTTTATATCCTTCATGCACATCTTCAACATTTAAAAATCTCTTTGGAAAAATCTGACTCATAATAACCTCTTGTTTGATAAAGCGTTGTACAGAATACCAGTCTGTTCATAAGTATTTATGCAGAACTCTTCATCTTTTCTTTTTGAAATTACATTAATAAATCGAATGTCAGAAGTATCACGTCTGATTTCATAAGTCTTTAAAATCTGATACATGATTTCTTTACATGTAAATCTGCTCGTATCGACATCATAGTCTTTGCAGTAGTGATCAACAAGATGCTTCAGTCCATGAAAGGAATTATTCAACAGAACTGGTTCAAAATTTGCGATGATCATTTCTGCAACCTCTCCTATCTTCTTGTCATATTCTTTTTCATTCATTGTAAGTACCTCTTCACGTGGGCGTTTCGCCCATGGCAGTAAAAAACAGACTTTCTACATCAGTAATCAAGTCTGTATCCTGTGTAAATATCATCACTCATCAGTGGATTGCATGAGTAAGCTCCATGTGCTGATCCTGCTGCAACACATGCATTGTATGCAGAATCAAAATCATATCCATCAGAAAACATGAAATACTGTGTTCCGTGTGACTGCTGTGGCTGAGGTGCAGGCTGAGGTGCAGGCTGCTGAGGTGCAGCATAACCACTGTTTCCACCTCCTGATGAACTAGATGAACCGCTGTTCGATGTTCTTCCACTTCCACTGCTTCCACTGTTCTGATAAATAATAACAGGCGTAGGTTCTGGTTTTGGATCATTGAAATTTAAAATCAATTCAGCGGATCCAACATTGCCTGCCTTATCCTTTACAGAATATTCAACTGTCTGCTTGTCTTTTTTTTCTGATATCTTTCCGTCATCAGTATCCTTTGAAGCACAGGTCACGCTGTCTGTCAGATCTCCATCAACCGTATCATCAGCACTGGATAAATATGCTTTGCAGGAAAACTCATCTTCTCCTCTCGTCAGTGTTACTTCTTTTTTATTCAGTTTGATTACTGGAGAATCTCCATCAACTACATTCAGGACCAGTTCTTTTGATACTGATTTCATTTTGTTTTTTACTGTGTAGATCAGTGTCTGTTTTCCTATTTTCTTTGTGTCTATTTCCTGTGGAAGTATCAGTTCTACACCATCCTCTTTTGTATAGTTCTTAACATGTTCAAGAGGAATAAAGGAATCTCCATAATTGACTGTTGCTTCTGCTTTATCCAGTTCAAGTTCAATTGTCTGAAATTCTGCCTGAATGTATTCTCTTCCGACATACAGACCTGCACCTACTGCAACAATCACTGCAATTACAATTAATACTCTTCCTATGATCGAGATACGTTTTTTTAGCAGATCAGCATTTGCATGTTCGTTAATGACATTCAGATCTTCAATCTGCTGTCTGTTGTAACGCATCTCTTCGTAGGAAATATTTGGATGAAGAAAGACTGCCATCTGAGGTTCAGACAGTCCATGTTCCAGACCAAGTCTGATTTCCTGCATCTGCATGTTGTCATAGCAGTCTTTCGCATAGATTTCTATCTGATTTACAGACAGACCGTGTTTCAGACCTTCTTCAATTTCCTGAAGCTGAAAGTCATTCAGTCCCATCTCTCTGTATTTCTTTAGAATCTCATTCATTTCTTACATCCTTTGTCGTGAAAAAGACTGATGCTCTTCTTCTTTTTCTTCATTCAGCCAGTCAAGACTGCTGACCATTTGTTCTGACAGGTCCTTTTCATTAGAAATATGATAAACATTGATTTTCCCATCATCTTCATACAGTTCAAGTCTGTCTTTTTTATGAAGTCTGTTAAACTCTTCTATTGAAATTACTCCACCATTTGCATCAAGATAGTCAGTTGCAAGCTGTGCCTGATACAATGCCTTTTCTACAACTGATGGATCATTTGTGATGTATTCTCTCCAACTTTTGACATATGCCTTATGATTTTCAAGATGTTTTTTCATTTCTTCTTCATCATTTTCCTGACTGCCAATAGAAACAGAAGCAAGTGCAGAGCCCATTTCTGCAATCAATTCTTCAAATGCATAGTTTGGATCACCAAAAGTATTCTCAATATCTCTATTCAGTCTTTTTTCACTCCCACTTGCATGTGTCAGCTCGTGAAGCAGTGTTGAGTTATAGGCATAGGAACTGCTGAATGTTTCCTTTGGCGGCATGTGTATTTCATCCGTTGATGGTCGATAGAAGCAGCTCTCCCCTTCACTGATCAAATGAATATTCATGTTTTCAATAATTCTGTCAACATATTCATCCTGAGCTACATCGTTGTTTCTTTCTGGTTCAATCCAATGTTTCAATCCTTCACACTGTTCTGCATTGAAAACATCATGTGCATAGGCAACTGGATAAAACTCATCAGCACTTCTGCCTTCCTCACGGATAAGTCTTTCCTGTTCATCAAATGAAATCAGCCATCCTTTTTCTCTTGGATTTTTTGTTGTATCTCTTGACTGCCAGTAGAAGATTCGTGTTGCTTCTTCTCCCTTACGTACATGAGCACCTTTGATTTTTGAAATCTGATTCCATGTTAGGAACCTTGGATCCTTATATCCTTTTTCTTCACATACGATATTCAGAAACAGACTGTTCAGACCTCTGTATTTAGCATTTGAAACATAATTGAATGGTTTTGGTCTTACAGTCCATTCTCTGATCCATTTTAAAGACTCTTCAGGATCTTCTTCATTCAAAACCTTAAGAAATGCATCAGCAATCTCCTTTCTGTATGCATCTTTGATTTCACTTGCAGTATGAATACCTTTTGAAACAGGCTTCAGATTAACAGAATCTTTCTGCTTTTCCTCTTCTTTATTTTCCTCAATGTCATATTCAGTACGGACCTCAGCCACTGCCTGCCTTATTGAATCATTGACATAGTTGCTTGGATAATCAACGATAATAGGTCGGTCATGCTTGTATGAATAAATATTGTTTGTATTTGGTGCAATGATGATGTGATCCTGAAGTGGAATCCCTAATAAATATCCTGCACCTGCAATTGCTTTCGTAATCTGATCATCATCAGCTGACGGAGAAAGAGATCCGCTTGGATGATTGTGAAACATTAACAGTTTCGAAGCATTGCTCAAAATCGCACTTTTGAACACATTTCCTATATTAACGTTACAGTGTTCTGTATCTCCAATTGCAACTACATTGTAATTGATTGGTCTGAACTGACTGTCCAGATTTACAACAATCACTTCTTCTCTGTCTAGACTGTCCATCATCTGCTTGATCAGTTTTACTGCTTTTTGAGGGTTCGTGATTGCTTCACTCGAAAAAAGACTGTCACCTTCTTCAAGTTTCAGCCTAACATTAACCTCTTTCAATTCTGCCATAGTCATTTCCTCCATCGTTGATAATGACATTCATACTTGATGGTAAATTCCTCACAATAAAATTCAGATCTTTCATTGAAATTGATTTGCCATTTAATTCCTCAATCATCACAGCAGCTTCAAACTTTCTCATTTCTTCTTCATCAAGTTCTCCGAATGGTTCATCGTAAAATTCATTTTTGAACATTTTAAATACCTCTCTACGCTATTTTCTGTGCAGCAGTTACTTCACGGTCAATTGCAATTCCATTTTCATATTTCTCTAAATCTTCTAAAATCGAATGTGCTTCCTTTAAAAGTGAATCATTATCATTTTCTGACAGGTCCTCGATGACTTCCTTGAGAAAATCAGTAATATGATCAAAATCCATATCTTCCAGTGCTTCCAGTGCATTATGAAAATTCACACCATCTTCAACCAGTTCCATGGCTGTTCCATTTTCTTCCTGATCAGCATAGTCATATGGATCAAAGTCACTGTAGAACCTGTTAAGTCTGTGTGCAAGATAAACTGCATCACTGTTTTCATCAATATCCATTTTTTTTCCTATCTCATCTCTCTGTTCAAGTATTTCCTGAAGCTTGTTAAGCTCATAGTCCTCAAATCTTGAAAATTCATTTGTAATCTTTGTAAGCAGACGAACTTTGTCATCTATCGTCATATAATCGCCACTGAATGTGATTTTTCCATCATCACATCCAACATATACTGTTCGTCTGTATAAAGACTCTCTGAGAAGCAGACTGTTTGTATGACTGTCCCATTGACAGATTCCATATGCAACCTTGTCAGGATGAATACGATTTTCATCAATTCTCTTTGTAAGATCATACAGTTTCTGTATCATTGGAATTTTATTTTCAAGCTGACTGACTGCCTTGTCATAGACCATTCCGTACTTTGTTTCGTTTGATTGATTCGTCAGTTTTTCATCATAATTCATATCTTCCTCCTCTCCAAAGCTATCTCCATATTTTCTGATATATTCATCCGCCCATTTTCTGGCACGATTAAATGTTGCACATGATTTAATAACCACATTTTTATCATATGCGTTATAAATTTCGACATTAAATCTGTCCCCATATGTGCTGATAAATATAAAGTCGGGATACTTTCCTTCTCTGTGCCTCAATAGTTTTCCCCAAGAGGTTGGATTTCCTTCCTCATCATTGCATTCTTCTATTACTTCCCAATCATCTTTTTTTTCAGTCATAAGATCACATCATTTCTTTCGTGGGCGGTCCGCCCGTCATAAATAAATGGCGGAAGTCACATAGACTGTCCGCCACTTTGACGTACTGGCAAAGTTCCAGTTATTTCTTCAAATCGGTCTCCCTCGTTTACTGAGAGTATCTGTTCTGTAATATCTTTGTCTTTTATAACAGCTTTCACTGCTTCTTTTAAATCTGCAGAATAGTAATAATCATCAAACCAAGATCCACTGTCTTTCATGCATCCAGTTTCTCTGTCATTGATATAGTAATCAACCTTTGCGGGATCCTGTTCTGTTCTAGTGAGATACAGAATCATGTTTTCAAATTCTACAGTCACATCGTCATCATCAGCTTCAAACTGATGAGATTCGATCAGATCTACTGCCTTTGGTTCTTCACCCTGACTTTCCTCTTCACTGGTATTGTCCATTGACAGCAGGTCATTCAGTTCAACCTGTCTTGCAATTTTTTTCTGAAGTTCCTCTTCCTGAGCAAATGGCTTTGTAACCTCGATTCTGGCAACTTCAAGATTGTGTTCAGCTTCTTTAAGCAGCTTATTTTCACTGTTCATGCGTGTTTCAATAGTTTCAAAAACTGAATCAATTCTTGAAATATTTTCCTTTTTCGAGCGTCTGTTCAATTGCCCAGTGTAGAATTTCTTTCCCTGCAGACCTACACTGTATGAATAACCTTCTCCATACGTAGATGATTTTACTGCAACATCAAAGCCATGGTAGGAACCAATCTGTTGCCAGTGTCCTTCAATCTGAAGTCCAAATGAATCGCAGATTTTAATGATTTCAGCCCCTGCTTCTTCTTCATTGGTATATTTTCTGTCAAGAAGAGTAATTTCAAAATCTTCATCATTATCTTTGTAATTTCTGTATGCATTCAAATCACAGCGTATATCCTCTACAGTCTGAGTTCTCTGTGCAATCTCAACAGGGTATCTGGATTTGATTTCACTCTCCATCCGCCATTTTGCCTGCTGAAATGATTTCTTTAGAAGTTTCAGTTTTTCTACATCAACATCTATTTCCATCTTTTCCTTGATCAATGGATTTCCAGTTGCGAGTGCTTTGACCTCTGCATAGCTTAATGCTGTTTCATCTACATCATTGCATGTTCTTGCAGGAGACTTGCTTGTCATGATCTGTGATATAAACTTCTGTTTATTTTCAATCAGCTGCCACATATATGCATCAAAGGTATTCTTTGTGACATATCTGTAGATATATACCTTTTCATTTTCATTGCCCTGACGGATTATTCTTCCTTCACGCTGTTCGAGATCACTCGGTCTCCATCCAATATCAAGATGATGCAGAGCTATGAGTTTATTCTGAATGTTTGTTCCTGCCCCCATCTTGGCAGTTGATCCAATCAGGATTCTGACATCTCCAGTATTTACCTTTCTGAAAAGTTCAGTCTTTTTCTTTTCTGTATCAGCAGAATGAATAAATTCTATTTCTTCTTCTTTCACTCCCTTTTCTGTCAGCTTTTTCTTCATCTCATCATATACGTTGAAAGATCCATCAGCCTTTGGAGTAGACAGATCACAGAAAATGACCTGAGCTGATCTCTGAGCACTTGTCTTTTCATAGATTGCATATGCATTTTCTGCACATGCTTCTACTTTTGAATTTTCATAGTCTCCTGCGGAAGCATCAATCATTCTCTGATCGAGAGCTATCTTTCGCCCGTCATTTGTAATCTTTAGCATGTTGTCGATACTGTTGTCAACACCGCCACTTCTGACTGCTTCAGCTCTGTCAGCAAGATTCTTGACATATATGTTCTGAAATTCAGATGGAAGAAGTTCAACATTTGTATATTCTGCTTCTGGTACTGGCAGTTCAAGCTGATCACTTGTCTTAATGTCAAAACTTTCTTTCACAACAGACATCAGTTCAGGAATATTGTAGAATTTTGAAAATCTTGTTTTCATTCTGTATCCAGTTCCTTCTGGAGCAAGTTCAATACCAGTTTCTGTTTCTCCAAAGACAGATGCCCATTCATCAAATGAACTGATGTGCATTCTCTTGAGCAGATCATGCTGCAGGTAGTTCTGCATGATATAAAGTTCTGTCATTGAATTTGAAATTGGTGTTCCTGTTGAAAAAACAATACCTTTACCGCCTGTCTTTTCATCCATGTATCTGCATTTCAGAAGCATGTCAGATGCTTTATTCGATTCTGTATTGTTGATTCCTGCAACATTCTGCATCTTGGTATAAAGGAAGCCATTCTTATAGTTATGAGCTTCATCTACAAACAGTCTGTCTATGCCAAGCTGTTCAAATGTAACAATCTGATCTTTCTTAGTATCTAAAAGTTTCTTTAATCTTCTTTCAATACCTCTCTTTGTTCTCTCAAGTGCCTTGACTGATGCTTTCTGTCCGCCAAATGGTGAACTTTCGCTTTGAATAGCATTTGTGATTTCATCAATCTGTGCTCTCAGATAGCTTTCCTGTCTTTCATTGGAAAGTGGGATTCTTTCAAACTGTGTATGTCCGATGATTACTGCATCATAGTTACCAGTTGCAATTCTTGCACAGAATGCCTTTCTGTTCTGCGGTGTAAAGTCTGTCTTTTTAGCTACAAGAACCTTTGCTGATGGATAGAGCTTCAAGAAATCAGCTCCCCACTGTTCTGTCAGATGATTTGGAACAACAAACAGTGCTTTCTGAGAAAGTCCCAGTCGTTCACTTTCCATGCATGAAGCAATCATTTCATAAGTCTTTCCTGCACCTACAACATGTGCAAGCATTGTATTGTCTCCATACAGTACGTGAGCCACTGCATCAAGCTGATGAGGTCTGAGTTTGATAGATGGATTCATGTTTGGAAAAATCAGATGTGATCCATCATATTCTCTTGGTCTTGTTGTATTGAATCGTTCATTGTATTTATCTACAAGTCTGTCTCTTCTATCCTGATCTGCAAAAATCCAGTCTTTGAACTCCTGTCTGAACATATTCATCTTCTGATTTATGAGCATTGTCTCTTTTGCATTGAATATGCTTCTGTCATCTACTTTGTCGTATACCTTTGGAGATTTGAAGTTGATTGCATTTTCAAAAACATCAACTGCATTCATTCTGCCTGTTCCGTATGTTGCAGTATACAGTGCATCACCTCTTCTGAATCCGTCTACAACAAATTCATTTGATATTTCAGAATAGGTAACATCCAGTCTCTGCCATGACATTGCATTCAGCTTTTCATGAAGAAACTCAGTGTAGTATCTGTCATCAACCCAAGTCGCACCAAGTTTTACTTCCAGTTCAGATGCTTCAACTCTCTTAGGCATTGCCTTTTCAAGAGCATCTACATTTGCCTGCCATTTTTCATCATTTTCGGCATAGTGCTGTGCCATGATCAGTTTTTCTTTGATATTTCCACTTAGATATTCATCTTTTGTCTGCCATTCTTTTGTTTCTGGATTCTGATAGATAATTCCCTTCAGATCCTCAATCATTGTCTCTTCATTCTTTCCACAGAGCTGACTCATATATTCAAGATCAATCTGTGCTTTTTCATTCAGCGAAAGAATCATTGCTTCATTTGAAGTTTCGCATGAAGTAACTGGCTCATATCTGCTGATAGTTCTTTTTGTAAACAGATCAGCTTTTGACAAAAGATTCCCATCATCATCCAGATTTTCAAGTGAGAGCAGCAGAGGATAATTTGCATCATCCTTGAATGCATTTCTATTTCCTACACTTGAAAGAAGTCCGTATTTTTTTGTGTATGTATCATATTCAGTATTAAGCACTTCCTGATACTGTTTCAGTCCTTCATCATCAATATTTTCGACCTGTGCTTCTATCAGTTCCTTGACTGCATCACGAACTTTGATCAGTCCTTTGATTCTTTCTTCTGCAGTTTTATTTCCTTTCCATTCTTCCATTACAGAGTCTTTTCTGTAGTAGAGCGTACCGTCTTTTTCACAGAAAGAAAAATTCTGCACATTGTCATCAGCAGGAATTGTATGCACAGTTTCATCTACATTATCAAGATCATTGTCATTTGTCGTAAGAACAGATTCTTCATAGCTTCCATTAATATTTTTAATTGCTTTGCGTAACTGTTCTTCTAATGATGTTTCTGTATCTGGTTCACATGTCAGTGTCATTCCAAACTGGCCGCTTACCTCTTTCATCGTTCCAAGTACCATTTCTGGATGGTCCACAAAATAGGAATTGTACGTCAGTCCATTACGGTCTGTAGAAACATCAACCCAAGATTCAGTATTTGGATTCAGAGTTTCACGCTTCTTGAGAAAAATAATATCTGATGTCACTTCTGTACCTGCATTTGCCTTGAATGCATTGTTTGGAAGTCTGACAGCACCTAAAAGATCACATCTTTCAGCCAGATATTTCCTTGCTGTTGAATTTTCTTTGTCCATCGTTCCACTGGAAGTAATAAATGCCATGATTCCACCAGTTCTGAGCTGATCAACTGTCTTTGCAAAGAAATAGTCATGGATCATGAAGTGCAGTTTGTTATATTGCCTGTCATAGACTTGGAAATTTCCAAAAGGAACATTTCCCACTGCAACATCAAAAAAGGAATCTGAATAATTCGATTCCTCATAGCCACAGACTTTTACAGTTGCATTAGGATAAAGCTGTTGAGCAATTCTGCCAGTCAGTGAATCCTTTTCTACACCATAAAGTTTTGATTTTTCAAATTCCTTTGGAAGCAGGCCAAAGAAGTTTCCTGTTCCCATTGAAGGTTCGAGGATATTTCCTTTTTCAAACCCCATATTATGAAGTGCTTCATATATTGCTTTGATTACAACTGGCTGAGTATAGTATGCAGTCAGCGTGCTTTCGCTTGCTGCAGAATATTCAGAATCAGTAAGAATGTTCTGAAGTTCTTTATATTCTCTGTTCCAGCTCGTCTTGGATGGATCAAATACTTCTGAAAGTCCACCCCATCCAACATATTTAGAAAGAACTTTCTGTTCTTCTTCTGTAGCACTTCTGCCTTCGCTTTCAATTTTCTTTAATGTTTTAATTGCATCAGCATTCCACTGATACTTAGTTCTTTTATCTCCTACGCCAAGCAGTTCATCAGTAATTTCATAATTTACTTTTGATGGTACTGGCTGATCCACCTTTGTTATTTCAATCTGTTCCTGTGGAAGAATCTCATTTTCTGTTTCTTCAACTGGTGTGTAATCTTCATTAGATGAATTTAAAGAAGCATCCACTTCATTTGATTGAACATCAATAACATTGTCATTCTGCAGGATACGTCTTGCAGGTATATTCTGCCAACCATTGTAGATCAGTGATCTGCTTACTCCTGCAAGGATTCCGCCAAATGTTTCAGCATCAATGTCTTTCAGAGTGATCTCTGTATCATCAATTTCTGTAACTTCCCATGTATGATCATCATCACTGCCAATATCCTTGATCAGATCACCCTTTTCAAGCTCACTGTAAGCAACGATATCATATTTTAGATTTTCAAAATTCTTTTTATTTTCACTCTGCTGACATGTTCTGAAATTATTCAGCCATATGTCTATATCCATCTTTCCATAGACACAGGATTCCATCACAGAACCAAGTATTTTTATGTGTTCTTTTCTGATGTCATATACTTCGTCATAGGCATCTTCATTTGTTTCTTCCACACTGTCTGATGCACTGAAAATCTCGATTCCGTTATAGTAGATCGTATATGTATATTCATCATCATTTCTTGCAAGATAAAGATCACAGTTATTAGCAAATCTGAAAATAGCTTCATTGCTGTTACTGAATGCCTGACTGTCAACAGTTATTTCATCATTGATGAAATCCGTATCTGAAACATCTTCTTCAGTAATCTGCTCAACAGATTCTGATGGGTGTTCTGCCCACGAAGCAATTTCCTCTTCACTTGCATACAGTCCCAGATTGATCAGCTCTTTGATTCTTACTGCAACATTTCTCCAGTTCAACAGCAGTCTTGCTCTTTCTTCAAAAGAATCCTCTGATTTTTTTGTAATCAGAATGCCTTTTGCATCGTGGTCCTGTGAATAATCAAGATGATTGGCAATAATAGAAGATCCACCAATACCATATTCATGTTTTAGAAAGTCTGCATTTTCTTTGTCAGACATTCCTTTTTGAAACTGTTCATAGATTCGTTTCTTTCCATTCACAAAATTTGAGCCACTGCGAAGCTCATCATCAATTACATCCTGTGGAATCTGTTCTTCTGGTCTTGATGACTCTGTCTCTGCTGACGGGCGTTCCGCCCATGGCTTGTTTTCATTATCAGTAAATCTGTTTTCATGCCATTTCTGATACTGAATTTTTTCTTCACTGTCTAGCCATCTGTCCTCATTTATAAGCGTTCTGATGCGATCTGAAACATCATTCCAGTCAAGGATTCGTATGTCATCTGTAAAAGGCACTTTGATCTGCAGTCCTGTCATGAACAGGACATTAGTAAACAGATTGTTTGTTTCGCCACCGTAGAGTGCCTGAATCTTATTGTTTATTGCTTCCTGCTCTCTGCCATCTTCAATCATTTCCTGAAGAATAAACTTCCCGTTTGCTCTTGTCGGATGCATATAATCTGCAATAATCTGATTGCAGACATCATCAGTTATAAAAGAAGATTTGATCTCATATGTATCTACTAAATCTGAATTGTTCTGATGAATGATAATCTCATCACCAAACAGCTGCAGATAGTCTTTTTTATATCCTTTAGCAAATTCGTTGTATGGAGACTTGCCTCTTTCAATTACTCTATCCAGTCCTTGGCTTATACTTTTTGCAACTGCTTTATTCTTCCAGGAATGCATCACAAGATCTTCTACTTCAAGAATATCTTCAGGAATGTGAGCGAACACTTCTGATTCTTTAAATGTATTAGCAATAGAATGTGCAACATTCATTCTTGCCTGTGTTAACGCACTCTTGATCACTGCATCAGTAGTCCATCTTCCACTTGAATAGAGACCTTTGATCATTACTGCTGCATCACTCCATGATACAAGTCGATCATAATTGTTTTCTGAGGACTTTCCTCTTCCAATCTTGATTCCTTCATCAGCAAAGAACAGTGAATAATATGTTCCTTCGCTTTCTTCTCTTCCTTTTACTGAGAAGCCTATTCCATTTAAAATATATGCTTTTCCAACATGAGATTTTAAAGACTCTGCAAATTCATCATCGGAAAGATTCAGTACAAGCCTTCCTGCAACGCCATCTCTCACAGCTTTGTTTTCACTTGTAATCTTTACAAGAAGTTTCTCGACCAGTTCATCAGAAATTAAAAAAGCAAGTGGATCTTCAATTGATTCACTTGCCTGTTGTCTGACTGTTTCAATCTGTTTCTCTTCTGTGTCTCCATCTTCTGAAAAAAGTGAAAACTGTTCAATGAGAACCTGACTGTCAACTTCTTCAAGCTGATTGACTGTTTCTGGTTCTTCTAGAATCTGTATACTATCTGATCCAGTACGATCTTCTCCGCTTCGTTCTGTATCTCCGTATACTTGTTCAGCCACATCATCTGATTCTGAGCTTTCAGTTCTTCTGTTACTCCATTCTCTTTCATCATTCTGCTCATCAGCTGTTCCATCATTTCGTCTGCCTGTCTGCTGATCTGAGCCAGATGTTCGTTCATCTCGCATTTGAAGCTCAGAGTTTCTGCCATCGGCTTCATGTGTTCCATCATCCACTGGTAGTGCATTTCCCCGTACCTGTTCACTGGATAACTTGGTTCGTCCATCACCAAATTCGGAAGATAATAGTCCCCTACTTTTGTGTATGGAATTTTGTCTCTGTTCATTTCTTTTCTCTCTTTCGTGTTTTTTATCAACCCATGTTCCCAGATCTCTCAAGAAATCTGTGGAAATATCGTCAATGTGACTGCCAACTTTGTTAAGCAGCATTTCACTGTCTGTATTATATTTTTCAAATACAGATATATCAATATCATCAGCAAGTGATTCCAGTTCATCTTTATCGAAGCCGCATCTTCTGCCAATCAGATATGCGGAAGATGAAGCAATCAGTCTGCTTAATTCATTTTCAAATTCTTTCCACTGGTCCTCACTTCCAATAAGATACTGTGTCTCATTGGAAAAATCTCCATCTTCTCTGATTTCATTACAGTAGTCATTTACATAGCCATTCACAGCATCTTTCAGAGTAGGAGTATTTTCCGTTTCAATAGTTGGGTGATATCTTTCAATCAGATATGGTACTGACTGATCACGATCATCACTGTTCATTCTCCATTTATGAGGTTCAATTCCAGAAAGACCTTTAATGCCCATTGTATCTGAAATATCAAATACATATTCAACATGGTCCCTGTTGTTGCTGTGAACTATATACCCAATGCCTTTACTTCCTTTTTTGATCCATCTCATCATGCGGTTGTTCCAAGTCTTGCTTGAAGCAACTGCAGTTGCATCTGGTCTTTGAGAATACATATATACTTTATTCTTTGTCGAATATCTGTAGAGTTCAGCAGAAAAATCCAGAAAAGAGATCCACTCATTTTTAGCAGATGTTATTGTTTCATTAGTTTCTTTTCCTAACTGTTTCAGTTCAACTAATTTTATTGCCATTGTTTCAATCTCTCCTTTCTCGTGGGCGAACCGCCCATAAGACTATCTGATTCAAAACAAAAAGACAGTCAAACTGACTGCCTTGATGTCTAATCTTTTAATAGTTTTCTTTCGTGGGCGGACCGCCCATGACTGAAATTATTCACTCATTTTCTTTTTTCTGATTGCAAAGACTACCACTCCTGCAATTGTCAATGAACCTACCATCATATAGGCATTTAGACCAACATTTGATTCATCTGCTGTCTTTGCTGTCTTAGAAGTGTTCTTTTTGTCTGCAACAATAACTTCTGATGTCGCAGGTTTCTTTTCATCTTCCTTTTTCTTATCTTCCTCTGCCTTTTTGTATGCATTATAAGCAGCTGTTGCAGAATCATATGCTTTCTTCTTTTCAGCATATGCAGTATTAGTCTGATCCAATACACTCTTCTTTGCATTTGATTCAGTCACAGCATCTTCATATGCCTTCTTAGCATCAGCTAGGTTCTGCATTGCAATCTGTAATTCATCAGCAAACTCAGCCAGTCCGTACTTTTCAATTTCTTCATCAGTCAAAGTTTCAGATGATTTACCAGTTAGTGAATAAGCAAGTTTCATCTTTGCCTTTGCATTCTCAAGAGCAGTTTCAGCTTCCGTAACCTTTTCAGCTAGAACTTTTACATTGGACTGTGCTGTCTGATAGGCAAGCTTTGCATCTTCATATGCTTTCTTGGCTGTTTCTTCTTCTGTCACAGCTTTATCCAATGCAGCCTTTGCATCTGAAATTTCATTCAAGATATTTTGTGCATCTTCATATGCCAGTTTTTTACTAGCGAGATCAGCATTTGCCTTATCTAATGCTGTCTGAGCATTTACTAGATCATTCTTTGCTTCATTCAATGCTGTCTGTGCAGCATCATTATTATTCTTTGCTTCCTCTTCTGCTCTCAATGCATTTTCGAGATCTGTATTTGCAGAATCTAAAGCTGTTCTCTTTTCTTCAAGTTCAGCTCTTGCTTCATTGAGTTCCTTTTCAGCCTTTGCAAGTTCAGCATTCAGTTCATCAAGATATGCCTGTTTTGCATCTCTGTCTGTTGTAGCTTCATCTACTGCCTTTTGTGCATCAGCAATCTTTGTTTTTTGATTTTCAATCTCTTCTTCTTTAGAATGAATAGCATTTTCAGCATCAGTCACTGCATTTTCTGCCTTGATTACTTCTGCTTCAGCCTGATTCTTTTCTTCTGTCTTTGCATCAACGTTATCTGAAGCATTCTTACATTCAGCAGATTTACTGTTATATTCTGTTTCAGCTTCATTATATGCTGTCTGAGCTGTTCCCTGAGCTGTCTGAGCATCATTCAATTCAGCATCAGCTGACTGTTTTGCATCCTGAGCAGACTTTACAGTTTCATCAGCCTGCTTTGCCTTTGCAAGTGCTTCATCATATGCTTTCTGTGCATCATCGGCATTTGCATTTGCATTATACAGACTGTTGTAGTAAGTCATGAACTGATCATAGTATTCCTGAGCATCGTAGACTTTGACACTTGCATCAAGATTTGTCTCATTTCCAAACTTCTGTGTTGATGTCTTTCCATTCCATGACTGTTGAGTTTTTCTAGAACAGAATCCATATCCAGTTGTTGTAACATTTGCATTCATCAATGTGTCATAATGTCCAGTCTGAATATACATTGCTTTCATATAAAGCAAATCATCACCAGAGTAATTTCTTTCAAACATTTCTTTCTGTGTCTTAGTAAAAGAAACTGTATCTCCATACTTTTCCTGATTCCAGTTTTCTACAAGAGAATCATACAGATCAGCTTTTTCCTGCAGTGTCAATTCATCCACATTTTTACCGTTCAAAGCATCATGAACTGCATATTCTTCATTGTACCAGCCAACAAATGGATCACTGTAGCCATTGACAAGATTTTCTCCCCTCATGCTTCCATAGTAATTTGGAGCACTGCTGTTCTGAGACATGAATGTATGGTTGCCAGTGATTGCTTCCATATTTGCCCCAACCTGTCCTTCAGCCATCAACTCATCAACAACCTTGAACTCAGGCAATCCATTTGCTCTGCGGATTTCATTTGCCTTTAGAATATACTCAAGAGCGACCTTCATGTTTTCAAGAGTTGTTGCATCATCTTTTCCACCAATCTGTGTCAAGCCACCTTTTTTCGCATCAGTTCCCCAGTTATCTAAAGATGTACCACGCTGAATGATATCAACAGCAGTTGAATTTCCCTTATCTTCAAAATAACCTTTTGAACCCTGAGCAATTCTCTTAGAAGCTTCATTTGCCAACTTATTTGCAGCATCTAACGCAGTTTTCTTTGCATCTAATTCCTTGTAAAGCTGTTCTCTTTCTGCCACAGCAGCATCCACAGCATTCTGGGCATCATTTACTGCATTCTGTTTTTCTGAAACAAGATTCTTTGCTTCATTCAAAGCATTTGCCTTTGCTTCTTTGTTGGCATCTGATTTTTTTAAATCTTCCTGAGCTTTTGTTAAAGCATCTTTTGCCTTGTTCAGTTCATCTTCTTTAGAGGACAATTCAGCTTTAGCTGATTTAATTTCTTCATTCTTTAAATCACGATCAGCTTGAAGATCTTTCAATTCCTTATTCAGTTTTGCAGCTGTTTCAGTTTCTGATGCCAACACATCCATTGCACCAGTTAAATTTGAATTTGCTTTTTCTAAAGCATCTTTGCGTGCTAAATATTCACTGCTGCTAAGATCAGCATTTGCTTTTGCTTCTTCATATACTGTATTCTTTTCATTCACATTTGCATCTGCACTGTTGAATGCATCCTGTGCAGTTCCTTGAGCAGTTTGTGCATTTTCTGTTGCAAGCTGTGCATCCTTATATACACTGTCTGCATTTGTCGCATTTTCTGTAGCTGATGCTACTGTACTTTCAGCATTTTTAACAGATTCATTTGCTTTATCTGCAGTATTCTGTGATTCATTCACAGCATCTTCAGCATCCTTTGCGTTCTTTTCTGCATCTGGATTTGCATTTGTAATTTCATCATATGCCTTCTGAGCATTATTTGCAGCATTCTGAGAATCTTTATACTGTCCTTCTGTGTTTGCTACATTACTGTCTGCCTTTCCTGCTTCTTCAACTGCATTGTTGTAATTGCTGTCAGCAGTATCCTTTGCAGTCTGTGCATTATTTACATCAGTTTCAGTTGAAGAAACGATTGAATCCACCTTTTTGGAAGCATTATTAGCTGCCTTGTTCATTTCATCAGCCTTTGCCTGTGCAGCATCATAGTCTGCCTTGGCCGATTCAACATTCTTGTTTGCTTCATCCAGTTCTGTTTTAGCAGAATCCACAGCATCCTTTAATGTTGTTTCTTTTGTTTCTTCATTCTTTACAACTGTTGTTGCTTCGCCTTCGGCAAATGCAGGAAGAACTGATCCACCTACCATTGCAGTAGAAGCAGCAACTGCTGTTGTTGCTTTAATAATTTTTGTACTTAATTTATTCTTGTTCATT
>OLPO01000435.1_pt1 | contig 34636 bp, 24 predicted proteins | sample 1672831 | NCBI WGS metagenome assembly OLPO01 (sample SAMEA3136728, study PRJEB25190) | human gut metagenome
GCGGACTACACGGAAGCTGCCATACTCTTGACCATGAACGGGCTCCTGAACAAGGTGGCAACCGCAGAGGAAGAGTTCAATGAGATGCCACTTGATAAGGCAGGAAGGCTCATTGCTTCACTGTCCCGGACAAAGGTATATAAGGACAGGGTGAAGCAGGACATGAGAAGGAAGGCTGACATTGCTTTCCGTGAAATGGAGTCCGAGATGCTGAAGGTCATCAAGCAGGATGAGAAGTCAGCAGCACAGCTCAAGGAGATACTGGCAAAAGCAAAGGAGCGGATGATGGAAGATGATTGATATTGACAACTGGATGAGGGAGCTTGAGGAAGAGGAAGATATAGAAATCAAGAACAATGAGGAGTATCAGACCAAGCTCTTTGAGGAATATGTACTCCGTGGGTCAGACCATCAGGAGGAAAGAAGAAAACTGAATGAGAGGTATCTGTCCGGGGAGGAGCTCATGGGAGAGCATGGACTTAGAAAAGAACTTGCTGCCTTTGACATGTCATATTTTGGAAGGGCGTATCTTCCACACTACTTCATCCGGAAGTCACCACACTTCCATGAGGAGCTTGATGAGATATGGAGCCGGGGAGTAATGAAAGGAAGGAACCCTCTGAAGGAAGCAAAGGTCATATCAAGACTGAAGGGCTCCCGTCAGGTGGTGGCAGCTCCCCGTGGTCATGCAAAATCAACCAACTTCACATTCAAAGACAGTCTCCATGCCATCCTGTACGCATACAAGCACTACATTCTCATCCTGTCAGACTCTTCAGAACAGGCGGAAGGCTTTCTTGATGACATCAAGACAGAGCTTGAGGACAATGCAAACATTATCATGGACTTTGGCTCCCTGAAGGGAGACAAGGCATGGAGAACCGGAGTGATACTGACCAAGACAGACATCAAGGCGGAGGCAATAGGCTCCGGAAAGAAGGTCAGAGGTAGAAGACACCGGAACTGGAGACCTGACCTCATTGTACTGGATGATATTGAGAATGATGAGAATGTCAACACACCGGAGCAGAGGCGTAAGCTGAAGAATTGGTTTGACAAAGCAGTATCAAAAGCAGGGGATACCTACACAGACATCATGTATATAGGTACCATACTCCACTATGACTCCCTGCTCAACAATGTGCTTCAGAACCCAAGATATAAGACCAAGAAGTACAGGGCTGTCATATCAGAGGCAGTCAATACAAAGTTGTGGGATGAGTGGGAAAGCATCTACACCAACCTCTTCAATGAGAACCATGAGGAGGATGCAAGGACTTTCTATGAAGCCCATGAGGAAGAGATGCTCCTTGGAGCTGAAGTCCTTTGGGAAGAGAAGCTGTCCTACTATGACCTGATGGAGATTAAGGTATCCGAAGGTACAGCATCCTTCAATTCAGAGCTTCAGAATGACCCGATTGACCCGGAGAGTGCAACATTCAATCCTGAATGGTTCGATTATTATGAACCGGAGCTCATGGACTTCTCAAGTCCGGAGTTCGTCTTTGTAGGTGCAAATGACCCGTCACTTGGAAAGAATAAGAAGTCAGATACAAGCTCCATCATCAACCTTGCCCTGTCTACCAAGACCGGGTACATGTATGTGGTGGATGCCTCCGTAGAGAAAAGGAAGCCGGATGTCATCATTGAGGATGTGTTTGAGATGAACCGGAGACTGAAGAGGGACTGCAAGAAGGGCTTCTACAAGTTTGGTGTGGAAGTTGTCCAGTTCCAATACTTTTTCAAGGAGGTCATGGCTGCAAAGTCAGCCGAGGAAGGAGAGTATATCCCGATAGAGGAGATACAGTCAACGGTCAACAAGGTACTCCGTATTGAGTCATTGCAGCCTGTCATCAAGAACAAGTACCTGAAATTCAACCGGGAGCACAAGACACTCCTGAAACAGCTTCAGGAGTTCCCTATGGGAAAGAATGATGATGCTCCTGATGGTCTTCAGATGGCGGTGCAGCTTGCACAGACAGTCAAGGCGGTAGCATCAAAAGCAAATTACAAGACAGTCCTCCGGAGACGTTTCCGGATGGGTAAAGGTGCCTACTAGGAGGTGTGATACAGCATGGCAAAAAGAAAGAAAAGGAACCGGGGCGGAGGAGTACCCTTCAATCCGGATGTAGATACAGGAACAAAAAGACCCGTGACCGCAAGAGTGGCGGTTGGGGATGTCAATGACAAGTTCTCTGATTATCCATCCAACGGACTGACACCACGCAGGCTTGCCCGTATCTTTCGGGAAGCTGATGAAGGGAATGTCAGGGCACAGATGGAGCTCTTTGAGGAGATGGAGGAAAAGGGCCGAATCGTATTTCAGGAGAGTCCGGAGCAGGGGATGTTTTTTTTAAGTCTTCTGGATCTGGCAGAGCTGCTCTACAAGCTGACGGATGACTGGGAGAATGCCGAAACAGCCTGGAACATTCCGGATGTCTTTCATCTGACCTTTTATGATCTGGAAAAGGAGCTTCGGAAGCTGAACCGGTCTGTACAAATGGAATGGAGAAAAGAGGCGGTGGCAGAGCAGGTGGCTCCAGATGATAAAAAGGTGCGTTACCGGTATGGCTGGTTTCCGAAGATTTCCATACTGGAGGAGCTGCCGGAGCTGTATACACAGTTTTTGGAAAAGACAAAGCGACAGCCGGGGTATGCAGCGCGGCTTATGCAGATCGCAGGCCGGCATAAGAGGCTCTGGCAGATCGCGGAATTTGCAGCCGGGAGCCTGTTTTTTGAGGGGCTGATCCGGATGACGGGCAACAGTGCGCAGTTCAGAATGATTGATCTGCGGCTCGTATGCATCGTGCTTTTTGGCAGTCTCTACGGGATCAACTATGGAATCGCGGCAGCGGCGGTCGAGACATATTCTTTACTGGCGGCGTATCAGGAGCAGGGGACGGGCTGGCAGACGCTGTTCTATGAGCCGTCAAACTGGCTTCCGTTTATTTTTTATTTTGCCGTCGGCTCGATCTGCGGCTATGTGCGGATGAAGAACCTGGAAAATGATGCTTTTATCCGCAGTGAGAGCCGTCAGATGGAAGAAAAATTTCTGTTTATGCGGGAACTGTATCAGGACACATTGCAGGATAAGCGGATGTATAAAAAGCAGATACTCGGAAGCCGTGACAGCTTCGGTAAGATTTTTGATATCACAAGGAAGCTGGATATCGTGCAGCCACAGGAGCTGTATATTGAGACATTGCAGGTCATGGAAGAGGTGCTGGAAAATAAGAGCTTTGCATTTTATTCCGTCCGGAAAAATAATGGCTTTGGCAGACTGGAGATCGCATCAAGGGAAATGCAGGGGAGCTTTCCCAATTCGATTCAGATCACAGATTTCAGGGAGGCGATGGAGACACTGGAAAAAGGTGAGGTGTGGGCAAACCGCAGTCTGCTGGAGGGCTATCCTGCCTATCTGGCGGGGATCCGCCGAAACGGTGAACTTGTGATGCTGATCTTCATACAGGAGGCGGACAGCGGGCAGATGACACTCTACTATCTGAATCTGTTTAAGATCCTCTGCGGACTGGTTGAGACGGCGCTGCTGCGTGCGATGGACTATCAGGATGCAATCGAATACCGGCAGTACCTTCCGGATACACATGTTCTGAAAACAGAGTTCTTTGTGGAACGTCTCAGACTCTGCCACACGATGCGGGAAAAGCATCTGGCTTCCTACGTGCTGCTGGCACTTTCCCATCCGGGAATGTCGTTGCCGCAGGCAGATGCAAAGCTGCAGAGGCTGGTGCGCGGAAATGATGTCTGGGGTATCTCAGAGGACCGGGAGCTGTACCTGATCCTGTCACAGATGGACGAGGCGTCACAGCCGATCGTTTTGGAGCGACTGACCCATGCAGGCTTTCTGTGCAGAGTCATTGATGAGCAACAGCAGTCCGGGGCGGTGGATCAGGAGAAGGGAAGGAAAATGTGATGCAGTGGAAAATCGAGATTTTGCTTTTGCTGCTGCATGCGATTTGCTGCGTCGCAGTCTGGCTCGGGATCCGGACGCAGGTGCTGAAGGTAAAGAAGTATCTGATGTTTCCGGTGATCTTTGTTCCGTTCTGGGGCGTGCTCTGTGTGCTTTTGCTGCACTTTCAGATCTGTGGCGGGGCAGACAATGTCCGGCAGGCGGGTGTGGAAAAGCTGAAGGTAAAGGAAGAGCTGTATAAAAATATATTTGTAACACAGGATGCCAGTGAGCAGATTGTGCCGCTGGAGGATGCGTTGCTTTTGAATCAGCCGGGCGTGCGGCGGGAGCTGATTATGGACGTACTCAATGACGATCCGGGTGAGTATATGGAGCTTTTAAAAAAGGCCCGGATGAATGATGATGTCGAGGTCGTCCACTATGCGATCACAGCGATGGTAGAGCTCTCGAAGGACTATGATTACCGTCTGCAGCAGATCGAAAGGCGCTATGCAAGGCAGCCGGAGGATCCGGCTGTTCTGGCCGAATACTGTGATTTTCTGGAGGAGTATCTGGAACAGGGAATTCTGGAGGCGCAGATGGAGCAGCTGCAGCGGCGTCAGTACATCCGGCTTCTGCAAAAGCGCCAGGAGCAAAGACCAAAGCTCCATACGGGAATATGCCTGACAGAAAATCTTCTGAAGCTGAAGGAATACGGGGAGGCATACAAGGAGCTGCAGTTTATGCGAAAGCACTGGTATCGCAGAGAAGAATACTGGATTTTATATGTGAAATACTGTGCGGAGCAGAAGCTTGGGCGGGAGCTGGCACAGGCGTTAGCAGAGATGAAACGGGAGCATATTTATCTGTCATCAAAAGGAAAGGAGGCGTTGGCTCTTTGGCTGGATGTATAAAGGCAATCCGGGAATTCCGGTTTAAGTGGATGATCATAGTGCTGTTTATATTTTTAATGATGGGGGCTGTGCTGTATGCGGAGCGCAGCGGAATCCGTTATCAGGAGATGGCACGGCAGATCAGCTATATGGAACCGGAGCGGGTCGTGACGGAAAAAGAAGCCGTAAAGACATGGAAGACGACCTGCCTGGTGCTTACAGACAGTACGCAGGAGGCCAGCATGCAGGCACTGCCGGAGTTTGAGCGCATGTTTATGGATATGCGGGTCGGAATCGAGGTAGTGGATGTATCATCACAGGCGCTGCCGGATTTTTCCGTGTATGAGACGGTTGTTGTGCTGCTTACCGATCTGAGTCCGTTAAAGGAAGAGGTGCTGGCACTCGCTTCGTGGGTGGAGCAGGGCGGAAGCGCTATGTTTGCGCTGACACTGCAGAAGAATACGTATGTGTCACTGATCGAACAGAAGCTTGGAATTCTTTCCTCCGGCTATGACAATGTGCTGGTGGACAGCATTTATTTTGAACCGGATTTTCTGCTTGGCGGCGGAGTGTCATATGACGTTACAGACGGATATGATTCGGCGTGGGAGGTAGAGCTTGGCGAGCAGGCAAAGGTCTGTGCAAGGGTGAAGGATGCCGCAGGTACACCGCTGATATGGGAAACGGATTACGGAAAAGGAAAATTTGTCGTAGATAATTTTGGCCTGTGTGAAAAAGCAACGCGCGGGCTTTTTGCAGCTTCCTACAGTCTGCTCACAGATGTCGGGGTCTATCCGGTGATCAATGGCTCGGTTTTTTATCTGGATGATTTTCCTTCGCCGGTGCCATCCGGGGACGGAAAATATGTGAAGCGGGACTACGGTACAAGTATCCAGGATTTTTATACAAATATCTGGTGGCCGGATATGCTCGCGTTTGCGGATGAACACGGGGTACGCTATACCGGTGTGATCATCGAGAATTACGAGGACGATACGGACGGGACAGTCAAAACGACGACAGATACCGAGCGGTTCCAGTATTTTGGAAACATGCTGCTGCACCGCGGCGGGGAGCTGGGATACCACGGCTACAATCATCAGCCGTTAAGTCTTTCCGATACGGATTATGGAGATGTACTTCCCTATAAGACGTGGGACAGTGTCGATGCGATGGACCGGGCCGTCACGGAGCTGATAAGCTTTGGAACGGAGATGTTTCCGGGGACGACGATGTCGGTCTACGTGCCGCCATCCAATGTGCTCTCCGAAGAGGGACGGGCTCTGCTGGCGTCGAAATATCCGCAGATCCGGACGATCGCCAGCAACTATTTTCCCGGAGAGTTCGCATATGTACAGGAATTTGAGGTGGCAGACGACGGGATCGTGGAACAGCCACGGATCATTTCAGGGTGCATCATTGACAGCTATATGCAGATGGCGGCTCTCTCGGAGCTGAACATGCACTTTGTTAATACTCACTTTATGCATCCGGATGACCTGCTCGATGAAGACCGCGGCGCGGCACTTGGCTGGGAGACTTTAAAGAACCGGCTGGATGAATATATGACCTGGCTGGATACATCAGCGCCGTCTCTTCGGAATCTGACCGGGTCTGAGCTTTCCGGTGCGATCCAGCGCTACGGTGGGCTGACAGTGGAAAAGAAGATTACGGATCAGGAGATACGGCTGCAGCTCGGAAATCTGTATGATACGGCATATCTGTTTGTTCGGGTAAATGAAGGTACTCCGGGTGACGTGACCGGGGGCAGTCTGACACATCTGACCGGGAAGCTGTATCTGCTTTGTGCGGATTCTCCTGAGGTCGTCATACAAGTGGAAAAGTAAAGGAGAGGAGCCATTGAAGATCTGTCTTATCCTGGAGGGGTGCTATCCGTATGTGTTCGGAGGCGTGTCGACATGGATGCACCAGTATATCAATAATATGAAGGAACACGAATTTATCCTGTGGGTCATCGGAGCAAATGCGAAGGACCGGGGTAAATTCGTCTATGAGCTCCCGCAAAATGTAACGGCTGTGCACGAAGTCTTTCTGGATGATGCGCTGCATGTAAAGGCATCCGGAAAAATGCGGCATCGTTTTTCCAAGGAGGAGACGGACAGCCTGCGCGAGCTGATGATCTGCGGACGGCCCGACTGGGAGGTGTTGTTTTCACTGTATCAGGAGAAACGGCTGAATCCGATGTCATTTCTGCAAAGTGAAGAGTTCCTGGACATACTCACAAAGTCCTGTCTGACGCATTATCCGTACATTGCGTTTGCGGATGCCTTTCATACGATGCGCTCCATGCTCCTCCCGGTCCTCTATCTGCTCGGAACCGAGGTGCCAAAGGCAGATGTGTATCATGCGATCTGCACCGGGTACGGAGGAATGCTGGCCTGCCTCGGCGGATGGATGTATCAGAAAAAGGTGTTGCTGACCGAGCATGGCATCTATACGCGAGAGCGTGAGGAGGAAATTATCCGTGCCAAATGGGTCGTCCCGTCATTTAAAAAGCAATGGATTTCATTTTTCTATATGCTCTCCGATATCATTTATCGACGGGCATTTCAGGTCACCTGCCTCTTTACGAATGCGATGCTGATTCAGATCCAAATGGGCTGTGATGCAAAAAAATGCAGAGTAATTGAAAATGGCATCCACTACGAGAGGCTCTCGCAGATCCCATTGAAGCAGGAGGACGGCTGGGTCGACATCGGGGCAGTCGTGCGGCTTGCACCGATCAAGGATATTAAGACGATGATCTATGCCTTTTTTGAGCTGTCCATGCGAAAGAAAAATGTGCGGCTGCATATCATGGGCGGTGTGGACGATGAAGAATATGCTGCAGAGTGTTATGCGCTGGTGGAGCAGCTGAAGCTGGAGAATGTGATCTTTACCGGACGCGTGGATATCATTTCCTATATGGAAAAGCTGGACTTTACGATTCTGACGAGTATTTCGGAAGGGCAGCCGCTGTCCGTGCTGGAGTCGTTTGCGGCTCGGCGTCCGTGTGTGACGACGGATGTCGGCTGCTGTCGGGAGCTCTTAAACGGCAAGCCGGGAGATACGTTCGGGGAGGCAGGCTACTGTGTGCCACCGATGTACCGCGAGGGGCTGGCAGCTGCGATGGAGCGTATGTGCGAGTCACGCAGCCTGCGGCTTCGCATGGGAAAAAACGGGCAGGCGCGGGTAAAGGTGTACTACCGCCAGGAGCGTATGCTTCAAAAATACAGGGAGCTGTATAGGGAGGTGGATGGCTGATGGCAGGAATCGGATTTGAGCTGAAAAAGCTGTTTAAACGGCGGGGGCTGTTTGCGGCCTTCCGCGCGTATGGCTATGCCGGTGTCGTATGTACCGGGCCGATGCTGCTCGGAATCGTGCTGCTGCTCGGCGTCATGTATCTGTGTGATACGACAGGAGCTTCCAGGCAGGAGCGGGAGCTTCTTGTCTGCATGATTACCTATACCCTGCTGGCTTCCTTGCTTGTGACGGGCTTCCTGTCGATGGTGGTAACGCGGTTTATCGCTGATATGCTGTACGAAGAAAAATACGAGGCCGTGCTGCCGTCCTTCTGGGGATCGACCGGGCTGATGCTGATGGCAGGTAGTGTGCTGTACGGTATTTTTCTGATTTTTTCCGGCGCCACACTCATCGAGGGGCTTTTGATGCTCGGGCTGTTCGGTGAGCTGATCGTCACATGGAATGCGATGAGCTATCTGACAGCGATCAAGGATTACAGAGGAATTTTGCTGTCCTTTACGGCAGCGATCATCATTACATTCGCGGTGGGATGGCTGCTCTTAAGGCTCGGAGTACCGCATGTCATTGCGCTTCTGGTCGCAGTATCCGTCGGCTACGGCATCATGCTTTTGTGGGATGTCGTTTTGCTGTACCGATATTTTCCGCAGGGAAGCTTAAGCGCCTTTTTGTTCCTGCGCTGGGTGGATGCCTTTCTTCCGCTGGCGTTTACCGGACTGTTTATGAATCTTGGACTGTTCGCGCATCTTGTCATCATGTGGACCGGTCCGATCCGGGTGCAGGTGAAGGGGCTTTTTTACGGAGCGCCGTATCACGACGTCCCGGCGCTGGTCGCCTTTCTGACGATTCTTGTGACGACAGTCAATTTTGTCGTATCAGTCGAGGTCAATTTTTATCCGAAATACAGGAATTACTACAGCCTGTTCAACGACGGAGGTGCGATCGGCGATATTATGCAGGCAGGCGAAGAGATGCTGCGGGTGCTTGGCATGGAGCTGAAGTATACGGCGATTAAGCAGCTGCTTGCGACGGCGCTTGCGATTTCGGTCGGAGGCATCGTGCTGGATTATCTTCCGCTTGGCTTTAATGATCTGATGGACGGGTATTTCCGGACACTCTGTGTCGGGTACGGAATCTATGCGGTAGCGAATACGATGCTGTTGCTGCTTTTGTATTTTACCGATTACAAAGGTGCGATGGCGGCATCCGGCGTGTTTGCGGCGCTGACGTCTTTATTTACTGTGATTTCTCTGCGGTTTTCTGAGGTATATTTCGGATTTGGCTTTTTACTTGGGAGCGCTGTGTTTTTTCTGGTCTGTGCGGTTCGCCTGAACCAGTTTACACGGCGGCTTCCGTATTATATTCTCAGCATCCAGCCGGTCGTGGCAGAGGATCGAACTGGCATTTTCACAGAGCTTGGATGCTTTCTAGATAAAAAGCTGGAGCATGATTGGAAGGAGATGGAAGAGTGAGACGGAACAGAACAGGCGGACTGCTTTTGCTTGCAATTATATTTGCCGGTCTGTGCAGCGGCTGCGGAATGGAAGGAGCTGTGACGGAAGAGACGGAACAGACAGAAGCGGCTGCGGTCGTAAAGGAAGCGACAGAGGATATCAATCAGGTGCATCTGCGGGACAAGGAGACCTTATATGAAAATGACGATGAAGACAGCGTCGTCACCATGTATCTGACCGTTTCCCGCGGCAACAGTTCGGAGAATACGGATCATTCCTGGAAGGAGATCAACAGCTATTCGGCTTACGATTATGAGGACATGGGAGTGGAACGCTATCAGGTGAACGGGCTTTTACAGGTCGGGGATGAAGATGGACCGGTCGTCGGTGAGGTTGGCTATGGAGAGAGTGTACCGAATGCGACGGTGCAGATCCGGGGACAGACATCGAGCCGGAATGCACAGAAAAACTATAAAATCGAGCTGAAAAAGAACAAAGGGACGTGGAGGGGACAGCGGACGATCAATTTAAACAAGCACATGACAGAGGGGCTGCGGTTCCGGAATAAGCTTTCTTATGACCTGATCAAGACCGTCCCGCAGATGATCGGCCTTCGGACTCAGTTTGTCCATCTGTATGTGAAGGATCTGACAGAGGATACCGGTGCGGCATTTGAGGATTACGGTCTGTATACGCAGGTTGAGCAGCTGAACAAAACGGCGTTAAAGAATCACGGGCTGGATGCGAACGGGCAGCTGTATAAGATAAATTCGTTTGAATTTTACCGGTATGAGGATGTGATCCGGCTGCAGGATGATCCGGGCTACGATCAGAGGGCATTTGAGGAGCTGCTTGAGATCAAAGGCGATTCTGACCACAGCAAGCTGATCGCGATGCTGGAGGCGGTCAATGACAACTCGATTCCGATCAGTACCGTGCTGGATCGGTATTTTGACCGGGAGAATCTGACCTACTGGATGGCGTTTCAGATTCTGACGGGAAATGTGGATACGCAGAACCGGAATATGTTCCTCTACAGTCCTTTAAATTCCGATACATGGTACTTCCTGGACTGGGACAACGATGGAAGCTTTATGCGGCCGGAATATGTCCTGAGAGGGTTTACGGATCAGGAAAGCTGGGAAATCGGGGTCAGCAATTACTGGGGCAATGTGCTATTTCAGCGCTGCCTGAAGTCGGAAGCATTCCGGGAAGATCTGGATGCGGCGATTCAGGATCTGAGAAGCTCCTTTACCGAAGAACGGCTGCAGACGATGGTGGATGGATATACAGCAGTGGTGAAGCCTTATCTTTACTCGATGCCGGACCGGATGTATGCGCCGCTGACAAGCGTGCAGTATGATAAGATCGCTGCGGCCCTTCCGAAGGAAATCGAGGCAAATTATCAGCTCTATCTCGAGAGCCTGAAACGCCCGATGCCGTTTTACATCGGGGTACCGAAGACGGATGGCACGAAGCTTGCGCTGAACTGGGATGTGTCCTATGATTTTGATGCGGAGGATATCACCTACACCGTAGAGGTAGCGAAGGACTATTTGTTTGAGGATGTGATTTTCCAAAAGCGGGGTCTGGTGATTCCGGAGGCGGAGACGGAGCTGCCGGAGGCAGGACAGTATTTCGTGCGGGTGCGCGCAGAAAATGCGTCCGGCTATACTCAGGATGCCTTTGACTACTATGTGACTGACGAGGGGAAGCACTATGGTATGGTCTGCTTTTATGTCACGGAGGATGGCACGATCGAGGAAGATGTTTATGAGGAATGAGGAGAAAAAAGAAAACTACCGGAATGAGTGGAAGTACCTCATCAGCACATCCGAAAAAGAACTGCTGAAGCTTCGGCTGAAGCCATTCCTTGTGGCGGATCCACATGCAAAGGACGGGGGCTACCTGATCAGGAGCCTGTATTTTGACGATTACTGGAACAGTGCGTATGCGGAGAAGGAAGCCGGGGTGCTGATGCGGAAAAAGTATCGGATCCGCATTTACAATTACAGTGACGCATCAATTAAGCTGGAGCGGAAAAAGAAATTCGGAAGCTACATTTACAAAGAGAGTGCACCGCTGACCCGCCGGGAGGTGGAGATGATTCTGGATGGCCATTATGCCTTTCTGCTGAAAAGTCCCTATGCGCTGTGCCGGGAATTTTATATCGAGTGTACGAGCCATATGATGCGGCCGCGCACGATTGTTGACTACGACAGGGAGCCTTGGATCATGGATGCCGGGACGGTACGGATCACCTTTGATTCGGATGTCCGGGCGGCGGTCGGAGGCTATGACATTTTTGACGCCACGTTGCCGACGCTTCCGGTGCTCGAGCCGGGGAAGCTGGTGCTGGAGGTCAAATTTACCGAGCTGCTGCCACAGCTTGTGCGGAACATCCTTCCGCCGCAGGCCGCAGAATTCACAGCAGTGTCAAAGTATGTGCTGTGCTATGAGAAGACAGGCTATTTGAACGGGTTTGAATACTGGTATGAGACACAGGAGAGGAAAATGATATGAGCGTAAAAGATATGATAAAAAAGTCGGTACTGGAATCAGGTGTATTTGACCAGTATAATATTCCGGAGATACTGACAGCTCTGATTGCGGCGCTGCTGTTCGGAATTTTGATTTATGCCGTTTACCGGAAATTTTATGCAGGGGTGATTTATTCCAGAAGCTTTGCGGTGACCCTGGTGGGGATGACGGTACTGACCTGTATGGTGACGCTGGCGATCAGCACAAACGTGGTCATCTCACTTGGTATGGTCGGCGCATTGTCGATCGTGCGTTTTCGTACCGCAGTAAAGGATCCGTTGGATCTTTTGTATCTGTTCTGGGCAATCACGTCCGGCATCACGGCCGGAGCCGGAATGTATGTGCTTGCATTGCTCTCGGCGGTGGTAATGATTGCGATGATTTTTCTGTTTTATCATAAGCAGGAGAAGGGGCGGATTTACATTGCGGTCATCCACTATCACGGCGATGAGGCCGGAGATGCCGTCATCCGCTGCTTTGGAAAACGGAAATATTTTATCAAATCCAGGACGATGCGCAAGGAGCAGACAGAGCTTGCGGTTGAAGTGTTCTGCAGGAAAAATGACGGCGACTTTATGGAAAAAATGCGGGAAATTTCCGGAGTGGAGGATGTGACTCTGATTCAGTACAATGGAGAATATCATGGCTAAGCCGGGAAAATGGCTGCTTTTTGGTGGTGTGCTGCTGGCTGTGGCCGCGGTATATATGGTGGGAAAACGCAAAATGACAAAGACGGCAGTGAAAAAGACATATGCAAAGTCAGAGGAGGTATTCGGCAATCCGCTGATGGGCTATGCACCGTCTGCGTGGAGAGAAGAGGTAACGGACGATATTCAGCTTCTGTATATGGACATTACCTGGGCGGAGCTGGAGCCGGAGGAGGGCATCTACGACTGGACGTCAATCGAGCAGGAAAATCAGCTTGCGCGCTGGCAGCAGGAGGGAAAGCATCTCATCCTGCGATTTGTCTGTGACATTCCGGGGGAGGAGCGTCATATGGATATTCCCAAATGGCTGTATGAGAAGACCGGAGAAGCGGGCACCTGGTACGATGGTGAGTACGGAAAGGGCTTCGCACCGGATTATAACAATGCGGAGCTGATTGCCTGCCATGCGAAGGCGGTAGAAGCGCTCGGTACGCATTTCGGGACAGACGGGCTGGTTGCCTATGTGGAGCTTGGCAGCCTTGGTCACTGGGGCGAGTGGCATGTAAACTATGAGGAAGGAATCCAGTGCATGCCAAAGGAGAAAGTCCGGGAACAGTATATCACTCCATGGATCCTGGCGTTCCCGAAGGCAAAGCTGCTGATGCGCAGGCCGTTCCGTGCGGCCAAACAGTATGGAATGGGGCTGTACAATGACATGGCGGGGCATGCAAGGGACACCGAAGAGTGGCTGCAATGGATCCGGGAGGGCGGCAATTATGCGCAGGCAGAAGAAGAGGATGCACTGTGGGCGATGCCGGATTTCTGGAAAACGGCGCCATCCGGGGGTGAGCTGACCAGTTCTGTTTCGATGGAGGAGCTGCTGCAGAGAAATCTGGATGAGACCGTACAGCTTCTCCGGGATTCCCATACAACGTTTCTCGGTCCGAAGATTGCGGATGAGGCGTATTCGAAAGGCTATGAGGCGGTGCTGCATCAGATGGGCTACCGGATCCGGATATTGGATGCAGAGCTTGGCGGAGAAGTGGAACAGGCATCATCCATACGGCTGACCTGGGAAAACGATGGCGTTGCCCCGTTTTATGGTGACTGGCCGGTGTATGTGTACGTCGAGGACGGAGACGGGGAGACCGTGGAAAAAGAGCCGGTCACGATGCAGCTTCCGGCCCTGCTCCCTGGCGTACAGATGGTGACCGATACCGCGCTTACGACGAAAGATCTGCCAGGGCTTGCCGGGAATGAAGGGATATACCAGATTTGGATCGGCGCAGAAGATCCGATGACCGGGCGGCCCGCGGTGCGGCTGGCGATGGATGTGGAGTATGTGGATGGGAGAAACCGGCTGTTTTAACTGAATCAGGCAAGTCCCTGATCGGATTTTTTGACAGATGAGATAACAGAGAGCATCGCCTGAAATATGCAAAATAGAATAAGAACTGACGGAAAAAAATAAGATTTTTTATAAAAAATGTCTTATGTTCACACAAAGTTCACAATTATGTGTTAAACAAGAGTTATCCGAATTGAATACGTGCAAAGGTTATAGCGTTAAGGTTGCATCCGATGGATGCGCAAAAGAGAATCCGGTGAGAATCCGGAACGATGCCGTCACTGTGTATGGGAGCTGCTTTCAAAGCCACTGGGAGACCGGGAAGGGAGAGCGGTGATGATCAAAGTCAGGAGAACTGCCTTGACGTGGAATTTCAGGACTGCGGTTCACAGCGCCTGTATTCTCATAACGAAACGATGTTATTTTTGTAATGATCCAGAGATCGCGCAATTATGGGAAATAGGCAGTTGCATTTATGCGGCTGCTTTTTTATGCAGATTTTCTGCAGCCGATCCTTGCAGCATTCTTGCGGAAATTCAAAAAAAGAAGAGGATAAGGAAATGAAAAGAAAATCAGTAATGGCACTTCTGCTGTCTCTGTCTATGACGACGGCAATGATGGGATATGGCGGAGCGGTTGCATCCGCAGAGTCTACGGAGGCTACAACAGAAGCAACAACAGAAGCAACAACAGAAGCTGCGACGGAGGCGGCTACCGAGGCAGGATCAGAGGCTTCCGATGATCAGGCAGCTGCAGATAAGGTAGCAGCCCTGATCGATGCGATCTATGTACAGGAGCGCACCGATGACACTGATGCACAGTGTGAAGAGGCAAAGGCTGCATGGGACGCACTGACCGATGCACAGAAGGCACTTGTAGAGGGCGAGGAGGCAAGCCCGGAGTATTTTGGCCGTGATACCGGAGATGCTTCTAAGGATGATCCGCGCAACCAGGATGAGATCGGAGAAAACGAGCTGCTTGTAGTCAGCTTCGGTACTTCCTTCAATGACAGCCGTGCAGAGGATATCAAGGGCATCGAGGATGCACTGCAGGAAGCTTATCCGGACTGGGCCGTAAGAAGAGCCTTCACCGCACAGATTATCATCAACCACGTACAGGCAAGAGACGGTGAGAAGATCGATAACATGCAGCAGGCACTTGACCGTGCAGTCGCAAATGGTGTCAAGAACCTGGTTGTACAGCCGACACATCTGATGCATGGTGCAGAGTATGACGAGATGGTAGAGGCTATTGATGCATACAAGGACAAATTTGAATCCGTAGCGATCGCAGAGCCGATGCTCGGCGAAGTAGGTGAGGATGCAACCGTTATTAATGATGATAAGAAGGCAGTAGCAGAAGCAATCACAAGCCAGGCTGTTTCTGAGGCAAGCTATGACAGTGCAGATGCAGCTGCTGAGGATGGCACCGCATTTGTATTCATGGGACATGGTACTTCCCATACAGCAAATGTGACCTACGATCAGATGCAGACACAGATGGAGAATCTGGGCTACAAGAACGTATTCATCGGTACCGTTGAGGGTAAGCCGGAAGATACCGCATGCGACGCTGTCATCGACAAGGTAAAGGAAGCAGGCTATAAGAAAGTCATCCTTCGTCCGCTGATGGTAGTAGCAGGTGACCATGCGAACAACGATATGGCAGGCGATGATGAGGATTCCTGGAAGACTCAGTTCGTAGAGTCCGGCGCATTTGACAGCGTGGATTCCCAGATCGAGGGTCTTGGAAGAATCGATGCAGTAGAGCAGCTGTATGTAGCGCATACACAGGCAGCGATTGATTCTCTTGGAAAGTAATTAACCGCCTGGCAGAAGATATAATTACATGATGTTGGGGTCAAAGGGTACTTTGACCCTTGTATCATCACATGCAATATGCGTTAATATGAAAGAAAAAGAATAGCAGCCGCCCGGAGTGCGTACAGGCCTCCGGGCTGTTGCTGTGTGGAAGGAGATTTTATTATGAAAAAGAAAACCGTAATGAGCCTTCTGGCTGTAATGAGTGCTTCTATGATGCTGATGTCCGCAGGTGCATTTGCAGCGGAAACGGAAGGGACGACTGAGGCAGCGACCGAGATTTCCACCGAGGCAGAGTCGGAATCCGAATCGGAAGCAGAGGAGCTGGAGGATGGTGTATACAGTGCAGAGTTCGCTACCGACAGCGGTATGTTTCATGCAAACGAGGCATGTGACGGAAAGGGTACATTGACTGTAAAGGACGGAAAAATGACATTTCATGTCAGCCTTGCATCTAAAAATATTTTAAATCTTTTTGTGGGAACCGCAGAGGATGCACAGAAGGATGGTGCAGAACTGCTTGAGCCGACGACTGATACAGTGACCTACAAGGATGGTGCGACAGAAGAAGTCTATGGTTTTGACATCCCGGTAGAAGAAGTCGGCAAAGAGTTTGACCTCGCCCTGATCGGTACAAAGGGAAAATGGTACGACCACAAGGTCAGCATCAAGAACCCGGAGAAGCTCGACGAGGCAGAGAGTGAGTCGGAGAGCGAGTCAGAGACTGCTACGGAAGTGGAGTCTGAAACAAAGTAATCTGTTGATGTAGGGGGCAAAAGGTATTTTGTCCCCCTACTGATGCCTTGACCTTTTGACCCTTGTATCATCAGCATAAATAATTCTTGACTTTAAGCTGATACAGCGCTATAGTATACGACAGTGACAGCAATAACGAGGTGAAGTTTACAGGAAAGCGGCAAATGCCCGCCGAAGGAGTAAAACTCTCAGGTCCCCGCAGCCGGGGGAAAACTGTAAATGGATCGTTCTCTGGAGACACCTGCAATGCAGGGGCCGAAGGTGCAACGACGCATATGCGTCTGGAATCTCTCAGGCAAAAGGACAGAGTGATGCTTTTTTTACATAGTAGTATTTTTGCGCATGTAAAAGTAAGAGTTACGCTTCTTTTTGGAACGGTCAGCCACAGGTTTGCTGCATAAGTTCTCAAGAAGGAGCGTTTTTATTATGTGGAAGGTAATTAATGAGTTTCTGGTTTCCGTGGATGATTTTGTGTGGGGCATCCCGCTGATGGTGCTGATTCTGGCCGGCGGTATTTTACTGACGACAAGGCTCGGACTTTTGCAGATGCGTCGCCTCCCACTGGCACTGAAGTGGATGTTCAAAAATGAGGAAGAAGGAGACGGAGAGATATCCAGCTTTGCAGCACTTTGTACCGCTTTAAGTGCGACAATCGGTACCGGAAATATCGTCGGTGTTGCTACCGCAGTCTGTGCAGGCGGACCGGGTGCGCTGTTCTGGATGCTGGTAGCAGCCTTTTTCGGAATGGCGACGAAGTACGCGGAGGGACTTCTGGCGGTCAAATACCGCGTTGTGGCGGAGGACGGACACAGCCTTGGCGGACCTTTCTACTACATAGAAAAAGGTATGGGATCCAACTGGAAATGGCTGGCGAAGATTTTTGCATTTTTCGGTGTCTGTGTCGGACTGTTCGGAATCGGTACGTTCAGTCAGGTAAACGGTATTTCCAGTGCGGTGCAGAATTTCTTTGATCCGGACAAGGCAAACTGCATTGAGATCCCGTTCCTTGGCTCATATTCCTGGGCGGTTGTGATTTCTTCCTTGATTCTGTCCCTTTGTGTTGCGCTGATCCTGATCGGAGGACTGAAGCGAATCGCGACGGTCAGCCAGATCATTGTACCGTTTATGGCAGTCATTTATTTCGTGTTCAGCATCTGCCTGATCCTGTTTAATATTCGGGAGATTCCGGCAGCGGTTGTAATGGTCGTAAAGGGTGCGTTTAACCCGAAGGCTGTGACCGGTGGTGTGGTCGGCAGCATGATTGTTGCGATGCAGAAGGGTATTGCGCGTGGTATTTTCTCCAACGAGGCAGGCCTTGGAAGTGCTCCGATTGCGGCAGCAGCGGCACAGAGCAAGGAGCCGGTGCGTCAGGGACTTGTGAGCATGACCGGTACATTTATTGATACGATTGTCATCTGTACTCTGACCGGACTTTCCATCGTGCTGACCGGCGCATGGCAGGTAGAGGGACTCGAAGGTGTGCAGGTCACGACCTATGCATTTCAGAATGGCCTTCCGATCCCGGCCCAGGTATCGGCATTTATCCTGATGATCTGTCTGGTGTTCTTTGCATTTACGACGATCCTTGGCTGGGATTACTACAGTGAGCGTTGTCTGGAGTATCTGACCGGTGGCCATAAAAAAACGATTCTGACCTATCGCTGGCTGTATATCTTTGCAGTATTCATCGGACCGTACATGACCGTAAAAGCAGTATGGACCATCGCGGATATCTTTAACGGTCTGATGGCGATCCCGAATATGATCGCACTGTTTGTATTGAGCGGTGTGGTAGTGAGGGAGACACGCAGCTTTTTCCGGGACGGAAAGCATAAGATGTAAAGAAAATTTTATATATTGTATAATTCAGATAATATCTGCATAAAGAAGTTCGTGAATCTGCACGAATCCACTTGACATTTTAAAGGACACTGCTATACTCAAGAAAGAGCTTTTCAGTGCCCATCGAAGCATCGCTGGGATAATAGGGAATCAGGTGAAAGTCCTGAACGATCCGGTCACTGTAAGCAGGGAGTGAGACCCCACAGCCATTGCACAGTCCTGTGCGAGAAGGCGGGTCAGGCGATGATCTGCGAGTCAGGAAACCTGCTGGAGAGCTGGTGAACAGCTTCCGAAGAAAGCAGAGATCCGCAGCCGATTGATGACCGTATGAAAGATGTAGTGTACCGAAGTCAATACATAGAACTGTAGCAGGGTTTGCTTCTCCAGAAGGGGAGCAGATCCTGCTTTTGTATTACTTTAAAGAGGTGCATCCGGCAGAATCAGAATGCAAGTACAGGAATGATGTTCGGACTCATAGATGTCACTTGTCGGGAATGATACGGAAAGTGACACCGAATCTGGCGGACAGAAAATGTTCCGCCATAGTGGTTGGAAAGGAAGGACAGGTAGTATGAACAAACGGGGAAGAAAGTTTCTCTCTGTTTCGCTGGCAGCGATGATGACGTTGAATATGCTTCCGGTGGGAACAATTTACGCGGAGGAGACGGTCACAGAAGCGTCCAGCGAGAGCAAGGAGACGCAGGCAGAGTCAAAGAAGCCGGAGACCGAAGCGACGAAGCCGGAGACTGAAGCGACGAAGGCGGAGACTGCATCGACAGAGGCTGCGACACAGCTGGAGACGCCAAAGGCAGAGGAGACGAAAACACCTGAGACAGCAGGGGAAACAGCGACAACAGAAGAGACGACAGCCACAGAGTCTGCATCTGAGACAACTGATTCTGAGCAGACAGAGACGACCGCTCCGGATTCTGAGACAGCAGCTTCGAAGGCAGAAAAGGAAACTGCCGGTGAGCATACCAAGACCGAAGCTGAGAAAAAGGCAGAGCAGCCAAAGATCGTAAAGACGGAGCTGGAGGAAAAGGACGGAAAGACCTACGTCCGTGTATATACGGACAGCAAGACGTATGACCGCCTGTATGTCGGAAAGAAAGACGATGCCGATAAGGCTCCGGTCATCGAAGGCCGGAAAGAGGAGAATGGCTGCTACAGCTTCGCATTTCCGGCGGATGAGACAAAGTACGGGCAGATGATCACTGTAGTACCAGGAGTGAAGGAAGAGAACAGCTGGTATACGGATGCGGATGTTTATGTACAGATGCCGGTGAAGAATGAGACGCTGCCGGAGGCACCGGCGGAGGAGCAGACGGAAGCGGCAGGAGAGACACTGCCGGATGAGAACACTGCATCTGGTGAAAATGGGAATGCGGTGGAGCTGGCGGCTGAGGAGAATCAATCAGAAACAGAAGCCAAAAATAAAATGGAGGTTATCTATTCTAAAGATAACAAGGAATCGCAATACTGTAAACCTGGCGATGCTTATAGTATGTTTGTGATTAACAAATATACGGCGAAGAGGAATGGAGACAAAATAGATATAACAATTTATGTTAACAGTAAACCCAAAACGTCGACATTACAGTTTACATATGATGCTATATATATTGGAACTGCACAGGAAGTAAAAGATAACAAGATAGATGCTACCAAGATAATTAATGGGACAATAGAAGGAAATTTACAAAAATATACCTTTAGCGTATCAAGTGAATTAGAAGGAAAAGAAATTGAAATTGTCCCAAAAAGATTTGGCAAGGATGCATCTAATGGTAGATCATATTATACAAGCAATAAGCTGGCATTAAAAATGCCGGAGGAGCTTATTTTTGAGACAGAGTCAGAGTCTGAGACAAAAGCGACAGAACAGGAGTCTGAAACGCAGGCAGGCAGCACAGAGAAACCGGACAAAGAACTGAAGGATGCGAAGATTAGTATTGCATATGGTGGATCAGGGGCTACAGTAATAGGATTTAAAGTTCTTAGCTCTTCAGCTAAATTGATTGGTAATAAAGTATCTGTGACATTTACTGTAGATGGTACAATTTATGATCGTATTTATCTTGGAAACCAGAAAGATACAAATAAGACGGCGATTCTTGGAAAACAGGAAGATGGAAAAACGACATTTACTTTTGAAGTAGATGCACAGAAACAGGGATATTATCTGTTGATTACACCGGGCTCGGCAGATGGAACTTGGTTGAAGAATGAGGCCAGAGATCTTTACATCAGTATTCCAAATTTGAATAAAGATACCGATGCGGCACAATACAAAGATGGAATTTATGATTTGTATGGGCGGACGTATACGGAAGGAGAATTCCTGCCGGTTGAAAAAGATAGTAAAATTACAATACAGGGTGATAAGATAATTGTAACGATTAACACAAATTCTGGTACTCGAATTGATAAGATATATTTGGGAAATGTCGAAGACAGTGATTCTCAGAAGGATGCAAATGCAATTGAGGGAAACTTGTATGGAAATAATTATCGAGTTTACAGTTTTGCAATTTCAAGGTCACAATTGGGTAAAAACATTTCAATTGTATTACATAATCCAAAAACGAATACATGGTCTACGAAAACAACTTCCCTATGTTTGCCGGAGATTTTGGAAAAAACAGGGGATGTAACACCGGAAGAAACGAATCAGACCGAAGAAACGAAGCCGACTGAAAAGCCGGATCAGACCGAGGAGACAAACCAGACCGAAAAGCCGGAGCAGCCGTCCGGACCGTCGAACGGTATTTACAATACGACGGCGACGACCGGTGCAGCGATGTTCAAAGTACAGGATGTCGAGCTGACAGTCAAGAATGGCAAGATGACAGCTCTGATCACTCTGACCGGTACAGGCTATGATTATCTCTTTATGGGAACCGGCGCACAGGCAGCCGCTGCAGGAGAAGGTCAGTGGATCAAGTATAAAGATGAAGTAAAGTACACACAGGATGGCGAGACAAAGGCTGGCCGCAGATATGAGATTCCGGTATCTGCGCTGGATACACCGCTGGCGGTAGCGTCTTATTCTCATAAGAATACAAAGTGGTATGACCGCACGATTACAATCAGTTCGAAGAATCTGAAAAAAACGGCTGAGCTTCCGGCAGAGAACGCCCCGGCGAATGGTATTTACAGTACGACGGTGACGACCGGTGCAGCGATGTTCAAGGTTGTAAATGCACAGCTGACTGTGAAAAACGGACAGATTCGGGCGCTGATTACCCTGAGCGGAACAGGTTACGATTATCTGTACGTTGGTACTGGCGCACAGGCGTCTGCGGCAGGTCAGGGTCAATGGGTAAAATGGCAGGATGAGGTGACCTATACAGATGCGGGCGGTGCGCAGAAGACGGGACGTCGCTATATGATTCCGGTATCGGCACTGGGCGAGCCGATTGCGATAGCATCTCACTCTGAGAGCCACAATAAGTGGTATGACCGTACCATTACTTTTAGTTCTGCAGATTTGAAAAAGGTTGGCGAGCTTCCGGCAGATGATACACAGGATTCGAATAATGGTGGAGGCGAGACCGAGACTGAGACAAATAATACGACAAATACTACGACGAAGCCGAAGCCGGATAAGAAGCCGGATAAGGAGTCAAAGTATGAATCTGATCTGAGCGGTTCGACCGGAGCAGTAAATAACAGCACGGGACTGGCAGACGGAGTTTACACCCCGGACAGCTTCTCCTTCAGCGGAGGCAGCGGACGTATCAGCATCAGCTGTACGAAGATCACGGTGACAGGCGGAAAAGCACTGGCGACGATTGTGTTCAACAGCAGCTACTATGGTTATGTAAAGGCGAATGGAAATAAGTACTTCCCGACCCACAGTGGAAACACTTCGATCTTCACGATTCCGGTCAACCTGAATGCAAATACGACGATCATCGGTATGACGACCCGTATGAGCGCGGCGCATGAGATCACCTACACCATTTATGTCGGACTGAATGCGGCAAAGAATACAGATGGCAAGGGGACTGAAGCAGGCAATGAGTCCGGTAATAAGAAGCTGGATGAGCAGGCGCCGGATATCAGCGGCCTGACCTATCAGTCTGAGACGAAGCTGGACTATGCCAAGTGCTTTAAGCTGTATCATTACGATCAGGATATTACGTTGCTTGAGGTCGATATGACGCAGGCAGAAAAGGCAGCAGACGGAACAAAGGCTGTGTATGCGGAGTCCGAATCAGAAACGGAGACAGAAGCAGCGACTGCGACAGCAGCGGCGGCAGCGACGGAAGATGGCGAGGCAGTCGTACAGACGCAGGGTGAGAAGGTATCGGAGCTGTATCAGGCAGATGTCGTGAAGTATCTGATCATTCCGGCGGATTCAACGGCGGAGCTTCCGGCAGGTATTGAGAAGGAAATGATTCTCGTGCATCAGCCGATCGAGTCAGCATATGTATCGGGTGATACCGCGCTTGCGACGCTGGATGAGCTTGGACTTTTGGATGCAGTGAAGACAGTTGGCGTCGAGCAGGATACGACGACGGTAGAGGCTGTAAAGAGTGGTCTTGCAGACGGCAGCATGACGTATGCCGGTGGTGCGGATGACCTGCAGTATCGGGAGTTGGTAAAGAGCAAATGCGATTTTGCAGTGCTTCCGGCAGATATCCTTTCCGGTGATGAGATGGCTGATACAGATGTAAAGAGTAAGCTGAGCGATGCGGCAGACAGCTTTGCGACCTTGGATGTACCGATGCTGGTAGACCGTTCTGCGGATGAGGAGACCGAGCTTGGCAAACGCGAGTGGATCAAGGTCTACGGCGCACTGTTCGGATGCACCGAGCAGACCGACAGTCTGTTTCAGAAGGCGGTAGACGCAGCAAAGTAGAATCTGCAGTGGAAGAGAAAACCTGGCAGGACCGTGTTACGGCTCTGTCAGATTTTCGATATCGGAAAGGAGCAGTTATGAAAAGAAAACAGATGTACAAACGGATTGCCGCGGTGTTTGTGAGTGCGGCGATGCTGATGGGAAGCATGAGCATGGCGTATGCGGAGGAGCCGGCGACGGAGGCAGCAACTGAGACAGAGGTTATTTCATCAGAGGAGATCTCAGAGGGGCAGACAGAAGAAAATGCAGCTTCCTCTGATGCAGATACCTCCTGGATGACGGCGGCAGAGGATGCGCCGGATGTCGCGGGGCTGGAGTGTACCGGTAAGCTGAAGCTTGACTATGCGACCGGTTTTGACGTATATTACTATGAAAATGATTATGCACTGATCGATGTCCATGACAGTGCACAGTATCTGCTCGTTCCGGACGGGCAGGAGGCACCGGACGGTCTGGCATCGGATGTGATCGTGCTGCAGAAGCCGCTGAACAGGATTTATCTGGCGGCAAGCTCTGCGATGGCACTCTTCCGGGCGCTGGATTCGCTGGACTGTATCAAGATGACCGGTATCGACGCTTCCGGATGGTACATCCAGGAGGCAAAGGATGCGATTGAGGAAGGCGCGATGCAGTTTGCGGGAAAATACAGCGAGCCGGACTATGAGATGCTCGTCGATGAGGACTGTGATGTGGCAATTGAATCGACGATGATTCTTCATACACCGAAGGTGCAGGAAATGATCGAGAATCTCGGCATTCCGGTATTTATCGACCGTTCCAGCTACGAGATGCATCCGCTTGGCCGTACCGAGTGGGTCAAGCTCTATGGTGCAATGATGGGAAAGGAAGCAGAGGCTGCGGACTTTTTTGACAGGCAGGCAGAGGTCATTGATGAGATGGAAGATTTTCAGAATACCGAGAAAACGGTAGCATTCTTTTTTGTGAGTACGGATGGAACGATCGTCGTGCGGAGAACGGAAGACTACATCCCGAGCATGATCGAGCTGGCAGGCGGCCGGTATGTATTTCAGGATCTGACCGGGGCAGAGGCGACGAGCTCTTCGGTATCCCTGAGTATGGAAGAATTTTATGCGGCTGCAAAGGATGCGGACTACCTTGTATACAATGCGACGATCGACAATCCGATCTCGAGTGTGGATGAATTGCTTGCGAAAAATGAGCTGTTCGCAGATTTTAAAGCAGTAAAGGAAGGAAATGTTTGGTGCGTGGGCAAATATATGTATCAGGCGACGGATATTGTCGGACAGCTGATCCGGGATTTCCATCTGATGCTGACCGATGGAGATCCGTCACAGATGACCTTCCTGACAAAGGTAAGTGATTAGGGCTTAATGCAATACAGAAGGAGGAAGGACAGTCGTTGATCGGCGGAGCAGAACAGGGCAGGAGTGATCCGGCCCTGTTTCGTCTCAAAAATACAACGCTGGTATGGCTGAGAAAGGAACTATGAAAATGCAAAAAACAACAGAAGCGGCCGGTATGGATTTTCACCATGAAAATTTTCTGCGCAGGAGTCGCTACGCAACCGTGTTTTTCGTGCTGCTGATTGCGTTTGGTGCGATCACGGTGTTGAATATTAATACCGGAAATGTGCATATTTCCGTGGAAAACATCCTGAAAATTATTTTTCTGAGACAGGGAGAGGAGATGGAGTACAATATTATTTGGAAAATCCGTCTGCCGAGAATTCTGATGGCGGCGATTCTGGGCGGTGGACTGTCTCTGTCCGGCTTTCTGCTGCAGACATTCTTTGAAAATCCGATCGCAGGACCATTTGTGCTCGGTATCTCCTCCGGTGCCAAGATGGTCGTAGCGCTTGCAATGATCTATTTTATCGGGCACTATCAGGTGGTGTCGTCGTATACACTGATTATTGCAGCATTTATCGGGTCACTGATCGCGACGGGCTTTATCCTGCTCGTGTCACGCCGGGTGCAGCATATGGCGACGCTTCTTGTAGCCGGTATCATGATCGGCTATATCTGTTCTGCGGTGACAGATTTTGTCGTGACATTTGCAGAGGATTCGGATATCGTAAATCTGCACGGCTGGTCGCAGGGCAGCTTCTCCGGTATGAGCTGGAGCAATGTACAGGTGGCGGCCATTGTAGTCGGGATCGCGGCGCTGCTTGCGTTTCTGATGTCGAAGCCGATCGGGGCATATCAGCTTGGTGAGGCATATGCGCAGAGCATGGGCGTCAATATCAAAGCATTTCGGGTGATCCTGATTTTGCTTTCCAGCATTTTGTCTGCCTGTGTGACGGCGTTTGCGGGACCGATTTCCTTTGTCGGAATTGCGGTACCGTATCTGGTGAAGCGTGGGCTGCATACATCCCGTCCGCTTGTCGTCATTCCGGGGACATTTCTCGGAGGGGCGGTATTCTGTATGTTCTGTGATCTGATCGCGAGGATGGCCTTTGCGCCGACCGAGCTGAACATCAGTACCGTGACGTCTGTATTCGGTGCGCCGATCGTCATATTTATGATGCTGCGCAGAAAGAGAGGAAACTGAAGATGGAATCGTATTATTTTCAGATGGATGAGCTGTCGGTCGGTTACAACGGCAAACCTTTGATCGAGCATATCAATATCGGGGTGAAAAAGGGTGAGATCGTGACACTGATCGGTCCGAACGGCTCCGGAAAATCGACGATATTGAAAAGCATTACGAGGCAGCTGCGGCTGCTCGGCGGACGGGTCAGCTTTGATGAGCAGAATATCCACCAGATGTCGTACAGAGAAATGTCCACGAAAATGGCGGTTGTCCTCACGGAACGGATGCGTCCGGAGCTGATGACCTGCCATGACATCGTGGCGACCGGCCGGTATCCGTATACCGGAAGGCTCGGTATCCTCTCGCGTGAGGATGAGAAAAAGGTCGAGGAGGCGATGTGTGCCGTTCATGCCAGGGAGCTTGGCAGCCGGGATTTCAATGCGATCAGTGACGGACAGCGGCAGCGGGTGCTTCTGGCACGTGCGCTCTGCCAGGAGCCAGAGATCATCGTGCTGGATGAGCCGACCTCCTTTCTGGATGTCAAACACAAGCTGGAGCTGCTAGCGATCCTGCGGCGGATGGCGAAGGAAAAGCAGATCACTGTCATCATGTCTTTGCATGAGATCGATCTGGCCGAAAAGATCGCGGATAAGATCATCTGTGTCCGGGGCGATCACCGATTTTATTGCGGGACACCGGAGGAAATCTTTCAGGAAGAGCGGATCCGGGAGCTCTATGAGATCGACAATGGATTTTTCGATCCGTGTTTTGGCAGCATTGAGCTGCCGCGTCCGGAAGGATTGCCGGAGGTGTTTGTTATCTCTGCGTGTGGCAGCGGAATTCCGGTTTATCGCAGGCTGCAGAAGGAAAATACACCGTTTGCTGCCGGGATTTTATACACGAATGACATTGACTATCAGCTTGCGCGGCTGCTTTCGTGCGAGGTGATTACCGAGCGGCCGTTTGAAACGATCCGAGAAGAGACGCTGGAGCAGGCGAAGCAGTGTATGGAAAAATGTGGAAAAGTGCTGCTTTGCGATATCCCGATCGGGGAGAGCAACCGGAGGATCGAGGAGCTGATCCATGCGGCAGGCGAGAAGCTGGTGAGGGTATAACAATAGACAGAATTCAATGAACTTGCGGATAGTGCTTGCGTCTGATCCGAATCAAAGCTATAATAAAACGATGCATTAAATTTTATGATACCAGGGTCAAAAGGTTATGCGTTTCATGCTTGCATGAAAAAGCATGACTTATTGATCCGTGTATCATAATTTTATTATAGAAGCAAAGGATCGGAGCACACGTCTCTATGATTACACGGGATAATATTATTCATTTTTACGAAAAGTATAAACGAAATCTGAAAATAGAGGAGCAGGCTATCAGTAAAGTCCTCGATGCAGAAGATCAGGAAGCGTGAATGGAAAACCTGCGCGGAAAGTCCAGGATCATGCGCAGTCTGTATATCGAGAATGAGGCACTGCTGAATCTCTATATCCGTCCGTTCATCGAGGAGGAGAACCGCCTCAATGATGAACTGGCGGAGGAATTTCTGAATCAGATCATAGAGGCAGATGACGAGGGGGATGAGGATGATTTTGCGATGCGCAGTATGATGGAGGTACTGTCGCATTATTTTGAGAAGCATGGAAAGCTCTCTTCTTATATCTGGAGCCTGAATACCCTGGGCGGTTTTTACAACCGTGCAGCGGAGGTGAGCGGCGGGAAGCGTGCGGCAGAGTATTTTGGGAAGCTGCGCGATCTGAAATCGCACTATTTTGAACTGACAGATTTTAATGTACGCAAGCGGATCATCTACTCCTTCTACAATTATCCGATCGTGCTTTACAATTTTCAGCTGGCAGAAGCACCGTTGATCAGCCGGCTTCTGGATGAGGCGCTGGAGTTTTACAACGACCCGAAGGTGCGTGCCCTGGATGGAGAGCAGTTTGATTTCCCGGAGCTGATCGAAGAGCTGAATTATGATGTCCTGGGAAATTATGTTCTGAGCCATGCCCGCTGGACGATCGACCAGGCCCTTTTAGAGCGGGCCAAAGAAACGCTCGGTGCAATTTATCAGCGATATCTGGACGATGGCTGTGCGCCGTATGACATTCCGGATGAGGTTTACTGCAATTATCACCGCTGCCTGTTTTTTTCCGGCGAGATCACCTGCACAGATTATGTCGAAAATTACAAGCGTTTCTGTGATTACAGCCTTGCGCATGATTCGATGGAAAATCAAGATGGGGCGGACTTTTATGACAGCCGCCTGTTTCAGATTGCTATCAATCATCTGCCAAATATCATCGAGACGCTCCGACTCTATAAGGACGAATATCATGGGGATGCGACAATCCAGAAGAGCTGCGTAGAGCAGTATGTGCAGGTCATGCGGGAGGTGCCGCGGGCCGGAAGGGCCTCATTTGTCAATGATGTCATGAGCCGTTCGATCATTGAGGTGCTTCGTCTAATGTCGGACGACGATGAGAACTGTGGCGTGCTGATGGAAGTAATGCTGATGCGGGATGAGGTCACGCTTGTGCATGCTTCGATGGTGGAGCAGATCGCCCGCCGGATTTTAAATGCAGTGCTGGATCAGAGGCCGGAGCTGCTGATCGGGTCGGCAGGCTGTGAAAATATCGTTGAGGTACTGGAGCGTAGAGAAGAATTGCTGGACTATGTTACCCAGGCTGCAAAGCTGTTTGATGTTGGAAAGATCGAGATCGCCGAGATTGTGAACAAGCAGTCGCGTCAGCTGACGGAACGGGAAAAATGCCAGATCCGCGAGCATCCGAAGCGAGGAGCAAAGCTGATTGAAGGTATTCCGGCGTTCCGGAAATACCGGGATGTTGTCATCGGTCATCACAAATCGTGGAACGGGAAGCTGGGCGATCCGGCAGATCGGGACAGACTATACCGGCAAGCTGCCGATCGTCGCAATGACAGCAAATGCATTTCAGGATGATGTCATCCATGCACTTGAGAGCGGCATGAATGGCCATGTGACGAAGCCGATTGATATGAATGTGGTCTGTGCGGTACTGGAGAAGTGGCTTGGTGGTGCAGGAAGAACAGAGCAGGAGATGGAGCATGGAGCGTAAGGGAGAGCTTTTGTATCAGCGATTTTTAAATACCGCCCAGGAGACTGTGCGGCTGACGGCGGCACTGGAAGGCTTCTTTTTAGAGGCGGATATCGAGGAGAGTCAGCGTGATGCCTATGCAGCTTACCTGAAGCGCCGGATCCGGCCTGCGATGGAGCGGCTGATCCGGGAAAATGCACTGGAAAAAATGGATGTACTGGAGCAGCGCGGCTGGGTGGGGGCGCAGGAGATGGATGCGTTTATCAGGCAGGCACAGAGCCTAGGACAGGAAGCGGCGATGCTCTGGCTGATGCGAAGAAAGGGGGAGCGGTATGGATACCACGACCGGGATTTCACCCTCTAGCGTGGAGGCTTTGGCACTGCGGATTCTTGGCGGCTGTCGCGGTGTGGTTTACCGGCAATACCCGCATCTGGATGCCGCGCTTGCCGGACTTGTTCCGGAATGCGCTAAGGAGACTGAGATAGTCGGAACCGATGGGCTCCGGCTTTTCTTTTCCGGGCAGAAAGTGCTTGCCGACTATGCCGCCTGTCCACAGAGAATGCACCGGAGGTATCTGCATCTTTTGCTGCATGGCTTGTACCTGCATGTGATTGGCGCAAAGCAGTATGAGCCGCGGCGGTGGGATCTGGCGTGCGACATTGCTGTAGAGCGGATGATCAGGCAGATCTGTAAAGATCAGGCGGAATTCTGCAGCCCATCTGAGGAGAAAGTACGGCAGGTTCATCAGGCAATGGATGTGTGGCTTGGCAGCAGCGTGCTGTCGGCAGAACAGATTTATGCCAAGCTTGGCGCAGAGAAGCTGCCGTATGCACCGGAACAGCTCTTGCGGATCTACACATGGGACGATCATCGTCCGTGGCGAAAGGCGGCGGTGGACGGGGAGGGACTTCGCAAAAAATGGGAGCGGATACGGGCACATTCCGGAAGCTGGGCCGGTGGTGTGGGAGGTCATAATGCCGGAGAGGAAGCAGGGGACGGTATCGATCTGTTAAAGCCGCTCCATCCGGGCGGGCGCTATGACTATCACCGGTTTCTGCGGCAGTTCGCGACGCTTCAGGAGGAGCAGGAGCTTGATTTGGAAAGCTTCGATCCGGTGCAGTATCAGTTTGGTATGGAGCATTATGGAAACATTCCGCTGATCGAGCCGCTGGAATACCGTGAGGTACACAGGCTCTCGGAGCTTGTGATTGCGATCGATACATCAGGTTCGTGCGATGTAGAGACGGTGACACAGTTTCTGCAGGAGACATATGCCATCCTTTCAGATCAGGAGAACTTTTTCCGCAAAATGAAGGTGTACCTGATCCAGTGTGATTGCTGCATCGAACAGGTGCAGGTGATTCATTCCAGAGAAGAGTGGGAGAAGTACAGCCGGAGCATTGCAGTTTATGGTCGGGGCGGTACGGACTTTACGCCGGTGTTCCGGTATGTGGAGGAGCTGCGCAGAAAAAAGGAGTTGTCAAACCTGCGGGCCATGATTTATTTTACCGATGGAGACGGCATTTATCCGCGGATTGCCCCGGACTATGAGACGGCTTTTGTTTTTGTAAAGCGTACCGAGGGGATGAACCAGGTGCCGAAGTGGGCGCGGGTGTTCTGTACGGCGGACAACTGACAAGGCGTTTATAAGAGCAGACGATAAAATATGGAGAACAGACGAAAATATGAACATACAGGAAGCAAAAGAAGAGATCACACATACCCTGCGGGCATATCTGCATAAGGATGCAATGGGAAGCTATACATTTCCTCTTGTGAGACAGCGGCCGATCCTTCTGATCGGGCCTCCGGGCATTGGAAAGACAGCGGTGATGGAGCAGATCGCCAGGGAATGCCAGGTGGGGCTTGTCAGCTATACGATGACGCATCACACACGGCAGAGTGCGATCGGACTGCCGAAGCTCGTAGAGAAAAACTACGGGGGAATGAAGCTGACAGTGACGGAATATACGATGAGTGAGATTGTAGCTTCTGTCTATGACTGCATGGAGCGGACCGGAAAAAAGGAGGGGATACTTTTTATCGATGAGATTAACTGTGTTTCTGAGACACTGGCTCCGACGATGCTGCAGCTGTTGCAGAACAAGCAGTTTGGAAACCATCGGATCCCGGATGGCTGGATTCTCGTAGCTGCGGGCAATCCCGCGGCTTATAATAAATCCGTGCGGGAATTTGATATTGCGACACTTGACCGCATCCGGATGCTGAATGTGGAAGCAGATCTGGATGCATGGCTTCGGTATGGCACTGCGCATCAGATCCACGGGGCGATCCTGTCGTATCTGCAGATCCATAAGGAACATTTTTACCTTGCAGAATCAAAGGAGGGGCAGAAATCGTTTGTGACTGCGCGCGGCTGGGAGGATCTGTCCTGCCTGCTCAAAAGCTATGAGGAGGAGGGGCTTCCGTGCAGCGGCGTGATGGGGCAGTATCTGCAAAAAGAGGCGGTCGCAGAAGCATTTGAACGCTACTATGAGCTGTATGAAAAGTACGGCATGGATTATGATGTGACCGGAATTTTGAACGGAAGTGTGATAAGGGGGAGCACGCTGTACGAAGAAAAGCGCCGGATGGCAGTGCAGGCTCCGTTCGACGAGCGGATGATGGTGATTCAGCAGCTGCTCTCCGCACTGGATGATAGCTGCTCGGAATTTGTGAAAACAGATCAGGACTGTGTACAGCTGCACGCCTGGCTGTCTGTGTTTTTGAAAGGAAAGGGAGTATTTTCGGAGTTCGTAAACGGAGAACATGAGAAGCTCCGGGTAAAGGAGCAGATGGAGCTGCTCACCGCGAAAGAGGCAGAGACACTGCACCGTGCACTTCGAATACTGGATGAATATGAGCAGGGGATGAAATCAGAACGGATATCGGCTGTGGATGCTCAGAATGCATGGCTGCGTGCACACTTTCAGGAGCTGGTGAACACACGGCAGCAGTGTGTGGAGGTGCTGCATCATGCACTGTCCCGCGCATTTTCCTTTACAGAGGATTGCTTTGGACGGGAGCAGGAAATGATCCTGCTCGTAACCGGACTGACGAGAAACGACCGTGCGATGGAGTTTATCCGGCTGTGCGGCTGTACGGAATACCTGGAGTTCGCCGGTGTGCTGCTGCCGGAGGATACGGATGAGCTGCAAAGACAGGCGGAAGCACTGCTTCGGTCAGAACAGAAGGAGAGACCATGAGAATATTAGATTTTTTCAGAGATGATACGATGTTTTATGTGAAGCTGCGTCGGCTTGTATTGCCGCTTGCATTTCAGCAGTTTATGCTCGCGGCGGTCAGCGCATCCGATGCGCTCATGCTCGGCGTTTTGTCGCAGGATTCTCTTTCTGCAGTGTCACTGGCCGGGCAGATTACGTTTATCTTCAATTTATTTATGGGTGGCTTTACGACCGGGATGAGCATCCTGGCTGCTCAGTACTATGGAAAGGGCGATCAGGTATCGCTGGAAAAGATTTTTGCCTATGTGCTCAGAATATCTGCACTTGTCTCAGCGATGTTCTGTCTGGCGGCGCTGTTTCTTCCGCAGCAGCTGATGCGGCTTTTTACGTCTGATCCGGTACTGATCCGGGGCGGCGCCGACTATCTGCGAGTAGTAGCCGCTTCGTATCTGTTTACCGGCATCTCTCAGATATACCTGTGTATGCTCAAAAATACCGGAGCAGCGATACTGAGCACGATAATCAGTTCTACGGTGGTCGTACTGAATATTATACTTAATGCGGTGCTGATCTACGGGATCGGGCCGGTACCCCGGATGGGAATTGCAGGCGCTGCACTGGCTACGACGCTTTCCAAGCTGCTGGAGCTTGTATGGGCGTATGCCGCATCTATTCCGGAGGGCCGGGTTCGGCTGCGGATGAAATATCTGTTTGGTTCGGCAGGCGTGCTGGCGAAGGATTACTGGAAGTATTCTGCCCCGATGTTTGCAGACAATCTGGTATGGGGAATCGGATTTTCGATGTATTCAGTCATCATGGGACACCTCGGAAATGATGCGGTGGCGGCCAATTCGATTGCGAACATCGTAAAGAATCTGATCGTCTGCTTCTGCAGTGGTCTGGCAAACGGCGGCGGCATTCTTGTCGGAAATGAACTCGGCAAGGGGGAACTGGAGCAGGCGAGGAGATACGGAGATCTTTTGTTCTGGCTGAGCATTCTTGGCGGTATCCTTTCCGGCTGTGTGCTTCTGCTTTGCCGGCCGGTGATTCTGCATTTTGTGAATCTGAGTCCTGCGGCAGCGGGGGATCTTAAGTGGATGCTTCTGCTGTGTGTATTTTACATGGTAGGAAAATCGTTCAATATGATGACGATCGCCGGTATTTTTCCGGCCGGAGGTGATTCTAAATTCGGCCTGATCTGCGATATCATTAATATGTGGTTCGTGATATTGCCGTGTGCATTTCTGGCTGCATTTGTCCTGAAATTACCGGTCATAGCAGTGTTTTTTGTGATTAATCTGGACGAGGTCACCAAGCTGTGGGCGGTCATCCTTCATTACCGGAAATATGGCTGGGTAAAAAATCTGACCCGCATGGAAGCATGATTTAGTCAGGCGGATATTTGCAATTCGCTTTGCTACTTGCTTGATTCAGGAAAATTGACAGTTGAACGATGAATAAAATCAGGATATAATGGCCGTATGTTGCATTTTGCGGCAGATAAAAAAGGTACGGCCGAAAGTCAATCGGATCAGCTTATTGCTCTGCGCAGTTGAAGCAGGGGCTTGCCTGATTCGTTTAAAAAGTTCGAATGTACATAAAAAGAAAGAGAGAATGTATGATCCAGATTATCGAAAAAGTAAACAGCATGGTAAACAATTTCATCTGGGGTGTACCGGCGATGGTGTGCATCTTCGGAGTCGGTCTGTACTTAAGCATCCGGACCGGATTTTTGCAGATCCGGAAATTTCCGTATGCGATCCGGACAACAATCGGACGGATTTTCCGCAAACGGAATGCTTCAGATGGTGCGCTGACTCCGTTTCAGGCTGTCTGTACGGCACTGGCGGCAACGGTCGGTACCGGAAATATCGCAGGCGTTGCGGGCGCGATCGCGATCGGTGGACCGGGCGCGGTGTTCTGGATGTGGATTTCTGCGATCCTCGGCATGTGTACGAAGTTTGCTGAGGTGACGCTGGCTGTTCACTTCCGGGAAGTAAACGCAAACGGAGAGCTGGTCGGCGGCCCTATGTACTATATCAAGAATGGCCTTGGAAAAAAATGGGTGTGGCTTGCGTACCTGTTTTCTGCATTTGGCGTGCTCACGGTGTTTGGTACCGGAAATGCGACACAGGTAAATACGATCACGACAGCGATCGATTCGGCATTGTACAATTATAATATCATTTCGGAAGATGCGGCACCGATGTTAAATCTGATCATTGGGATCGTGCTTGCCGTACTGATCGCGCTGATCCTGCTTGGCGGCATTAAACGGATCGGGCAGGTTACGGAAAAGCTGGTGCCGTTTATGGCAGTTATGTACATAGTGCTTGCGCTCGGCGTTGTTTTGCTGAATATAAAAAATGTGCCACATGTTTTTGGCGCGATCCTTGCGGGCGCGTTTCGTCCGGCATCTGTAACAGGCGGGGCAGTCGGAAGCTTTTTTATGAGTATGAAAAAGGGCGTGTCCCGTGGTATTTTTTCCAATCAAGCGGGGCTTGGACCCGG
>OLPO01000446.1_pt1 | contig 34051 bp, 24 predicted proteins | sample 1672831 | NCBI WGS metagenome assembly OLPO01 (sample SAMEA3136728, study PRJEB25190) | human gut metagenome
CAAGCAAGTCCCAATCCGCTGCTTATTGCTTTGCGCAATTGAAGCAGGGGACTTGCTCGATTCGGTTAAAAAAGAGTTTCCATTTCCGGGCCGGATGTAGTAAAATAAAACTGATTGACATTTCAGACATGTAATCTCCGGGATTTCCGGAGCAGAAAGGAGAATAAAATGAGCAATATTCCAACACCACATATAGCAGCAAAAGAGGGAGACTTCGCAAAGACGGTTCTGATGCCGGGCGATCCGCTCCGCGCAAAATTCATCGCTGAGACATTTCTGACCGATGCAGTGCTTGTAAACAATGTACGCGGCGTCAACGGCTACACCGGCTACTACAATGGCAAGCGTGTATCGGTTATGGCAAGCGGAATGGGAATACCGTCCATGGGTATTTATTCCTATGAGCTGTTTAATTTTTATGACATCGACAATATCATCCGTATCGGCACGGCTGGCTCTATTCATCCGGATCTGAAGATCCGCAATGTCGTACTGGCGATGGGCGCATGTACCGATTCTAACTACGGTGCACAGTATGAGCTGCCGGGGACCTTTGCCCCGATCGCGTCCTTTGAGCTCCTGCGCAAGGCAGTCAAAGTGATTGAAGAGATGGGCAATATTGGCTATAAGGTCGGCAACGTAGTCAGCTCTGACGTATTTTACAGCGACCGCCAGACGACGGCAGCATGGCAGAAGATGGGTGCGCTGGCAATTGAGATGGAGTCTGCGGCACTTTATATGAATGCGGCGCGCGCAGGCAAGAATGCGCTGACGATCTGCACGATCTCCGACAGTCTTGTGACCGGAGAGGTGACGACTGCAGAAGAGCGTCAGACGAGCTTTGACGATATGATGAAGATTGCACTGGAGATCGCGTAAGCGGACAGAAGGGAGCTGTGACGATGGACAGCCAGAAAAATAAAGCGACAGATCTGATCCGCCTTGCCTATGAGGCACAAAAGCGTTCCTACAGTCCGTATTCCGGATTCCAGACCGGAGCGGCTCTTGAAACGGCGGGCGGGAAGGTATATCAGGGCTGTAACATTGAAAATGCAGGCTATACGCCGTCAAACTGTGCGGAGCGTACGGCATTTTTCAAGGCGGTATCAGAAGGAGAGCGTTCCTTCACAAGAATTGCGGTCGTAGGGAACTACCCGGGTAAGCCGGGAGACTATTGTGCGCCGTGCGGTGTCTGCCGTCAGGTGATGCGGGAGTTCTGTGATCCGGAAACGTTCGAGATCATTATCGCAAGAGGACCGGAGGATTATAAGAGCTTTCTTTTAAAGGAGCTTTTGCCGGAGAGCTTTGGTCCGGACGATCTGGTTTAGCAGGACGCATGTGAGGCCTTGCGCGCAGAAAAACAATTGGAGTGTGACAATGAAAGAAAAGGATAATTTCTGGGAAATCGAAGAGCGGAAGGATGAAGCAGGACTTGGAAATCCAAAGCGCACGGTCTGCGTCATCGGACACAAGAATCCGGACACGGATTCAATCTGTTCGGCGATTGCCTATGCTTATCTGAAAAATCTGGACAGCGGCGATTTTCGTTATGTTCCGGTACGGGCAGGCCAGATCAGTGCGGAGACACAGTATGTACTGAACCATTTTCAGGTAGACGCACCGCCGTTTCTGGACAACATAGGTACCCGCGTGCGGGATATGGCGATCCGGCAGGTGCCGGGTGTGCGCAGCAATATTTCCCTGAAAAATGCATGGAACCTCATGATTACGCAGAATGTATATACACTGCCGATCACAAATGAAGAGAACCAGCTGAAAGGTCTGATTACAGTCAATGATATTGCAAAATCCTACATGGAAGAGTACGACAGTGCGATCGTATCGGTGGCACGGACCCCGTATCGCAATATTTTAGAGACACTTGACGCAGAGATGGTAGTTGGGGATGAGGATGCCTACTTTGATAAGGGAAAGGTCGTCATCGCCGCAGCGAACCCGGACGTCATGGAGAATTATATCGAAGAGCATGATATGGTCATTCTTGGCAACCGTTATGAGTCGCAGCTGTGCGCGATCGAGATGCAGGCGGGCTGTATTGTGGTGTGCCTTGGCGCACCGGTGTCCCGGACGATTCAGCGTCTGGCGAGGGACCGCAACTGTTCGATTATTGTGACGCCGCTCGATACCTATGCGGTTGCGCGGCTCATCAATCAGAGTATGCCGGTAGATTTCTTTATGAAAAAAGAGAATCTTATGACATTCCATCTGGCAGACTATACTGAGAACATCCGTGATATTATGTCGAAAAAGCGTTACCGCGACTTTCCGATTCTCGACCAGAGCGGCAAGTATGTGGGAATGATTTCCAGACGTAATCTCCTCGGTGTACGCAAGCGTGGTCTGATCCTGGTGGATCATAATGAGGTGACGCAGGCTGTCGATAATGTGCTCGACGCGGAGATCATGGAGATCATTGACCACCACAGACTTGGTTCTCTCGAGACGATGACACCGGTTTACTTCCGCAATCAGCCGGTCGGCTGTACGAGTACGATCATCTATCAGATTTATCAGGAAAAGATGGCAGATATTCCGAAGAAGATCGCAGGTCTGATGTGCTCGGCGATCATTTCGGATACACTGCTGTTCCGTTCACCGACGTGTACGCCGATCGATGTCGAGGCGGCAAAGCGGCTTGCTGCGATCGCCGGGATTGAGTGCGAGAGCTACGCGCGCGAAATGTTTGCAGCCGGCAGCGATCTGCAGGCGCGGACGCCGGAGGAAATTTTTTATCAGGATTTCAAGCAGTTTGAATTTGGAGACTGGAACATCGGGATCGGTCAGATCACGTCGATGAGCAGCGAGGAGCTCGGACATATTAAGCAGCGGCTGATGCCATACATGGAGCAGGTGTTTGCAAAGCATGATGCAGATATGGTATTCTTTATGCTCACAGATATCTTAAGCGAATCATCTGAGCTGCTCTGCTATGGCAAGGGGGCGGCTGAGCTCATTCAGGAGGCATTTGGACAGAAGGTTGTGCAGAACAGCGCGCTTCTGCCGGGTGTCGTATCCCGAAAGAAGCAGCTTGTGCCATCCTTTATGGCTGCGATCAATCGCATGACGATGGTATAGGAGGACAATATGGCAAGACAGAATTGGCAGGCCGGCAATATGCTCTATCCGCTTCCGGCGGTGATGGTGAGCTGCCAGCGCCCAAAGGAAAAGCCGAATATTATCACAGTGGCATGGACCGGAACCATATGCAGTACGCCTGCAATGGTATCGATTTCCGTCCGTCCGGAGCGATATTCGTATGATATTATTAAGGAGACCGGCGAGTTTGTCATTAATCTGACAACGGAAAAGCTCACCTATGCGACGGATTTCTGTGGTGTGCGTTCCGGCCGGGACATCGATAAATTCAAGGCGGCCCATCTGACCCCGATTCCGGGTGTGCATGTATCAGCGCCGTTGATCGAGGAGAGCCCGGTCAATATCGAGTGCCGCGTGAAGGATGTGATCGAGCTTGGGTCTCATCACATGTTTCTTGCGGACGTGCTTGGCGTGAGTGTGGATGAGGCCTATATGGATGAAAAAGGCAAATTTGACATGAACCGCGCCGGGATGATGGTGTACTCACACGGGGAATATTTCGGCCTTGGGAAGCAGCTCGGAACCTTTGGCTACAGCGTTCGAAAGACGAAAAAATGACAGGTAAAACTTACCAAAAAGTGTATTAATGATTAAATTTTATTTACAAATGGGAACTTTGTGGTATACTAGGGCAGGCGGGGTATAAAGAAACAATAGAGGTGTCCTATGGAACAATATATTATCAGAGGCGGAAATCCGCTGGCCGGAGAGGTCGAGATCAGTGGCGCAAAAAATGCAGCACTCGGGATTCTTGCAGCTGCAATTATGACAGATGAGACAGTGCTGATTGAGAATCTGCCGGATGTCCGGGATATCAATGTACTCTTAGAGGCGATGGAGAGTATAGGAGTCAAGGTAGAGCGGATTACCAGACATGCAGTTATGATGAACAGCGCCCAGATCGGAGATGTGAGCGTTGATTATGAGTATATTAAGCGGATTCGTGCATCCTATTATTTAATCGGAGCACTGCTTGGAAAGTATAAAAAGGCGGTAGTACCGCTTCCGGGAGGCTGCAATATCGGCAGCAGACCGATTGATCTTCACATCAAGGGCTTCAAGGCGCTTGGCGCAAAGGTGGAGATCCGCAATGGATTTATTTTTGCAAATGCAGAGCATCTGCATGGAAACCATATCTTTTTAGATACGGTATCTGTCGGAGCTACGATTAATATCATGATGGCGGCTTCAATGGCAGAGGGCTATACAATTATCGAGAACTGTGCGCGTGAGCCGCACGTCGTAGACGTGGCGAATTTCCTCAACAGCATGGGAGCGAACATCAAGGGCGCAGGTACGGATGTGATCCGTATCCGTGGTGTACAGAAGTTTCACAAGACGGAGTATTCCGTCATCCCGGATCAGATTGAGGCCGGTACGTTTATGTTTGCCGCAGCAGCGACGCGCGGCGATATTATGGTAAAAAATGTCATTCCGAAGCACCTGGAGGCGACGAGTGCGAAGCTTCTTGAGATTGGCTGCGAGGTGGAGGAGTTTGACAATGCGGTGCGCGTGGTCGCATCCAAACGGCTTTGCAGCACGAATGTCAAGACGCTTCCGTATCCGGGATATCCGACCGATATGCAGCCGCAGATCGGTGTGACGCTGGCGCTGGCGAAGGGTACGAGTATCGTGACCGAGAGCATTTTTGAGAATCGGTTCAAGTATATGGATGAGCTGGCACGTATGGGTGCGAGCGTCCGCGTAGAAGGTAATACGGCGATTATCACCGGAGTAGAGCGGCTGACCGGAGCCCGTGTCAGTGCGCCGGACTTAAGAGCGGGAGCAGCGCTTGTCATTGCTGCTTTGGCTGCGGACGGTATCACGGTGGTAGACGACATCGTCTATATTCAGCGTGGCTATGAGTGCTTTGATGAGAAGCTGCGCAGCCTGGGCGCTGAGATTGAGATGATTAACAGCGAAAAAGAGGCGCAGAAGTTCCGTCTGCGCTGTGGCTGAGCGTAAGGCAAAAGGCTGCCAGTAATGGCAGCCTTTTGAGCATATAGAAAAAGCGGTGTTCATGGACAAGCAGCGAAAGCTAGGTCCTGTCAGCAGAGCTGCAAGGATGGATTGTAAATGCCGCTTTACTAAGAGAAGAGCAGAAAACAGGAGGATTTGGTATGATCAGATTGTATGATACAGGAGCCTATCTTGTGCATGGCACAGACATCATTGCGGACGACCGGGATGCGGCAGCGAAGCTGAAGCAGGCGGTCGGCGGGCATATCCCGTCCAGAGAAGAGGCGGCAAAGGCGACGATTGCCTACTCGATTCTGAAGGATCACAATACGTCCGGAACGATGGACAAGCTGAAGATCAAATTTGACAAGCTGACCTCCCACGACATTACGTTTGTGGGTATCATCCAGACGGCGCGCGCGTCGGGACTGGAAAAATTTCCGGTGCCATACGTACTGACGAACTGTCACAACTCTCTATGTGCGGTCGGTGGTACGATCAATGAGGATGACCACATGTTCGGACTGACCTGCGCGAAAAAGTACGGCGGTGTCTATGTACCGCCTCATCAGGCAGTCATTCATCAGTTCGCGCGGGAGATGCTCGCAGGCGGCGGAAAGATGATTCTCGGCTCAGATTCCCATACACGCTACGGTGCGCTCGGCACGATGGCGATGGGCGAGGGCGGACCGGAGCTGGTAAAGCAGCTGCTGAACCAGACCTACGATATCAATATGCCGAAGGTGGTAGCCATTTATCTGAAGGGCAAGCCAATCAAGGGCGTAGGACCGCAGGATATCGCACTGGCGATCATCGGTGCAGTATTCGCAAATGGCTACGTGAATAATAAAGTAATGGAATTTGTCGGACCTGGCGTGGCAAACTTAAGCGCAGATTTCCGAATCGGTGTGGATGTCATGACGACAGAGACGACCTGTCTCTCCTCAATCTGGAGAACGGACGATACGATCCGGGAATTTTATGAGATTCATGGACGGACCGAGGACTACAAGGAGCTGAATCCGGGTGCGGTGGCTTACTATGACGGCGTTGTGGAGATCGACCTTGGTGAGATCCGACCGATGATTGCGATGCCATTCCATCCGAGCAATACATACACAATCGAGGAACTGAATGCGAATCTCATGGATATTCTCGACGATGTAGAGAAGCGTGCACAGGTCAGCTTGGACGGTGCGGTTGAATTTTCTCTGAAGAATAAAGTCCATAACGGCAGAATGTACGTCGATCAGGGTATTATCGCAGGCTGCGCAGGCGGTGGATTTGAGAATATCTGCGATGCGGCGGATATCCTTCGTGACCACTACATTGGTGCGGATGAATTTTCCTTAAGTGTCTATCCGGCGAGCACGCCAATCTATATGGAGCTGGCGAAAAACGGACGTCTGGCAGACCTGATCAAGAGCGGCGTGATCGTGAAAACTGCATTTTGCGGACCGTGCTTCGGTGCAGGCGATACGCCGGCAAATAATGCGTTCAGTATCCGTCATTCGACCCGGAATTTCCCGAACCGTGAAGGCTCGAAGCTGCAGAATGGTCAGATTGCATCTGTGGCGCTGATGGATGCGAGATCGATCGCGGCGACTGCAGCAAACAAAGGATATCTGACCGCAGCGACCGATATCGATGCAGATTTTACGAAGCCGAAATATTTCTTTGACAGCAGCATCTATGCGAACCGTGTCTTTGACAGCAAAGGGGTGGCAGATCCGAGTGTGGAGATCCAGTTTGGCCCGAATATCAAAGACTGGCCGGCGATGTGCGCGCTGACGGACAACATGATCCTCAAAGTCGTCTCCGAGATTCACGATCCGGTGACGACGACCGACGAGCTGATTCCGTCCGGAGAGACATCCTCCTATCGTTCGAACCCGCTTGGTCTGGCAGAGTTTGCACTCTCCAGAAAGGATCCGGCATATGTAGGCCGTGCGAAGGCTGTGCAGGCGGCAGAGAAGGCAAGAGAGGCAGGAGCGGATATGGTATCGGCACTTCCGGAGCTCTCGGATGTGCTTTCTGCGATTCGTACCACGTATGAGGTGACACCGGAGAATACCGGAGTCGGCAGTACGATCTTTGCAGTCAAGCCGGGTGATGGCTCCGCGCGTGAGCAGGCAGCCTCCTGCCAGAAGGTGCTCGGCGGCTGGGCGAATATCGCGAACAACTATGCGACGAAACGGTATCGTTCAAACCTGATTAACTGGGGGATGCTCCCATTCCTGATTCCGGAAGGAGCCCTTCCGTTTGCAAACGGTGATTATCTGTTTGTTCCGGGGATACGGGCGGCAGTCGAGCAGAGCCAGACACAGATCCCAGCGTTTGTCGTAAAGAACGGAGCGCTTGTGCCGTTTACCCTTGGGCTTGGTGAGATGACGTCGGACGAGCGCCAGATCATTCTGGAAGGCTGTCTGATCAACTTTAACCGTGTTAAGTAAAATTCAATGCGAAGCGGATTGCGAATATCCGCTTGACACATAAGCAGATGAACGGGTGGCATGCCGGAAAACAGGTGTGCCATCCTTTTTTTAACCGAATCAAGCAAGTCCCCTGCTTCAATTGTGCTAAGCAATAGCAGTAGGTTGTTACTCACACTTAAAAAGACAGAATATTTTAAAAATACAAGAAAATATATGCAATTAAAATAATATTAAACAAGAAAAATGAAATAAATAGAAGAAAATTAAGAAATAATATTGACAAATATTAAGATGTTTGCTATGATACAGACATCAACAAACGATTTGTTGTTCCTATAGATCACAGCTATAGACAATAAATTAGAGAGAATGGAGGTCGATTCCAATGGAGATAGTCTCAGAAAGTGATAGCAGCACATGCGGTCGGGAAAATGTTTCCTGTAGAAAAGACCTCAGTCAGAGCTGATTCGAATATCGTAGAGAAGCGAGAATTGGAGAGAGTGGAATCCTCTGACCGAGCACATTTTTCCGTTTATTCCCGTGAGCAATGAGCCAAGTGGTCGTGCTTACCGGTGGTCTTTTATTCTATATCAGAAACGGATAAGCCTGATACAGATAGGCACAGCCTGATGGATTCAGCCCCAGAAGACAAAATTCAGATATCCGGCACAGATGGCACATTGAAATAGAAAATGAATGGGATGCGTAGACCGGGACAAAAAGAGGTTGCCTGAGGAAGACAATAGTTCCAAAGAGGTCATTCGCAGACCATTGATTTGAAGACTTTGTGTCAGAAATTTGATTCAGGCAAGTCCCCTGATACCTTTCAAGAGGACAATCAGTTGCGGATTGAGAATTGTCTGTATCAGAAGAAAAGAAATATTCAGATCGAGGCCGGAGATATGCCGCATGATTTATAACAGAACAGTACGTGTAAAGAAACGATTGTATCTCTTATAAATGAATCGCAGGAAAGAAGCTCTCCAATTAGTTACCTGAAAATAATCACTATTTTATCAGATAAAGTAACAACAAATAAACAGAAAAACAGAATATGTAAATGAAATGGCAAGAAGAGAGGTGCGACGTTCGCATCTCTCTTTTTTTCCATATTTTTCTGGCAGGAGGTTTTGACAAGGAAATACAGGTATGGTACACTAAAGCAGAAATATTGGACTTTCATTAAGATGAAAATACCTGTAAAGGTGAAGATAGACGGGGTGAAAAAATTGGATAAGTACGAGTACAACCTCAAACTCGAAGAGATTGATAAACTGGTAGATCAGGGCGACTATGAAGAGGCTGCCAATCTAGCCGATACGATTGAATGGAAGAGAGTCCGGAATGTCCGGACACTTTGTCTGATTAGTGAGATATATGAGGCGGCAGGACGGCTGCCGGACAGTAAGCGCATTTTGGAGAGAGCCTACCGAAAAACACCGGTGGGAAGAAATGTATTGTACCGGCTGGTCGAGGTGACGACTGCACTTCAGGAGTATGATGAGGCACTGGAATACTATACAGAGTATGTACAGGCAGCTCCGCATGACAACAACCGCTATATTTTAAAATATAAGCTGTATCGTGGCAGAGGCAGCTCTGTTGAGGAGCTGATTGCGATTCTGGAGGAATATCTTGGACAGGAGTATACGGAGCGCTGGGCATATGAGCTCGCAAAGCTGTACCGGCAGGCCGGACAGATGCAGAAGTGTCTGGCAGCCTGCGATGATCTGGTGCTCTGGTTCCACAGCGGAAAATATGTACAGAAGGCGCTGGAGCTGAAACGGAAATACGCAGCGCTCACGCCGAAGCAGCAGCAGATTTATGAGGAATGCATGCAGGAGGCAGCAGAGAGCCGTCTGGAGCAGGAGGAAGAGCACGAAGAGCACGAACAGCCGGATGAGCCGGCAGCGGCGGCAGAGCCGACGCCGGAGCCGGTGGTCGATCTCGGAAGTACCGACGGGGAAGTGATGGCGGAGAAGATCATCGCTGAGACGGAAAAAGAAATTGCAGAAGAAGTGACGGCACAGACGCATAAGGCTGAGCAGCCGGATGAGCCGGAAACCGTTCCAGCACCTGCGCCGACGCCGAAGCCACTCAATCCGGAGGAGCTTCAGGTGAATCTGGTGCGCAGTATGCGAGAAATCGTATCTGGTGTAGGTCATCGGCCGGAAATTCCGGAGGAGGATGTACCGGCATCGGTAGAGAGCCGTCCGCGCATGACACAGAAGGTCGAGGTGCCGAATACACAGATTCCGACAGCGGGAAAGCTTTCGATTGATGATATTTTACTTTCAATGGGAGAGAAAGGGAAAGACTATGCGGCAGCCCGGGCAGGCCATTCGGCAGAACAGCCGGTAGCGGAGGAGAAAGAGATTCCGGAGACTGTGCAAGAGCCGGAGAGCAACGAGACAGAAGCTACAGCGACTGCTGAAGAAGAGGAAGAGGTACCGCAGGCAGCAGATGAGGCAGCGGCATCTGTGGCGGAGCAGCAGCCGGCAGAGGCAGAAGTGACCGCAGATAAGGCAGACGATACGGAAGATGAATCGGAAGCTGCTTATGAGGAAGAAACGGTAACGGAGGCTCCGGCTGAGACCGGTGCGGAGCGCCCGATACGCCGTCCGCTTCCACGCAGAAGCGTAGCAGAGGCGGCGGTCGAGGATCTGACAGACGCACAGCGGGAGGCTTTGCAGTACACGAGCAATCCGGAGAGGCTGCTGCGCAATAAACGCTCTCTCCCGACTTATACAGAGGATGCAGGTCCTGCTGTCAGGACTGCATCGGCAGAAACACAGGAATTTGCCGCAGCGCAGAATCAGGAGGATGTATCGCCGGATCTTGGCGCGACACGCAAAGCGCCGTCCCGTGAGGAGCTTCTGGAGGCAGCTAGGAAGGATCTGCATACAGGAGCTGCGATGCGCGTCCGGGATGAACGTACCGAGATGGCAGATGTGACACGGCAAAAAGCTGCAGAGACAGATGCGCAGCCACAGGCAGAGGTGCGTCATCAGATACCGGAGGAGACAGATACTCCGATGGAAGAGAAGACGCAGGATGCACCGGTGTATCCGGAAGCGGAATATGATGATTATGAGGATGCACAGGAAGACTGGGATGCTTCAGATGAGGAGAGTCCGCAGGAGTCAGATGAGGATTACCGGGAGCCGGAGGAGCCGTATTATGACGACGATTACCTGATGATTCCGGAGCATCTGCGCGGACTGTTCAGCGGGTTTACCGAGATTCCGGAACTGGAGGATCAGATCGCAAATGCAATTATTCAGGCGCAGTCCAAGGGTGATGACCGTACTTCAAAGAGTGGTAATATTCTGATTTTTGGTGCGCATGGTTCGGGAAAGACGACGCTGGCGATGAATCTTGCAAAAGCGATTGCACAGGACCGTGGCAGCCAGGTCGTAAAGATGGCGAAGATTTTTGCGGCAGACCTGAACAAGAAGGATATCGCTGCGACGGTTGCAAAGATCGCAGGTGGCACGCTGATCATTGAAGAAGCCGGGGATCTTGATGATGAGACCGTCGATCAGCTGACGACGGCGATGGAGTTCCGCACCGACGGACTGATTTTGATCCTGGAGGATGAGCAGAAATACGTACATGAGCTTCTGATGCGTCACCCGCGATTTACGATGAAGTTTACGGCACAGATTTATATTCCGGACTATACAGTGGAGGAGCTGGAGATGTTCGGTCAGATCTACGCGAATGAGCAGGACTACATGATCGGTGACGAAGGATGGGATGCCCTGTATGAAAAGATTTCGGCGCTGGCGGCCGTAAAGGCGAATGACAATGAGCCGGTTACGATCAAAGACGTCATTGATATGGTTGCAAAGGCGATCAATCACGCGAACGGTTTTTTTCGCAAGATGAAAATGGGACAGAAGCGTTACGACGAAAATGACTATGTGATTTTGTTTGCAAAGGATTTTGGAAAATAAAACAGTATCGACGAAACGAAAGGCTGTGCGATTTTTGTTCGCACAGCCTTTAAAAAAGGGTTTTTGAATAATTTTATGGGAACGGATCTGAAAAAAGTTGCGGATTATCTGAATAAAGCAGGGAAAGAAACTTACTATATTGCAGAAAGAAGATAATCTAAACGAATATTTTACAAATTTAACACACAAATCAGAAAAAATATGCTATACTACGATTAGAAATAAGATATTTCTGAAACTGATTCGGAAAAAAGGATGTCCTGTGGATGGAAGCATTTATGAGCGAGCAGCGAAGCTAGGCCCTGTCAGAAGAGCAGCAGGGATGGATTGTGAATGTCCGTTTTACATGCGGAGATTCGGCGGGACAGGAAATCAGACAGGAGGGACGTATATGGAAAATAATTTAATCATAGCGATTGGAAGACAGTTTGGAAGCGGCGGACATGAGATCGGTGAGAAGCTGGCAAAAAAGCTTGGTATCAAGTTCTACGATAAGGAGCTGATCAAGCTGATCGCAAAAGAAAGCGGCCTGTGCGAGAAGGTGCTCGAGAGCTACGATGAGAAGCCGACGAACAGCCTTTTGTACTCGATTGTGATGGATATTTATCCTTCTGTAATGTATACCGGACCGACAATCGATCAGCAGATTTATCAGGCAAACTACGATGCGATTCGCCGCCTTGCAGAGCGGGAGAACTGCGTCATCGTCGGACGATGCGCGGACTATATTCTGCGTGACCATCCGGGGCTTGTGAGCGTATTTGTACATGCAGACAAGGATTTCCGGGCTGCACGTGTGGCTGAGGAGTATAAGCTGCCGGATGCAAAGGTGCGTGATATGCTGGTAAAGACGGATAAGAAGCGTGCGAACTATTACAATTTTCAGTCTGAGAAGCAGTGGGGTGCGGCAACGAGCTACAATCTCTGTATCGAGAGCAGTGCGCTTGGCATCGACAATTCCGTAGAGCTGATCATGGAATATATCAAGCACAAACGCGGCAGACTGGATTAAGCCGGACGGGAACGCAATTGCACGAACAAGACACGAACAAGAATTGGATGGATCCGGAGCAATATAAGGAAGAAACGAAAAGGAACGACAAAATTATGCGAGCGTATGAAAGATTGTTAGACTATGTAAAGGTATATACGACCAGCGAGGATGGACAGGAGCAGATCCCGTCGACGATGCGCCAGTTTGACCTGGCCCGTCAGCTGGCAGAGGAGCTGAAGGAGCTGGGCGTGGAGGATGCATTTGTAGACGCACACTGCTATGTATATGGAACGATTCCGGCGACACCGGGCTATGAAGACTGTACGAAGCTGGGCTTTATCGCTCATATGGATACGGCTCCGGATTTTTGTGGGGAGAACGTTCATCCGCAGATCATTGAGAATTATGACGGTAAAGATGTGAAGCTTGGCGAAAGCGGACGGGTGCTTTCTGTAAAGCAGTTTCCGCATCTGCCGTCCTTAAAGGGGCGGACGCTGATCACGACGGACGGTACGACGTTGCTCGGGGCAGATGACAAGGCCGGGGTGGCAGAGATCATGACCGTAGTGCAGGAGCTTATGAAGGGAGAGCGTCCGCACGGAAAGGTTTGTATTGCATTTACACCGGATGAGGAGGTCGGCTGCGGCGCAGATCTGTTTGATATCCCGGGCTTTGGCGCGGATTACGCTTATACCCTGGACGGCGGCTATGAGGCGGAAGTCGTTTATGAGAATTTTAACGCCTGTGGTGCAGAATTTCAGGTGAACGGTGTGAACATCCATCCGGGTGAGGCAAAGGATCGGATGGTAAATGCGTCGATCGTGGCGATGGAGATCAATTCCATGCTTCCGGCATGTGAGCGTCCGGAACACACGGAGCTGTACGAGGGCTTTTACCATCTGTGTGCGATGTCCGGAAATGTCGAAAAGGCAGAGCTGCACTATATCGTAAGAGATCACGACAACGCGGCATTTGAGGCAAAGAAGAAAACGCTCGCATTGATTGCAAAGACGTTAAATGAGAAGTACGGGGAAGGTACGGTGGCACTGACGATCACTGACCAGTATCAGAATATGGCGGAGAAGATCAAGCCGTGCATGCACCTGATCGAAAATGCGCAGGCAGTCATGCGGGAGCTTGGCTATGAGCCGGAGGTTACACCGGTTCGAGGCGGCACGGACGGTGCACGTTTGTCCTATGATGGTCTGCCGTGTCCGAATCTTGGCACCGGCGGATATGCATTCCACGGTCCGTTTGAGCATATCACGGCAGAGGGCATGGATGTGGCGGTACAGATCGTGCTCGGAATTATTGAGAAGTATGCGAAGCAGTAAAGATAAGAAGGGCGCGTGGTTGGTGCAGGGCAGGAATGCATCACGTGCGAGAATGTGGAAAAGAAAGAGTGACATCTTCTCATAGATGTGATATGTGAAAAAGGCAGGAAAACGATTACTCATGGAGTGATATGATCCATTACTCATGAGTGGCGGTTTTCCTGCTTTTTTATTTCTATAATTTTATCAGACAGCTTTCATAGCTGTGTGTATCCGGATGGCTTTCTCGAGAGGCTTCGGTGGATTATTTATGGTTCTTTGCATGGATATTCTCCTCGTGTGCAAGCAGATGAGGATAAATCCGTTCACAGTTATGGTCATCAGAGAAGGCGAAGAAATCATCCGCACGCTCCCGGTACATTTGCGGCATGACACAATCATGCTTCATATATTCGCAGAGGACATCGATCAGCTCATCGTTTGTGTGGCAGATCTCGCCAAAGCCCATCGTATCATAGAAGAAGGTGCCGTTCTCATAGTGCTGCGGGATGTCATTGTGGTGCAGATAGACAACCGGCTTGCGCATATAGGCAAAGTCAAACTGGACGCCGGAAAAGTCTGTGACCATCAAGGCGGCCTCACAAAACAGTGTCTCATAGCTCATTGCACCGGTCGAAGGAATGATCTCTACGAGGTCATTTTTTGTAAAGTCATCTGCCTGCGGGCTTACGATCGGGTGGAGCACATACTGAATCCGATAACCGTACTGACGGGCCGCAGCTAAGAGTCGCGGATCGTTCATCAGGCTGTTGTAGACCTTGAAATAGTCGGTATGTCGGAAATTTGGATTGTAATCGCGGGCAACACCCTCGCTTGCGGATACCGGCATTGCAGAGTTCATACGCCAGGTCGGCGAGAACAGAAGGATCTTCTGATGCCGGTCATGAAGTCCGTCAAAGCGCGGAACACCGGTCAGCTTCAGAATGTCGTAATCGGCGTAGTCGTAAATTGGCTTGGACAGATTCTCAATTTCGTATCTGGAAGCACAGAAATACAGCTTGATGTTGTCACGCAGCCGGTTCTGGGCGATCGCAATTTTCTGGATGGACATTCCATGCTGTACGCAGGCCACATCAAAGTGAACCTCACCCCGGATCGGGAAAGAGGTGTCAAATGTGTAGTCGTTGAATGGAAACACAGTTGAATTGGAAGCGATCACGATATCGGCGTTCAGGAACACGAGCCGGTGCAGGAGCGAGCCGCGTTTCAGCGGACGCAGACCCTCCTGCTTCATACGGGTATAATCCGGAACTTGCTCATCCAGCAGATAATATTTTTTTATGCCATCCTTCTGCTTGTTACAGTAGCGATAAAGATATTCTGCAGAATCTCCGCCCTTATAAATTTTGTCAAAAAACAGCCAGATCCGCTTACGGGAAAAATAGGGGCGCAGAAGAAAATTCAGAATTTTCAAAGGAAGCTGCGGGCGGTAAGCGCCGTCTTTTTTTAACCAGATTTCCCGCCAGAGACGGAGCTCGTGGTAGAGCGTGTTGAGTTTGCGGGCAGGCTGAATATGAATGCTGTTTCCGCTTCGAAACGAAAAACAGGTACCAAATCGCCAGTAGGCATGCGGAAATGCCTTGGAAAAGCGGCTGGTATAGTTCGGAAATCCTAATGTTCCGACATATTTATGGTCAGAGGTAACGAGATAAAACTGCAGAATACGATCCTTTTCAGAGGGCGGTACCGGGATGGAAACATGGAAGGTATTCAGCTTTGCGTAAGTGATGTGAAAGCACTTGGAAAGAGAATACCGGCTGTTGTAGCATACCGGATATTGGACGCCGTCAAAATCAGCATACAGAGAAAGATCCTTTGAATGGTACAAATCCGGTATGGAACCATCAATTTCAAGGTGTCCGTCTGCATAGTCAATCAGGGAAAGCTGCACGTGCAGATCTGAGAGCCCGGCAAATAAAAGATCGTTGTCGAGCAGGACAAGTGCGCCGTCGCGGTCAGCGGTATCCGGATACCAGGTGTAGTCATTCTTTTTGATACGCAGAAGTAGTAATTTCAGGGTCAGTACATGTCCGGAAGAAAGCAGCGGGCTGTGGATGATAATCTCCTCATCCACATAGGAGAGGATACGGGTGAGAAGCTGCATATAGTCCGGAAAAATTTCTTCTTTTGTAAAAAGTCCGCGGTCACGATTGTTTAGATTGGGAAGCAACCGGCATAGGATCATGATGAGTGCGAGCTTTTGCGGCAATACAGGTGACAGACCGGGTATCTGAGCCTGCAGGAGCGGCAGCAGGAATTTTTGCAGAGGTGCAAGGTACCAGTCTTTGGAATAGCTGCGCGGATCATACAGAAAGTCGGATTCACGTGGCCAGGCATACGTCAGCCCGGCATCGGAGGCAAAAGAGAAGATGGGATATGCACTCAGCAGCTTTAAAAACAACAGTTTTTCCGGCTCTTCACTGGTAAGACAGTCCGGGAGAAGCCGCTGCAGGATCTCCGTGCGGAACAGAATACCGGCCAGCTCAAATGGCAGTATGCCAGGTGCTGTCCGGACATCAATCACGTCCTCCTTTCCGGAAAAAGGAGAGAGAGAAGATGTCTGATTGCCCGGATGAATGGTAGACTGGTACTGTTGCTTTGGAAGGACAAAGGCAGAGTCGGATCCATCCAGGCTGGAAATGAGCTGTGCAAGGAACTGTTCGGAGAACTGATCCTGCTCATCTAGTAAAATGGTATATGTGCCAAGTGCACGATTTATCGCATTAAGTGCCTGCTTTCTTGGATGAAAATTATCATTTTCACAGACAGGAATGACCTGAATCTTTGAAGCAGGAATCGTCTGCGCCGGAAAAGCAGTTACGTGGTCTTTATTATGCGCGGCATAAATGACAGTGATTTGATATTTGTTCATAAAAATATGCCTTTCTTGAAAAAATAAAGTAAATTTCGATGGTGAAATTATAACAGTTTCTTTTCGTGTGCGCAACTTACATTGGATCGGAAGCCTGCCGTCTTGCCGGAAAAACCAGAATCTGTTATACTGAAAAAAACACAGAGGGGAGTCGAAAAGATGAATCTGCAGTCAATCAAAAAAAATATTCAGAAAAACGGCCTTCGCGGGGCATTGAAAAAGTATACAAAAAAAGCAGCGCAGATGACACTCGGAATAGAGGATCATGAGAAAAAGTATAAGATACTCTTGTTGACCAATAAGGATTCGGACAATACTGGAGACCAGGTGATTGAGGCCTGTGACCGTTCTCTTTTGTATATGATTATGAAGAATCTCGGAATTACGAATTACCGGATTAACAGCAAACCGGCCACCCTGGTCAGAAAACCATATGAGGTTGCGACAGGGGAGCATTTGGTTCCAGCAGAAAACGCAATCAAAGACTGCGATGTGGTGGTGTTTGGCGGTACACCGGTATTTAATTATTTATATCAGCCGATTTACGCGAGGACTGCACGGACGATTGAACTGGCAGAAAAGTATGGGAAACCGGTGATTTTTGCGGCAGTTGGCGTGGATCGCTATGACGAGGGAAATGAAAAATGCAGGCTGCTTGAGGAAGTGATCAATAAGCCGAATGTGCTTATGATTACGACACGGGATAATTTCGACAGTCTGGAAAAATTTAAATATAAGGAGAATACGCAGCTTGAGATCGGCACCGTTTCAGATCCGGCTGTTTTTTCAAGAGCGGTATTTCGCCCATATCTGACAAAAGAAAAAGGGACAAAGAAAAAGATCGGCGTATTTATTTTGCGCTCGGCAGGATTTACCGACAATCAGATTGATTTACCAAGGGAAAAAGTGTCAGAGCTGTGGATGCAGGTGATACAGGAGCTGGAGCAGCGCGGATATGAATATGAGCTGCTTACAAGCGGGCACTGCTCTGATGAGGCGTTCCTGGATCATCTGATCTGTGACTGCGGTGTAGCTCCGGAAAAAGCCGTATTTAATGTGAATACGCCGGAGAAGCTTGTGGGAAAGATCAGCGAATACGACGCGGTGATTTCCTGCCGACTGCATCCGAGCATCATTTCGTTTGCGCTTGGCGTTCCTTCCATCGGGATTAACTGGAACAATAAGGTAAGAGGCTTTTATCATAATATCGGATATGACAATCGAGTGCTGTACGCAGAAACGATTACAGCGGAACAGATTGTCGATAAAATGGAGGAAGCGCTTGCGGAAGGCGTGGAGCAGAAGGAAGAGTACCTTATGAGCGTCTATACGACCCTGTTTGCTGCATTGAAGAGGGTACTGTGTCCGGATAATCTTGCAAAGCCGTATACATATCAGCAGCTGGAAAGTCAGCTGATTCCATATGAAGGGACTTCGCCGGAGGAGTATCAGGCAAAGCTGCGCAGAAAATTCCGCCGTGCCTATGGCAATTACAACCGTCTTGTAGAGAAGGAGGCAGAAAATAAGAAGCGTATAAAAGAGTTTGAAGAGCGGAGCAGCTTGTGATAAGATGTTGGAGGCAAAGACGTTTAAGATAAAGGAGAGATTATGAATCTGCTGAAATATCGAATAAAAACTTTTTTTAAGTATCAGGATCTGGTTCGGGAGCTGGTACAAAGAGATCTGAAGCTGAAATATCGAAGAAGCTTTCTCGGATATCTCTGGAGTGTGCTGAACCCTCTTCTGATCATGATCGTCCTGACGGTCGTATTTTCAAATCTATTTAATAAGTCGATCAAGAATTTTCCGGTCTATCTGTTCACCGGACGTATGCTCTACGACTTTCTGAAGGCGAGCACGACGAATGCGATGAAATCCGTGACCGGAAATGCGGCGCTCTTGAAAAAGGTGTATATTCCGAAATATATTTTTACGTTTGCAAAGGTGACGAGCTGTATGGTTGACATGGTGCTGTCGATGGGAGCGCTGCTGATCGTTATGGTGGTGACACGTGCACCATTTTACTGGCAGTTTCTGCTCTGTCCGGTGGTCATCTTGCAGCTGTATATTTTCTGCTGTGGCCTTGGGTTTTTGCTGGCAGAACTTACAGTCTTTTTCAGGGATATGCAGTACATTTATAACGCGGTGCTTACGGCGTGGCTGTATCTGACACCGATCATGTATCCGCTGGATGCCCTGAAAGATGTGAAGCCGCTGGTGATTCTGATCAAGGGCTTTAATCCGCTTTACTACTATGTGGCACAGTTTCGGGATCTTATTTACTATGGAAGGCTTCCGGGACCAAGAGTGTTTTTCGGTGGCTGGATCATCGCATTTGTGATGCTTGGCATTGGTGTGTGCTGCTTCCAGAAGGCGAAGGATAAGTTTATTTTGTACATCTAATAAAGGAGAAAAAATGAACGACTATGTAATAGACGTCGATCGTGTGTCGATACGTTTTAATCTGGCGAGCGAGAAGGTCGACAATCTGAAGGAATACGCGATCAAACTGATGAAACACGAGCTGATGTTTCAGGAGTTTCTTGCACTGCAGGATGTTTCTTTGAAGGTAAAAAAGGGAGAGTCCTGGGGGCTGATCGGTACGAATGGCTCCGGAAAATCCACGCTGCTCAAGACGATCAGCGGAATTCTGCAGCCATATAAGGGTACGGTGACGACAAAAGGAACCATTGCACCGCTGATCGAGCTTGGCGCTGGCTTTGACGGAAATCTGACAGGCAGGGAGAACATTTACCTGAACGGTATGGTGCTGGGACATTCCAGAAAATTTATGGATGAGCATTTTGATGAGATTGTACAGTTTGCGAATCTGAAAAAGTTTCTGGATTCTCCGATCAAGAATTTTTCCTCTGGTATGAAGGCGCGACTTGGATTTTCAGTGGCAACGGTAGTAAATCCGGATATCCTGATCGTTGATGAAGTGCTGGAGGTCGGAGATTACAATTTCCGTCGCCGCTGTCAGGAGCGAATGCAGCAGATGCTGGCAGGCGGAACGACACTCCTGTTCGTTTCACACAATATTCAGACCGTGAAAAACCTTTGCGACAATGCGATATGGCTCGATAAAGGTGTTGTGCGCATGGCAGGCCCGTCCGAGCTTGTATGCAATGCCTATAAAGAGGAGCAGGACCGGATTGCAAAAGAGAAAAAAGAAGAAAAACGAAGAAAGCTTCGAGAAGCGAAAAAACCATATGACTACCTGATTGTGGGCGCCGGACTGTATGGTGCGGTGTTTGCTTCTGAAATGACCAAAAAGGGAAAACGCTGTCTGGTCATTGATAAGCGGGATCATATTGGAGGAAATGTTTATACGAAGGATGTCGACGGCATTCAGGTGCATCAGTATGGCGCGCATATTTTCCATACGAGCGACAAGCAGGTGTGGAATTATGTAAACAAGCTGACCGAATTTAATAATTATATCAACTCACCGGTAGCTGTGTACAAGGATGAACTCTACAATCTTCCCTTTAACATGAATACGTTTAGCCGCCTCTGGAATCTGCGTACGCCCAAGGAGGTGCAGGCGAAGATTCAGGAACAGATCGTAGATCTTCATATTACAGAACCGCAAAATCTGGAGGAGCAGGCGCTTTCCCTGGTCGGAACCGATGTGTATGAGAAGCTGATCAAGGGTTATACGGAAAAGCAGTGGGGAAGAGACTGCAGGGAGCTTCCGGCTTTTATTATCCGAAGGCTTCCACTGCGTTTTACTTATAATAACAATTACTTTAACGACCGATATCAGGGAATTCCGGTCGGTGGCTATACGCAGATGGTAGAGAAGCTGCTCGATAATATCGATGTAATGCTCGAGACCGACTTTTTCACATACCGGAAGGAGCATCCGGAGATGTTCAAAAAGGTCGTTTATACCGGTATGATTGATGAATATTTTGACTATTGCTACGGACATCTGGAATATCGGACAGTACGATTCGAGACAGAACGCCTGGAGGAGGAGAACCACCAGGGGAATGCGGTAGTCAATTATACGGAGCGAGAGGTTCCGTATACCCGGGTGATTGAACACAAGCATTTTGCACCGGAAGAGGAGCGGGAGCATCCGAAGGATTTTACAATTATTTCGAGAGAGTATTCGACGGAATGGAAGCCGGGAATTGAGCCGTATTATCCGGTTAATGATGAAAAGAACAGCGCACTGTATGAGCAGTATGCGGAGCTTGCCAAAAAGGAAAAGGATGTCATTTTCGGCGGGCGGCTCGGACAGTATAAATATTACGATATGGACAAGGTGATCCGGGCTGCACTGGATGCAGTGAATGAAGCTGGCAGAAAGTAATTGTCAGGCGGAAGGAAAACTATGAGCAGAATGATGATTATTGTTCGCTGGAGCGGAGCGTGCGAAAAACTGGAGCAGACACTTCGATCCTGTCAGACGGATAATCCGTTGCCGGATCTAGGATGTGAGCTTGTGATCGCAGCGGATTTCGCAGGAGCAGAAAAGCAGGCAGCTGTGTACGAACGGAAGTATCCGTATATAAGTTTTGACAGAAATCAAAAGATTTTGGCGGATTTTGTCACCGTGCTGGATGCAGGCGAATACTATGAGGGAAGGACACTGGGGCAGTTGCTTTCCCTCCTTGAGGATTCGAATCAGGAGAATATCCTACTGCTTTCAAATGTAACGCCTCATACCGTTGTAAAAAGGGCTGAGTCGCTGACGGGCAAAAAGAGAAATGTGACAAAAGTAAATCAGATTCTGAAGCTTCCGGCGAGCATGAACGGCAGCATGATCCGAACGAGTCTGTGGAAAAGCGAGCCTGACGAGGTGCTCGATGTCAAAACGCTGCTTGCGCGCTGGGACAGGTTTTCACTTAGCCGGAAAATTGCAGAAAACGGGAGTGTTCTGTATGTAGAGAACGCGTATTTCCATGGAAATCGCACATACCCGGATTTTGGCTCTTTGCCGGATGCCTGGTTCAGAGCATCCTGGTATGAACAGCAGGAAGCGCGCTGGAAGCAGGTGCTGGCTGAATATGGTGAGAATCAGGTGCCGCTTTTTGTGCAGGCGCAGCTTCTTGTGGAGCTTCGGGACTGTCTGATGGCAAATAAAGGGAACCGCAATACCGGGGCATTGTGTGGTGCAGATTTAGAGCGGTTTTGTTCTGTCTGCACAGAGGTGCTCTGGAATATTTCAGATGAACTGATTACGCCGGATGAGCATGTGCAGGAAGAGCGAAGGCTTCTTTATCTGACCTGGTCTGCCTTGATGTGCCTGAAGTATGAACGGAAGAGCGAGGCAGTAAAGGATCTGATCCCGATGGTCATGCTGGATCTGATGGAGTATGATCATGGGATCTGGAGAGTGGATGTATCGGTCGATCAGTTTCTTGCGGATCGGTTTGAATTAAAAGCACTTTATAATGGACAGATGTTCGAGCCGGAGAGAACCCGGCGATTTTCAGAAGCTGATTTTTTCGGAGAGCCATTGGTGAAGAAGGCAACCTTTGCTGTGAAGATACCAAAACAGGAACTTTCTTCGGATACGAGCGTTTCTTTTGTATTTACCGATGGGAAAAATCAGATTCCGCTTGCAATTGTATCAACCGATTATGAGGCAAAGATTACAACAACCCTTCAGCATTCCTACTGGTGCTTTGGCAGCTACATGGTAACGCTGGAGCGGGGCGGGATCATGGATCCCTGTGGAAATGAGCAGCAAAAGAAGCTTCCGGCGGTCTCTTCGATCCGCATCCGACACGCGGACAGGGCATCGCGCATGGCACAGGAGCTGCGGCTGATGAAGGAAATTCTTCGCGCGCCGTACGGCTCGAAGCGGATGTTTGCCGTGCGTGCACTTTACTGGCTGACCTACCCGGTGTACGGACATAAAAATATATGGGTGACATTTGACAAGCTTTACAAGGGCGGCGACTGTGGCGAATATTTTTATAAATATATGCGGACGCGGAAGACGGACGGGATTACTCCGGTGTATGTGATCCGGAAGGATGTGGCGGATTATGAGCGGCTTGTGCGGGAGGGCTGTGCGCCGGTGGAGTATCAGAGCCTGAAGCAGCGGCTGCTGTATCTGCATGCGTCGATGATCTTTGCCACACATAGTGCCGTGCATTCCTTTTGTGGTTTTTCCAAATGGGAGGTGCGGTTCGTGCAGGACCGGATCCGTGCAGTCAATACGTGTATTCAGCACGGGCTGTCGGTACAGGACCTGACCGTGGACTCCAACCGGATCATCAATAACAACAAGCGCTATTACTGTGCATCTAAATATGAGATCGAGAATCTGTCAAAACCGGCCTACGATTACGCACCGGAGGTGTTGCGGCTGACCGGACTGGCGCGCTATGACGGGCTGGTAAACCGTGATCAGAAGCAGATCCTGATCGCGCCGACGTGGAGGGCGTACATTGCGATGCCGCCGGTCATGGGAAGCACGAGGCCGTACAATCCGGAATTTAAACAGACGGATTATTTTAAAATTTTTCAGTCCCTGCTGGAAAATGAGCGGCTTCAAAAAGCGGCCGAAGAGGCAGGTTACCGGATTATGTTTTTACTGCATCCGGTCATCAGTGCGCAGAAGGATGATTTTCAGGTGCATGGAAATGTGGAGCTTCTCTCTGCGGCAGAGAGCAATTACGAGAAGCTGCTGACGGAGGCAAGCCTGATGGTGACAGATTATTCCGGGATCCAGTTTGACTTTGCGTATATGCGAAAGCCGGTCGTCTATTTCCATCCGCCGAAGCTTCCTCCGCATTACGTGGAGGGCGGTTTCTTCTATGATACGATGGGATTCGGAGAGATCTGCACAGAGACGGAACAGCTCGTTGATACGCTGATAGATTATCTGCAGCGCTCCTGTGCGCTGAAGGAATTTTACCGCGCGCGGCAGGATGCATTTTTTGCGTTTGACGATCATGAGAACTGCCGGCGGATCTTTGAGGATGCGTTGGAGTACCAAAGGAAGCGGTAGCACCGGTGGAAAACCGATTTACGTCGGAAGGTAGTAAGAAAGGCAGGGATACCTATGTTCCGAATCAGACAATATATCAAAATGCTTCTGCAGAACGTGTGTCTGCCGATGCTCTATAGCTTCTGGGCGCGGCGCCCGGTGCAGAAGGGTAAAATACTGATGGCAGATGCGCATCACACAATGATGCCGTTTTCTATGCGGCGGATGTATGAAACACTAAAGGAAGAGGGAAAGGAACCAGAGCTGTTTGTGGCGGATTTCGGGACACTTGGATTTGGTGCTATGCTGCGCTTCCTTGTGCGTTTTATGCGGGCATATGCGACTGCGGAGTATGTGTTTATCTGTGACTACTTTCTCCCGGCGGCGTCCTGTAAAAAGCGTCCGGAGACGACGCTGGTACAGCTCTGGCATTCCTGTGGCCTGATGAAGAAGATCGCCTTTGATACCGGGGAGGACATTCCGAAAAATTATCGGGGAAATATGTTTGGAAATTATTCGTATCTGACGATGAGTGCGCAGGTCTGTGTCCCGGTACATGCGCATGCTCTGCGTATTCCGCAGGAGCGGATCGTGGCAACGGGCATCAGCCGGACGGATTACTACTTTGATCCGAAATGGAATGCGCGCTGCCAAGAACAGTTTTATGCGCAGCATCCGGAGGCGGCAGGAAAAAAGATTGCCGTATGGGCGCCGACCTTCCGTGGGAATGCGGCACAGCCGTATCTTATCGGGCTTTCGGACATTCAAAGGGCGGCGGCTGCACTCGGAGATGACTGGCAGCTGCTCATCAAGGCACATCCGCACATCGATGCACACGGCCGGGTATCCAATTGTACGATTCCGACGGAGGAGTTGTTTGCGGTGGCAGATGTGCTGATTACCGATTATTCTTCAGTGATGTTTGATTATCTTCTTTACAAAAAGCCGCTTGTGTTGTTTTCTCCGGATCTTGCGGAGTATGAGGCAAAGCGGGGCTTTTATCTGGATTACCGGAGCATGCCGTTTCCGGTTGTGGAGGATGGCGGGGCGCTTGCCGGAGCGATTGAGGGAAGCGCGGCATACGCCGAAGCGCACCGGGCAGAGCAGGAGGCCTTTTGTCAGACCTATACCGGAGCGTGCGACGGACAGGCGACAGAGCGGATTTTGAAGCTGATCGGATTGACATGCTGAGAAATCTTCAGTAATGATAAAGGGAAATGTGATAAATCAAAAGGAGGACAGGCGCACATGAATATTGCAATTATATTTGCAGGCGGAAGCGGAGTGCGGATGGGAGCGGGTGTCCCGAAGCAGTTTCTTGAGATTAATGGGAAGCCGATTCTGATCCATACCCTGCAGCTGTTTGAGGAGCATGAGGAGATCGACCGGATTTATCTGGCTATGAATGAGGATTATATCCGGTATGCGCAGCAGCTGGTGCTGGATTACCGGATTACGAAGATGGCGGCGATCGTGCCGGGAGGGGCGACTGCGCAGGATTCCATCTATCATGCGCTTCAGAGGGCAGCAAAAGAGAATCCGATGGATTCAATCGTCCTGATTCATGACGGTGTCCGCCCGGTCGTCGAATATGAAGTCATCAGTGAAAACATTGCATCGGTAAAGCGGTACGGAAGCGCGATTACATCGACGCAGTGCTATGAGACGATTCTGGTCAGTCACGATGGCTGCAGTGTGGATGATCTGCCATTGCGCAAGGAGAGCTACTCCGCACAGGCGCCGCAGAGCTTTTATCTGAAGGACATTATGGAGGCACATGAGGCGATCCGTAGGACGAACCCGGGCTATGAAAATATGGTCGATGCCTGCACGATTTACAATGCACTTGGCAAAAAGCCGCATATGGTTATGGGCAACCGTGGAAACATTAAGGTGACGACGCCGGAGGATGTGTATATGTTCCGTGCACTTTTGCAGTATAAGGAAAATGAGCAGGCATTTGGCTTCGGGCTGACAAACCGGCTGGCGGCGAAAATGAACCGATATAAGAAGAAGGATACGGACAGTACAGAGGATTGTAATTAACCATTTGTGGCATCGCGTGAATTTAGGTAAGAAGTGTAGCAGATGGATAAAAAGTCAGAACAGGATATGAACAAGAAATGTGCAGGAATCAGAAACGAATTGTGGATAAGAAGGAGAAATTGGCATGAGACAGTGGACAGAGGATGAAATACTGCAGCAGGATCTGGAACGGATCGCCGCAGATGACAGCATCGACTGGGAAAAGCTGCGAGGGGCACGGATTCTCGTGACCGGTGCGACCGGACTGATCGGCGGACTCGTGGCAAAAGCACTGATTGCGGCCGGAGAGGCGCGTGATCTGAAGCTTCATGTGCTGGCAGTTGTGCGCAGTAAGGAGAAGGCAAAGCAGCAGCTGAGTGCATTTCTGGAATATGGACTGGAGCTGATCGTCGGGGATGTCCTCTCGCCGCTTCCGGTGGAAGAGCCGGTCGATTATATCTTCCACGGAGCGAGTGTGACAGCTTCGAAGGATTTCGTGGAGCATCCGGTGGAGACAATTCTGACGACATTAAAAGGGACAGAGCATCTGCTGGAGCTGGCGCGCGAAAAGCAGGTAAAAGGAATGGTCTACCTTTCGTCTATGGAAGCCTATGGAGTCGTGGATCCGGAGCACTGGAATGTGAAAGAGACGGATTATGGATATATTGATCCTCTGCAGGTGCGAAGCAGCTATTCGGAAGGAAAACGGATGGCGGAGGGACTCTGCGGAGCTTATGCGCATGAGTATCACGTACCGGTGAAGACAGCCCGGCTCGCACAGACCTTTGGTGCCGGTATTTCAAGGCAGGAGAACCGTGTCTTTGCGCAGATGGCGCGCAGTATTCTGAAGGGTGAGGATATTGTGCTGCACACAGACGGAAGCAAAGCTCATTGTTACTGCTATACCTCTGATGCCGTACGCGGTTTGCTGACGATCCTGCTTGAAGGAAAGGCGGGAGAGGCTTATAATGTTTCAAATGAGGCGACCTTCGGAACGATCCGGGAGATGGCGGAAATGCTTGTCCGCAATTATCCAAAGAGCGGATCAGAGCTTATATTTGATATTCCGGAGGATGTCGCGAAGCTGGGCTATGCGCCGACCTCGCGGATGCTGATCAATGCCGGAAAGCTGCACAGTCTCGGCTGGGTGCCGGAATATGACCTGCCGCAGATGTTTGAGCGGCTGCTTGCAAGCATGCGCGCGTGGGAAAAGGAATAAGGAACAACAGGGAATCGAGGAGTATAGATGGAGAACACAGGTGAAGCGATCTGGAAATCCTTTTCAGAGAAGGGGATTGTGTTGGCCGGAATTGACGGGCCGGAATATCAGGCTTTTTTTCAGAGTCTGGTGCGCGTCAGTCAGACGAGCAGGGCAGGCTTTCGCGTGCTGGATGGCGTGGAGAATGTGCAGGATGGGGACTATGTGCTTTTGTTTGCACGTCCGACGATAGCGGAACATCTGCCGTCTGCACAGAAGAAACGGAGCGGGGCCGCAGCCAGGAGACGGCGGGAGGCCGGGAAAAAAGAAAACAAAGACTGGAGCACGCCGTTTGAAGAAGCGGAGCATCCTGCTGGATGGGAAAAACCATCAGGACTCTGGAAGCAGGCGGGCGAGGACTGGGAAGAGACACTGCAGCTTCTTTCTCAGCTGCAGAGCCTTGCAAAGACAAGACCGGCCGCAGTGCTTTTAATTTCCGGAAATGAGGTTTACGGCAAATGCTTTGGGACGCCGCACGCGCTCCGGGAGGAGGAGCTGGGCTATATATCCCATACTGCGGGAAGCGATATCCGGGCACAGTGCATGCGGACGGCGGAGCATTTCGCCTGTGCACTGGCGCAAGATGGGCTGCCGGTTCGAATCGGGAGAATGGGACAGCTTTCGGAGGAATTGCCGCAGGGACTTCTGGAAACCTGTGCGAAGATTCTTTTATATGGTGCAGATGCGGAAATTTATAACCTGCCGTGTGAACAACCGGATCTGTCTGAGGAAGCTGTTTCGCAGCTATCCGATCAGGCAGATGAGTCGGGAGAGATCACGGTGCCTGTGTCTGAACAGCCGGGTACAACGAAAGCTTCAGAGACCCCGGTACGTCCGGCAGCAGACCGGAAGATTGTCTCTTTCCAGAAAAAGGCAGAGGCGATGCATCGACTCACCCTGCAGCCTGCAGAGGTGAAGAAATCCGGTGTGCAGGTGAAGACCTATACAGAGCCGGGCACGGCGGCTGCGGGGGATCGATCCGTTCTTGCCCCGATGCCGATTGTGACAGATACCGGGAAAGCACTCTTTAAATGTGATCTGGAAAAGTAAGGAGAATTATGTTACTTCGGGATTTTTTAAATGAATTTGAACTGGACTGGGCGCAGGCGGCGGTGCGTTCCGGGCAGATTCCGCAGCGCTCCTTAAAGGGGGCAAGGATCTTGCTTGCAGGAGACCAGATGGAACTGCAGGAGGCAATTGCCTGGTCTTTTATGGCCTGGAATGATGAGAAACACAGTGACGTAAAGGTCGCAGAGGCGGCGATACAGGCAGATGGCACACTTACGGTGACGCATTCATTTACTGCAGAGCCGGTTACAGGCGTGACGGCGGATTATGTGATCCTGACCGGCCTTTGCTGTGCGCAGGTGCCGCAGACACCGCCGGAGCAGCTGGAATATCTGCAGACGTTCGGTGCACTGGCTGATGCTGTTTGCCGCCTGAATTGTAAGCGCATTTTACTTTTGTCAGATGGCCGGGTATATGGGGCGCTTCCGCCGGAGTTTGCCGCGTCAGAATACGAAGCCGGGAAGACAGATGTCGCAGCAGAACCATTTTCAGAGCAGTATCTGCTGCAGGCGATGGAGAGTCTGCTTATATCAAAGGCGAGGGCAGCGGGGAAGAGCTGCAGTATTTTGCGTACCGGACGAATGTATGGCGCATGCCTTCCGCTCAAAGAACACACGGCGTTTACGATGGCAAAATATACGGCAATGGAAAAGGAGCAGCCACTGATGCTCTCGGCAGTCCGTTCCTCCTATGTGAGCATCCATGATGTGCTCACGGCGATCCAGTTTGTGCTCACGGTGTGTCCGGAAAATAAAATTTTCAACGTAAAAGGAAAGGATTCGGATCAGTCTCCGGCTCAGCTGGCGATTCTCCTCTATCAGAACTTCCCAAAGCAGTGCCGGATCAATCAGATTGAGCACGGGGAAGAGTCGGAAAATGGTGTCAGATCCGGAGAAATGAGACCGGTAGAAGAACCACAGGAGAGTGGGAGCATGCTCAATACGCAATTGATTGAGCATTACGGCTATGAGCCGCAGATTTCCATGGAGGATGGGCTGATCATCCTGGTAAAGTATCTGCAGCATACAGATGAGGTGTTTATTTTTGACAATACCTATCTGGGCAAGCTGAAGAAGGTACAGGAAATATTGCTCGGATATCTGCTGGAGATCGACCGCATCTGCCGGAAATACGACATCCGGTATTTTCTTGCAGGAGGTACCCTGCTTGGAGCGATCCGCCATCATGGCTTTATCCCGTGGGACGACGATGCGGACGTCATGATGCTCCGGGAGGACTATGATCGCTTTATGCAGGTCGTACAGAAGGAGCTTCCGGAAAATATTTTTGTACAGGTTCCGGAGACGGAGAAGGGCAATCACAATCCGTTCACGAAGCTTCGGATCAACGATACGATGTTTGCCACGGAGTTTACCGGGCATTTCATGGACATGCACAACGGTATTTTCTTTGATGTGCTCGCACATGATCAGACCGGCAATCACCGGTGGTCCCAGAAGCTGCACCTCATGCTTACAATGCTCAGCCGTTCTATTGTGTTCAATAAATGGGGGAATACCGATATCAAGAGCGGCGGCAATCATCCGGTGATCTGTAGGATCGTCGATCATGTGAAGTATCTTATTCCGATGCCGTTTGCCGAGTGGGCACAGAAGAAGGCACTGACCTTTTTCCAAAATCGCAATACGGACTATCTGTACGACGGCATGGGACGGAATCTGAAGCGCGGCGCATTTCCGAAGAGCTGGCTGATGGAGACCGTCTATGTGGATTTTGAGGGGTACAAATTCCCGGTTCCGAAGGAGTATGATCAGTATCTGACCTGGCTGTACGGCGATTATATGCAGATGATACCGGTCAGTGCAAGAAGAACGAGTCACAGTATCGTGCTCACGGATCTGGGAGCATATGGGAATTTTAAAATCTGATTTATGGCTGCTGTTTCATTCCGGAAATGGATGGAAGAAACGGCAGCTTTTTGCTATAATAAAGGTATCAGGAAACAAAACAGATTGGGAGGGTTTTATATGATACGCAGCAGTAAGGAGCGCCTTTTGTGGGCGCAGTTTGATGCCCTGCAGCTGGGGAGCGGATGGGATGAGGAGGACATCGAAAAGCCGCAGATATTGGTCGAGGATGTGTTTGGGGACAGCCATCCGGGCAGTGTCCATCTGAACCAGGTCAGTGAGCAGGTGGCATACGGAATTTATGAAAAGGGAGGAAAGCCGGGACATTTTCACGTGACGGATATCTGCGACGGCTGTGCACAGGGACATGACGGAATGAACCTGATTCTGGCATCGAGAGAAGTGATCTGCGATATGGTCGAGATGCATGCGGGATATGTTCCGTGGGATGGCATGGTGCTTTCTTCTTCGTGTGACAAATCCATACCGGCGCATTTAAAAGCAATGGCGCGGGTCAATATTCCGGCTGTTTTTGTGCCGGGAGGAAGCATGCGTCCGGGACCGAATCAGACGACCTCTCTTGTCGCCGGGGATATTTCTCTGCGCCAGAAGCGTAAGGACGCGATCACACCGGCAGAGATCCGGAATTATAAGCGGACCGGCTGCCCGTCTGTGGGTGCCTGCACCTTTATGGGTACGGCAAGCACGATGCAGTGTATGGCGGAGGCACTGGGGCTTGCGCTTCCGGGCAGTGCACTTGTACCGGCAACGATGAGTGAGCTGCAGTTTTTTGCAAGAAGAGCCGGGCGCACGATTATGGAGCTCGTCAGACGAAATATCCGTCCAATCGACATTCTGACGCCGCAGGCTTTCCGTAATGCAATTATCGTACACAGCGCGATCGGCGGTTCGACCAACGGCCTGATCCATCTGCCGGCAATCGCGAAGGAGCTGGGTATGGAGCTGGATCCGGAGCTGTTTAATGAGATCAATCCAAAGATTCCGCATATCGGAAATATCAATCCGAGCGGGAAGCACCTGACGGAATCCTTCTGGTTTGCAGGCGGCATTCCGCGCGTGCAGCGGATGCTGGCAGATTATCTGGATCTGGATGTGATGACGGTGACCGGAAAGACGCTTGGTGAAAATCTGGAGGAGCTGGAGAAAAATTCATTCTTTGAGATCGGGGAGGGTTATCTGCACAACTATGGTCTGCAGGTGGAGGATGTCATCACTCCTTTGGAGACGACGGAAGAAATGGGAAGTATCGCGGTGCTGAAGGGCAATCTGGCTCCGGAAGGAGCCGTTGTCAAATATTCTGCCTGTGAAAAGAGCATGCGGTCTCACAAAGGTCGTGCGGTCGTGTTTGACTGTGAGGAGGACGCACATGCGGCGGTTGTGAACAATGAGATCAATCCGGGTGAAATCCTTGTGATTCGGTATGAGGGTCCGCGCGGCAGCGGCATGCCGGAGATGCTGATGACGACAGAGGCAATCGTCTGCGACCATCGTCTGAACGGACATGTTTCGCTGATCACAGACGGGCGGTTTTCCGGTGCCACAAGAGGTGCCGCAATCGGCCACGTCTCTCCGGAGGCCGCGGTCGGAGGCCCGATTGCCTATGTAAAGACCGGGGATATTCTGGCGTATGACGTGGAAAAGCGGACGATCAATATCGTAGGAATTGCCGGAGAGGAATGCACGGCTGAGGCAGTGGAGACTGTCATGGCGCAGCGAAGAAATGAAATGGTTCTGAAAAAGAGAGCCTATAAAGGTGTCTTGAAGCGGTACACCGAAATGGCAGATTCGGCAATGAAGGGTGCAGGCTACTGATCGTTGCGCAGCGACTGCGTTCATGAGCAAGTAGCGAAGCTAGTACATCATACTGCAAATAACTGTACCACATAACTTGCCTGAATTTCCATCTGCGACATCAGAAAAACTTGACGTAGCCCGCTACGCCTGCGTTTTTCTTCTTTGCAGAATGAAAATTCATTCTGCGTTATTAGTCCAGTTAATTTTTGTATGCTGTACTAGGCCCTGTCAGCAGAGCTGCAGGGATGGATTGTGAATGTCCGCTTTACCCGGCAGATTTACGGGCGGAGATCGATAGCACGCGTTTGTTTTATGAAGGAAGAGAGGTATTTATGAAGGCAAAGTATATTACACCGGCAGTTACGGTGTTTTCGGAAGATGGAAGTATTCATTTTGAGGAACAGGGAAAGGTCTATGAGCATCTGATCGCAGGCGGTGTGGACGGCATTCTGATCCTTGGCAGTATCGGAGAGTTTTTTGCGCTGTCCATGGAGCAGAAGAAGGAGCTGATCCGTTTTGCGGTAAAGACAATCGATCACAGAGTCCGTCTGATTGCAGGGACGACCAGTATGATTTTTGATGAGATCCTGGAACTCTCCGAGTATGCGGATCAGGAAGGCGTGGACGGTGTAATGGTATTGCCGCCATACTATTTTCCGATCAGCGAAGCCGGGATGGTGACATATTTTGGAAAAATCGCAGAGTCGCTGCCTCAGACAAAGCTGTATCTGTACAATTTTCCGGATCGTACCGGATGCGATATCACACCGGATGTGACCGTGGAACTGGTGAAGAAGTATGAAAATATAAAGGGCTACAAAGATACGCAGGCAGGAATGGATCACACCCGTGAGCTGATCCGCAGGGTAAAAGCCATACGGCCGGATTTTGAAATTTATTCGGGCTTTGATGACAACTTTGCACACAACATTCTTGCGGGCGGAGACGGATGCATCGCAGGTCTTTCCAACGTATTTCCGCGTCTGACGAGCGGCTGGGCAGAGGCATTCCGTAAGGAGGATCTGAAACGGGTGCAGGAAATTCAGGAAAGAATCGATGCACTGATGCAGATTTATCAGGTTGGAAAGCCGTTTGTTCCATATATTAAGGCTGCGATGCAGGAGGAAGGGATTCTTACGACACCAAAGGCATCATTCCCGTTCCCGGAGGTGACAGAGGAGGATCGTGTACGGATCCGGAGCATTTTACCGGAAGGGCATCTGGACGCAGAATAAGCATTTTTTTCGTTTCGAATGCACAACAGACAGTTGCAATCTGCAAAAAATAGAAGTAATATCATGAAGTGACACAAATGCGGTTTGCAGAAACAAAAATAGAGAAAGAAATAGAAAGAAGGAACGCTATGCTCTCTGTCGTATTACCGGCATACAATGAGGAAAAAATGATACAGAAGGCAGCCGACACTTTAGATCGGATTCTGGGAGATGCAGAGATTCCATATGAGCTTGTATTTGTAAATGATGGTTCAAAGGATGGTACCTGGGCGGCGATCGAGGCAGCAGCAAAGAAGAATCCGCATGTGACCGGCGTCTGCTTTTCACGGAATTTCGGAAAAGAATCGGCAATGTTTGCCGGTCTTGCAAGTGCATCCGGAGAGTGCTGTGCCGTAATGGACTGCGATCTGCAGCATCCGCCGGAAACCTTGATCGAGATGTATCATCTGTGGGAGGAAGGCTACGAGGTAATCGAGGGAGTCAAGCATTCCCGCGGAAAGGAGAGTGCGCTGCACCGTGCTTCCGCTGGGCTTTTTTATAAGATTATTTCCCGTGCGGTCAAAATTGACATGACACGTGCCTCTGATTTTAAGCTGCTCGACCGGAAGGCGGTCGATGCGCTGCTTGCAATGCCGGAGCGGAATCTGTTCTTTCGGGCACTGTCCTCGTGGATTGGCTATCGCACCACACAGGTGGAATTTGATGTGCGGGAGCGCACGGAGGGGGAGTCAAAGTGGTCGACAATGTCGCTGATCAAATACGCGGTGAAGAATATTGTATCGTTCTCGACGGTTCCTATGCAGTGCGTGACGGTAGCGGGTGTCTTCGTATTTCTGCTGGCGGTAATCCTTGGGATTGAATCGCTCGTGCGTTATTTTACCGGACGTGCGGTAGAAGGATTTACGACGGTCATCTTGCTGATTCTGATCATCGGGAGTATCATTATGATCAGTTTGGGCATCATTGGATACTATATTGCAAAAATCTATGAGGAAGTCAAGGGGCGCCCGAGGTACCTGATTTCGAAGAAGATCGGCGGGGCACATCAAGAAAAATAAGTGCTGAAAAAGTGCGTGAAACGTGTTATATTATGATGATACAAGGATCAAAAGGTCAAAAAGCCGTTCATACTTGCGTGATAAGGCTTTTGAACTTGG
>OLPO01000449.1_pt1 | contig 33973 bp, 24 predicted proteins | sample 1672831 | NCBI WGS metagenome assembly OLPO01 (sample SAMEA3136728, study PRJEB25190) | human gut metagenome
CGAAGGCACGGAGGAAGTTTCCTTCGCCGAACTGCAGGACCTTGACAGGAGCCTGTCCTTTTCCGAGGATATATCCGTTGTAGCCGCTGTTCTTCAATACTTCATAGTTTAATTTTGCCATTATCTTATTCTCCTTTCACACACACTTCTTCGTTCCGATCGTTTTTCAGAAACGACTCTATTTCGGTTCCGACCACTTTTCAGAAACGACTCTATTTCGGTTCCGACCACTTTTCAGAAACGACTCTATTTCGATTCCGACCACTTTTCAGAAACGACTTGATTTCATCCCGATCGCTTTTCAGAAACAACTATACACGCCCCACACACATGGAAAGCTCTGTATCATCCAGGCACCGCTCGCAAACTTCTTCGAAGGCAGCGGCTGCAGCCCATAGGTTGTAGGAATACCAGGAGCTGTAGAAATCTCCGTTGGAATCCTTCTGAATCACCAGTCCATCCGACGGGCACCATCTCTCGGAAAGAACACCGTACTGTCCGTATCCTGTTTTCTCCGGATACAGCTCGAGAGTCTGCATAATCCACGCCGTTCCGTCAAGCGCCCGCTCTGTATAATAAGAATCTCCGCTTATCTTGCCGAGATAATACAGATCACTGTCCACAATCATTCCCATCGGATGGATATGCGGATTGGAGACAGAGGTGATGCTGCCTCCGCAGGCATTCCAGCCGTCTGCAATCGGCTTGTACATCGGCTTCGTCCGATACCCGTACCGCCACAGGAATTCATAATCTGCGCCGTTTTTCAGCGCAGTCAGATATTTTTCCCTGCCGGTATACTCATGAAGAAGCCTGGCCCCACGGATAAAAGCAAGGTTTCCTTCCTCATCCGGCGATTTCCAGGTGTCCATCGGCGTACCGTTGCAGGTAAGGGTTCTGACAGCTTCTCCATAATAATCCAGTGCCTTGTCTGCCGCCTGCAGATACTTCTCTTCTCCTGTCAGATGATACAGATAAGCCGCACAGGGAACAAACCAGCAACCGGCAAAGCCGTTCCAGTCAGCCACTTCCTTCCGGTCTGTCCGGTAGGTATAGCCAAACGCTCCGTCCTCTCTCTGCAGCAAGATAACCGTATCAATCGTCTTTCTGGCCTTATCAAGCCAGTTCTCCGGGTAACTCTTTCCTTCGCGCGTAAGAAAATCAATGGTCTTCAGCAGATAGTGGACCGCACTGCCAACGGTATACGCACAGTGAACATCCCGGGCAAGTCCGAATTCTGCCCACCAGCCATTGACCCACCTTCCATTTTCATCCGCAGCGCTCACCTCCTGGTGCGCAAGTCCGGAGGCTCCGTTGTAACGGTCCTTCACCCTGTCCGTATCAATCGGAGAGGTGAGGTCGAACAAAAGGCCGGAATCCTCATGGAAAACGGAAGTAATTTTGTCAAACATTTGTCCGCCGGCTGCCGCCCCGGAAAGCAGCTTTTCTCCTTCCTCGCCAAGAATTTCCCCGGCAAGAACCAGAGGATAAGCCAGAACACCGCCTCCTGTCCAGCCGATCTCCTTGACATTTCTCCAGGGATGCAGCACCGGATTCTCCGGAGGGAGACAGTTGCAGTTGGTATACTCTTCCGTCTCCGGATTCCAGCTGATCTGAGCAAAGCTCCGGAGACATCCCTTTACCGCATTCCGGAAGCTTTTCTGATAGGCTGGTCTCTCATGCCGGAGAGCATATTCTCTCCGAATAATCTCGTGAATAGAAAGCCGCGGATTGTCCGCATCCCTTGCGGGAACAAAATAGATTCTTCCCTTCACTTCACCCTTGCAGACAAACGCTTCTGTCGAAGGGCCAGGGGTTCTCTTGTTGATAAAGGAAATCGGATCGTTGGTATATCCCATGCTGATTCCGCAGACATTCGGGAGCTCAGCGAAGACACCATTCGGAACCACCTCGGTTCCAGACGCCTTTCCGGCCACACTAATGGACGCAGTTTCCGATGCCTTCCCGGCCACACTAACGGACGCAGTTTCCGACGCATTCCCGGCCGCATTCCAGTTCATGTTCGCGGATGAGGTCCCGGCCACATTTCCGGATAATGTGTAAGGATCCACCGTAACGGCGAGTACGCCCTTCTCCGTGCAGATCGCAGACAACGGCATTGCCGCGCGGTCCGCACGAAACTCCCATCTGGATGCACGGAAAACATCCTCGCCTTCCTCCTCGCATAGAAGCGGGAATTCCCCGGCATGTACCTCTGCTGCATTGTTGTCGCCATAGATACAGCAGGGAATGACGTGAAAGGCATTTCTACTCTCCGCCGGAGAGGCCGAAAGACGGACCTTTGTTTCCTCTTCGGAATTCAGGGTCACTGCATAATCCACATAATCCGGATGCTCCTTCAAAGCAATGCTGACCGGATTTCCACTCTCCCCGAGGGCAGAAACCCAACTTCCGCCTTGAAAATACTGCAGCTCAATATCAATTTGTGTTGTTCCAATTGTTATGTTCATATATTCGGATTCCTCTGTAATACATGTTCCCGCATTTTCTCTTTCCTCAGATCCTCAGATCTCAAAAGTTACTCACCCTCTCAAAAATCCGCGGCAATACTGCTCTGCACAGACAAAATCAGGGAAACGCCGGGAGGCGTTTCCCTGACGAGAGGAAATGCATACAATTGTACGGATGCAGATTTTTCGAAATTTGCTTCTCTGCACGCTTTTCTTCAGCAATCAGTTTTTCATTCCGCTGGTTGCAATGCCTTCTACAAAGTACTTCTGTGCGGCAAAGAACAGAATCATCAGCGGCACCACCGCAACGAAGGCCATTGCCATCACCTTGCCCCACTGTACGACCGATTCTGAATCCAGGGACAGACGAACGGCCAGCGAAATCGGATACTTCTTCACGGAATTGATGAAAATCAGTGAGTTGAAGTAATCATTGTAGGTCCACAGGAACTGGAACAGTCCCGCCGAGAACAGTGCCGGCTTCATCAGGGGAAGAATGATCTTCCACAGAGTCGTCCATGAGCTGCAGCCGTCGATGTATGCAGATTCATCCAGGTCTCTCGGAATTCCGCGCAGGAACTGAATGATCATGTACGGGAAGAAGGAGTTGCAGCAGAGAATCGCCGGAGCGTAGAACGGCATATAGCTGTCTACCCATCCAAATTTGTTGTACAGCAGATATCTCGGAATAATGACTACGGTGTTCGGGAGCATCATCATCGCAAGAAGAAGCGTGAACAGGAGCTTCTTATGGGGAAGATTGAATCTCGCGAAGCCATAGGCAACCAGCGTGGAGGAAAACAGTGTCAGGAGCGTTGTCGGAATGACCAGCACGAAGGTATTGATAAAAAACTTCGTGTAGGTGAAGCCTGCGCTTCCCTTCCATCCATTGGTGTAGTTTTCAAAATGCCAGACCTTCGGCAGAAGGGAGACCGAACCGAAGATCTCACTGTTGTCCTTAAATGTTGCAAAAAACATCCATACCAGAGGATACAGCAGAATGATACCGATGATTACGATAATCACATAATCCAGAACAGAGGCCTGCTGCTTCAGATTCTGCTCCTCGATGCTTTTCTTTTTTCCTAATTTCATCATATTCTTGTCCTTTCAGGAAAATGCGGTTATTTCTTCAGTTTGCTTACTCGTCTGCGTAGTGAACCCAGAACTTGGAGCTGCCGAACAGCACCAGAGTAAAGACCAGAATAATAGCAAATTCAATCCAGGAAATGGCACTTGCATAGCCCATCTTGAAGAAGCCAAAGCCCTGCTTGTACAACATGATTCCCAGAACGTTCGTTGACTTCAGAGGGCCGCCTCCTGTGATCGTATACGGAGACGTGAAGTTCTGCAGCTCCTGAATGGTCTGATTCAGAAGAGAGAAGAACAGGATGGGTGAAATCTGGGGAATGGTAATGTGCCAGAACTTGGCAAGCTTACCGCCTCCGTCAATGTCCGCCGCCTCATACAGCTCCTTCGGAACATTTTTGAGCGCTGCGAGCAACATGACCATGGACGAACCGAACTGCCACACCTCCAGCATGCAGATCGTAGGAAGTGCCATTTTGACATCTCCCAGGAACGAAACACTCGGAAGACCCAGCTTTGTCATCATGGTATTGAAAACACCATTGTCCATGAACATCAGACGCCACAAAAGGGCGATGGCAACGGAACCGCCGAACAGGGACGGAATGTAGTAAAGTGTGCGGATCAGATTGATTCCGCGGATGTTCCGGTTCAGGAACATGGCAACCAGAAGCGCAAGAATGACCTTGCCGGGAACCGTATACAGGGCGAACAGGACGGTTGCCTTCAAGGAGCCCCAGAATTCACGATCGTGTGTCAGAAGTTCCCTGTAATTCGCAAGTCCCACGAAATTCATGGTTCCGCCGACGGTATAATCATTGAAGGAATAAATGAACGACGTGATAAACGGATATAGCTGCAGAACGGCAAATCCGATCAGCCAGGGAAGTAAATACAGAAGTCCCTTGTAATCTTTTTTGGAATAATGCTGCTTCTTAGCCGCAGCCTTTGCACCTGCCATTGGTTGCCTCCCTTTTCTTTAAAAAATCCCCTGCGAGGCTTCCGCAGGGGACCTGTTGCTTCTGACAACGGAATCTGCTAAAAAACAGCGTTCCGATTATTTCTGAAGTGCCGAGAACTCGTCGATAACCGTAGCGGCAGCTTCTTCCGGAGACATCTGGCCATAGCCGATTGCCTCAACCATGTCAAACAGAATGGTCTTTGCTTCTGCAGAAGAAGAAATCTTGTCGTTCGGTGTTCCGCCAACCTCCATTGCAATGGCAGTGGAGTCGGTGACGATCTGCGTGACCTTTCCGTTTTCCTCACAGATCTGTCTTGCCTGCTCAGTCGGAGGAACCGATCTGGTTGCGCCAAGAGTCTCCTGTGCAGTCTTGTCATTGTAGAAGTAGTTCAGGAAATCAGCTGCAACATCAGGATTCTTGCAGGATTTCGTGATGGAGAGAAGCTGCGGAGTATTGGAAGCAAATCCGCCGTCCTTTGCACCATCCATGACCGGAAGAGCGCCTGCAACGTACTCATCGTTCGGGTTCGCTGCCACCATGACGTCTGCAGTTGAAATGTAGCAGGGTGCTGCAACGTATTTTCCTGCGATCCAGTTCGCATCCGCCTGAACATCATCGCCGACATAGGAAGCCTGATAGGATGCCGGTGCCACAGCGCCGCTCTCATACAGATCCTTTACGTAAGTGAAGACCTTGGTGAAGGTATCCTCGGTGGCAACAAGCTTTCCGTTATCATCAAAGATCGGTCCGCCGATCTGCTTTGCCAGCGTGAACACAAACAGGTTCGTGATGTATTCCTTGTTTGCGCAGAACAGATAGGATTCCGGGTCCTGCTCGTGAACCTTCTTGCCATAGTCAAGCCAGTCCTCCCAGGTAATTCCATCCTTTGTCATATCAACGCCGAATTTATCTGCCTGCGTTTTGTCAACAAGAATAGCCGGTCCTGCAATTCCTGTCGGAAGTCCGATCTGCTTGCCATCGTAATTTCCGTTGATGCGAAGAGAAATATAATCTGCATCAAAGGCAGACAGATCGATGCTCGTCGTATTCAGATCCACGAAGTAATCACCGGCATCGACAAAGGTCGGCATGGTCTCCGGATCAATCTGAACGATGTCAGGAGCCGTTCCGGAAGCAAGCTGTGTCGCAAGCTTGTCGTGATAACCATCGTTGGAGCCGGGCTCTGCCTCGATGGTAACTCCGGGATGAGCTTCCTCATACTGCTTGATGACAGCCTGGGTTGCTTCATTTCTTTCGTCGCCGCCCCACCATGCAAAGCGAAGCGTCACGCTGCCGGCTGCGTCCGAGGAAGCGCTGTCGGTGGAAGCCGCCTCCGAATCCGCTGCTTCTGTCTGGCCTGTCGTATCCGCAGAAGCTCCGGTCGAGCTGCTTCCGCAGCCTGCCAGCATGCCTGCTGCCAGCATAGCGGAAAGAATCACGGAAATGGTTCTCTTTTTCATGTTCATACCCTCCTGTTTTTGCCATAAGTGGCTTTTTTTATCTCTTATGCGCTTATTATGGCAAAAGCCCCCCTTTTCTTGCAGGGAGGCTTCTTTTCATTTGGTCACATTTATTTTTGTGTTTTTGCCGGAGGTTACATTATTTTGGATTTTGTCACATATTTTTGCATTTTATCTTTTGGAATCTCGAACTTCACGATGGTTCCCTGTCCTTCTATGCTGCAGATCTTCAGTCCCGCTTCGTCTCCGAAGTACAGCTTCAGCCGGTTGTTCACGTTGGCAAGGCCGATGTTGCGCACGTTGAAGGTGTTGATGTTCTCCCGCAGTTCCCTGAGCTTCTCTGCGCTCATGCCTGCTCCGGTGTCAAAGACCCGAAAATAAATGACTCCTTCACGTTCAAATACAGTCAGCTTGATGTAGCCGGTTCCTTCCCGGTAACGAATGCCATGCAGAATGCTGTTCTCAATGATCGGCTGCAGCATCAGGCGGAATACCGGTGTTTGCAGAAGCGTCTCATCGACCTCATAATAAATGATGAAACGCTCCCCGAAGCGCAGATGCTGAATGCCAATGTACTTCTTCAGATATCCGATCTCTTCCTCAAGCGTGATGGGCTGAAGAGGATCCGTCAGCGCATATTTCAGGATATCCGCAAGATCCGCCGTCATTCGCACCACATCATTCGTCTCCGAGGTCTGCTCTGCCGCCTTAAACTGGATCATCTGCAGTGTGTTGAACATAAAGTGCGGATTGATCTGTGCCTGAAGGGCGCTCAGGGAGGCCACCTCCTGCAGGTGCTTTTTCTGCTCCAGCTCGGAATTCAGCCGCTCCGTTTCCAGATGAAGGCGGATGATATTGTTCAGAATGGCATCGTATTCGTCTGCAGACCTTCGAGGATCTGCTTTCGCCGGATAAACCCCTCTTTCCGCCTCTCCCAGAACCGAAATGATATGTGCAATATGTCCGAAATTTCTTGCCGTCGTGATGTAGGCTGCGATCAGTGCCGCCGTAAGGCCGGCCACAAGCATCAGCAGGCCGGAAGGAAGAAAGCTTCTTGTCTGCCGGACAACCGCTTCAAGCGGCGTCATGGAGACAATCCGGATCCGAAAGTTCTTATTGTCGCTGCGGTGGAGCAGATATTTACGGCTTCCAACCTCCTCCCAGAGTCCCTTTTCCCCGTTTCCCGGAAGGGAGCACTTCATCAGTTCCAGCGTATTCTCACCATCTCCCCAGGCAAACAGCTTCTCATTCTGCATGTTCAGGAACACAACCGTGCTGTCATTGCGGGGGATCGCACCGTCCAAAAGAGCCTTGAACTTGTTTACATCCACCTGAATCACAACAACTCCGCTGAAAAATGGCATTTTCTGCAGAATGGTCAGCTTCTTCGCCTCCCTTTGTTCGTTATCATCCGACGGCAGAACAAAAATATCGGTGTCCTGTTCTCCCATTTCCCGGTAATAATGAAGCCATTCCTCCGTTCCGGATACCGGCTCGATTCCTCTGCGGGAGGTATAGCAGTAATCATAGCCGTCCAGATACAGACAGATGTTTTTTACATATGGGTAGGTGGTAACGGTGCTTTTTAAGGAGGCATTGAGACTGCGCAGGTTGATGGACTCTGCATAGGACAGATTGGTTCCCTTTTCCAGAATTCGCTTCAGCGACAGCACCATGTACGGGTTGTTCGCAAACTGCACGTTCTGCTGGGTAATGTTATTCAGGGATAGATCCAGATCCGTATTGACCGCCCGAACCAGATCTCTTCCCGTCTCGTCCTGTGCCTTCGTAAAACGGGTGATAGAGACTTCCAGAGAAATCAGGAAAACCAGTGCCGCAGGAAGCAGGAAAAGGATGAGATACTGCCGGAATCTTCGAAGAAAATATTTCCTTTTCTGCATCAGGACCGCCTTCCGCCATTCTGCCGATATTCCATCGGCGTACAGCCGTAGTAGTTCTTAAAGGCTCTGGAAAAGCTTTTCGGATTGTCATAGCCGACATAATAAGCGATGTCATAGGCCTTGTACTGCACATCCATCAGCATTTCCGCAGCTTTCTCCATACGGATTTTCGTAAGGAGCTCCGAAAATCCGGTTCCCATTTTCTCCTTCAGCAGACTGGAAAGATAGGCCGGACTCAGATTGGCGCGCACAGCAGCCTCCTCAAGCTTTGCATCCTTGTAATTCTCCTGCAGATAGGCGACGACAATCTTCTGAATGGATTCATAGTAGGAAGGCTGGTGCTCATCCGCCTCGACATGATATTTCGCATCCAGCTTTACTTTGATTTTGCCAAAGCATTCCAGAAGATCTCCGCTGCCGATCGGCTTCAGAAGATAATCCTCCACGCTGTACTAAATCGCGCTGCGGAAATAATCATAATTCTGATGACTGGACAGAAATACAATAAGTACATCCTCTCCCTGCAGCTCCCTGCACAGATCAATTCCTGTCATTCCGGGCATTTCAATATCCGACAGAACAACATCCGCTCCATGGCTCCGGATATAGGAAAGCGCAATCCTCGGATCCGTGAATGAAATTGCCTCAAAGCCGAGCTTGTTCCAGGGAAACAACGCGGAGATTCCTTCCGCAATTGCCTTCTCATCATCAACGATGATCAACTGATACATTGCTCCTCCTGATGTAATTGCTGTCCTTTGCTGCCGACTGCGCCTTGCTGGCAAAGTCTGTCACGTCTGCCGCCCTGGCATCCGGATCCGACGTCTTCTCCGGATTGACCATTTCATCATGAATCTCATCCAGTATGGGCATCAGATCCTTCGCATACTCAATTCCGACATATCCCGGCGAGTTGCTCATAACCGTCACAACGTACGGGTAATCGCCGTCCACAATGGCACCGTTTGTGTAGCTGTTCTCCACAGAGCTGCTGTCCGATGCAATCCATCCGGCCTTACTGTAAATTTTCCGCCGGTTTTTCTCCTGTATTGTCCGGTCGTCCCGGTCCGTCTTGTCGCCGCTTTCTCCCTCTTCGCTTTCTCCGACGGTAAGCGCAATTGCGGAGTTCAGACTGTCGGTGAAGGTATTTCTCGCCCAGTCGGAGTATTCTTCTTCGCCCAGAAGAAGCCGGGTTCCCTTGTAAAACATCCGGCACAGATCCAGCGGCGTTGTCATAATGTATCTCGTCTGACTCTGCCGCTCCGGAATTCCGGTTCCTGCAATCCAGTCGGCAAAAATCTGATTTCCGTAGGCTCGCCGGATCCTTACATACGCATCGTTGTCGGACTGATTTCCCGCAAGGAACATATCTCTTGTCGGCTGGATGCCCTGCTCCAGCAGACTGAAAATATACGGAGCCTTGATCACACTGGCGCTGTAAATTTCTGCTCCTGCGTGGTAGGAAATGGCATCTCCTGTCTTCAGATCCACCAGAACAAAGCCGATTTCATACCCGTCATCCTCAAATTCATCGATGATATCGGACAGCTTTTTTTCATCCTCATCGGAAATCAGATATTCCGTATCCCAGATCTTCAGCTCATCTGTGTCATAAATCTTCGAAGTAATCACGTTCCAGGAAATGCCGCGTTCTTTCTCATATCTCTGCCTCTTCGCCGCAGCCGCCTTCCTGACCTCTTCGAGCATCGTGCCGTTTACCAAAGAAGCATCATAGGGAAGCTGCCCGGCGCCCTGGCCGTAGAGCTGATACTGGCGGTAAATCTCCGCCGTTGTCATTCCCTCCTCAAGGAAGCTTTCCTGATCCTCTTCGGGTTCCTCTTCTTTCTGCGCATCGATTTCTTCCGCCTCCGGAAGGTCCGCTGTGCTGCCTTCTTCCCAGGCATCTTCGGTCTCCTCTTCCGGCTTCTCTGCAAACTCCCGGGCGCCTGCTCCCTGCGGATACTCGCTGCAATACCAGACAGGATCAAAAATACACCCGTCCTCCATGATCATCACCTGGGCCTGTACCTTCAGGGTACTGATCTGAAAAGGATCCGCGGCAAGAAACAGAAAGAAGGCCACAATGGCTCCGACCCAAGGCTCTCTCATAATCGTTTGTTTTTTTGTTCTCTTTGTCATATCCGTCCTGTCAGCTCATCCAGCGTCTGTCCGTATGCAGGAAGAAAATCCCGCAGGAAATCTCCTACCTCCGGAAGTTCTCCAGCCAATGCATCAATCGCCGCTCTCGTGCTCGCCTCCGCACTCCGGAATTCCTGATTTCCGGAATTCTTCTCCTCCATGCACTTAATCAGTGCAGACAGCTTGTCGGCTGCCTTTACCAGCTTCCGAAGGTATTTCTCTTCTTCTTTCCTATCCTCCGACGCGCAGAGAATCTTCTTATATTCATGGCGGAGATCCTCCGGCAGCTTTTCCAGAAGATGCTGCTCGGCGTCTGCCTCCACATCCTTATAGGCATTCCGGATCCGATCATTTGCGTACTTGACCGGTGTCGGCATGTCGCCGGTAATGATTTCCGATGCATCATGGTACAGCCCGATCAGCGCCGCCTGATCCGCCTCCAGGTGTTTCCCATAGCGGACATTTCCGATGGTGCACAATGCGTGCGCAATCATGGCTACCTCCAGCGAATGCTCGGAAAGATTTTCTTCTCTTGCATTGCGCATAAGAGCCCACCGGTTAATATACTTCATTCGTGATACCGTTGCAAAAAAACTATACGACATATTGATTCCTCGCTGAGGCAAAATCCGCGAAGGCGGTTTCGCCGAATGCAGCAGCCGATGCGTCAGCACCGATACTGCAGTTTGAAGCAGATTCCCATCCACTCTGTGACAGTATGATGCTATGATATAAAAAGTTCGTGCAGCATTCAAATCCAGGAGGGGATTTTGCCGCACATTTCTACAGTGCCACATTTTTCCCCTGGAGCCAGTGGATCGTATCACGAATGGTTTCCTGCATATCACGGGGCACGTAGCCAAGCTCAAAGGTTCCCTTATCATGGGAGAAACGGTCATTGCTCGAAATCGTATGGAGTGCATATCTGGTAAAGAGAGGCCGGGTATTTCGGATCTTCGCAATCCAGGCAAAAAGCGGCACGCACGCCTTTGCGATTCCAATCGGGATGCAAAGGATTCTCCTTCCTCCAACCACACGTCGGACGCATTCGAGCAGCTCTCTCAGAGAGAAATAGCGATTGGAGAGGATGTAGCAGCTTCCGGTTTTCCCCTTCTCCGCAGCAAGGAGGCATCCTTTGGCAACGTCCCGCACATCCACGAAGTCATAACCGCCGGTCACACCGGCAGGAAGCCTGCCGGAAAGCCTCATCTGAATCATCTGAACGATGTGATTGCTTCCGTCATCATAGGGGCCGATGATTCCGGAGGGATGTACAATCACGGCATCAAGACCATCCTTTACGGCATCCATCACCTCCTGACTTGCCTCCGCCTTGGTGGAAGCATACGCGCCTGTCACTGCTTCCCTGGTGAAGGACTCCACTTCAGAAATCGTCGCGTTCTGACCGGATTCCGGAATCGCATGCACGGAGCTGACATAGACAAGACGTTTGACCGCACAGGACCTGCACTTTTCAATCACATTCCGCGTTCCTTCCACATTGACACGGTAAAGCTGCGGTGTCACGGTTTCACCGATACTGATGATCGCCGCCGTATGAATGACGATCACCTCTCTGTCTTCTATATTCATGAAGATGTCATCCAGAGTCTCCGGCTTTGTAACGTCTCCTTTATAATAGGTAAGCTGTTCATCGTCCTCGCCGGTTTCTGACGGAAGGATCAGCCCGCGGATCTCACAGTCCTGCTTCCGCAGATAACGAATGATTGTGCTTGCCAGGTGTCCTTTTGCACCTGTAATAATGTACAGTTGTCTCATACAGGCCTCCTTTCCGCAGCTGTCTTGCCATATTATCTGTCTTTATTTTATTGTTTCTGATAATTATTGTCATCTCGGGGATCCAGAAAAATCTGCCATCTCGGGGATTCAGAAAAATCTCGCGCCCTTTTCGCCTCTGTGCTATGATCTGTAATTGCCGTCTGCAGGCAGATACGCAGGGCTCACCTTCATCCTTCCCATCCGGAACATTTCTGCCCTGTGCAAACAGCAATTTATCATAGAAAGGACGGGCAGCTTTCCGCTGTCCCAGGTAAACCACATGAAAAATATCCTGAAACTCGCCCCCGGCTGTGCCGCAGCTCTTGGCATCGCCGTCATTGCGAAGCTCTTAGAGCAGCTCGAAGAAAATGCAGGCCTTCACTTCATCGGAGCCTCCGTCATTGCTCTTTTCATCGGCATGCTGATCAACCATTTCCGCAAGCCAACACCCGCAACGGCTCCCGGCATCCGCTTCACCTCCAAAAAAATCCTGAAATTCGCCATCATCCTTCTCGGTGCCAGTCTGAACATCACCACCGTTCTTACCGTAGGAAAATTCTCTCTGACCGTCATGATCTTCACGCTGGCAACCTGCTTCGGCCTCGGCTCGCTCATTGGCCGCGCGTTCCGGCTGAACTGGAAAACCTACAGTCTGATCAATGCAGGAACCGGCATCTGCGGCGGCTCTGCCATCGCGGCAATCGCGCCCGTCATTGACGCCGACGATCTCGACATCGCCTACGGCATGTCCGCCACCTTCCTGTTCGATACCATCATGATTGTGGTATTTCCGATCCTTGGCCGGGCCATGGGTCTGTCGGATGCAGCCTTCGGCCTCTGGGCGGGAACCGCAGTCAACGATACCTCCAGCGTAGTCGCAACCGGCTTTGCCTTCAGTGAAGCAGCCGGAGATTTTGCGACCATGGTCAAGCTGACCAGAACCCTCGCCATCATTCCGACCGTACTTGTCTTTTCCGTAATCAGCATGCACCTGAAAAAGAAGGAGGCTGCTGCCCGGAACAACTCAGCAAAGGTCAACATGAAATCGGTCTTCCCATGGTTCATCCTGGGCTTCCTTGCCATGTCACTTCTTTGCAGCATCGGTCTGATCCCGGCTTCCGCCGCATCCATTCTGAAGACGATCAGCAAGTTCCTTATGGTCGCTGCTCTTGCTGCAATCGGACTCAACACCGACTTCTCCAAGCTGTGCAAGTCCGGTGCCAGACCCATGCTCCACGGCTTTGTCATTTCGCTCCTCGTTGTTCTGGTTGCAATCGGCGTGGAATACGCCCTCGGCATTGCTCCAAGCGGTGTACTTGGATAAAGCCGGCAATCTCACATCCGAGATCCTTCCGAATCAGGATGATTCCGCCGCCGTGAAGACATCCCACGTCAGGCATTTCTTCAAATCAGAGTGCATCCAGACGGCGTGAAGACATCCCAAGCCAGGCATTTCTTCAAATCAGGGTGCATCCGACGCCGTGAACACATCCCACGTCAGGCATTTCTTCAAATCAGGGTGCATCCAGACGGCGGAAATAATCCCTACAGAACAAAAGAGCAAGATAGGGATGAATCCGGCCGGATGAAATCATCCCTACGGAACAAAAGAGCAGGATTAGGATGATTCCGGCCGGATGAAATCATCCCTACGGAACAAAAGAGCAAGATAAGGATGATTCCGGCCGGATGAAATCATCCCTACGGAACAAAAGAACAGGATTAGGATGATTCCGGCCGGATGAAATCATCCCTACGAAACAAAAAAGCAGGATTAGGATGATTCCGGCCGGATGAAATCATCCCTACGGAACAAAAAAGCAGGATTAGGATGATTCCGGCCGGATGATCTTCAGCTCAACACCATTGAAGACGTCGTCTACATGGGTATGAAGAACGATGTTTCGTTTCTTCTTGCCAGTGACCTCAACATGTACGAACAGCAGAGCACCTGGAATCCCAACATGCCGCTTCGCTGCTTCCTCTATGCGGCACATGCCCTGGGAAAATATCTTCACGACACCAGGAACTCCTCTCGACTGCTGACCGAATACGATGAAGAGGAAACCCTGAAGGTTGTTGCAGAAGATGCAAGAGCAGAGGGACAGAGGAAAGGTGAAGCCATCGGCATGGCAAAGGGCGAAGCAATCGGCATGGCAAAAGGCGAGGATCGTCTCGCTTCCCTTGTCTCTTCGATGGTACAAAGCGGTGCCGATCAAGAGTCAATTCTGAAGGCATCGACCGATCCTGAGTACCGAAAGGAAATGTATGCCAGGTATCACATTGCATAGATCGAGCAGAAGGCAGGATTGATTAATCGCCAGGCACACCATAACAGAAACGAGCAGGCTGTGTGTGAATTTCCACACACAGCCTGCTCGTTCCTGTTCTAGCTGCCTTCACCCCTGCCGGTTCCGGCCGTATTTTACCCTGCCAGCTCCGGACGTTTTCCGGTGTACAGCTGGTAGTATCTTCCCTTTTTCGAAAGAAGCTCTTCGTGATTACCCTGCTCGACAATCCTTCCCTGCTCCAGAACAATGATCTTGTCCGCATTCCGAATGGTGGACAGGCGGTGAGCAATCACAAAGGTTGTACGTCCCTGCATCAGCTTATCCATGCCGTCCTGCACGATTTTCTCGGTTCTCGTATCAATCGAGCTCGTTGCTTCATCCAGGATCAGTACCGGCGGATCCGCAATCGCGGCTCTCGCAATCGCAAGGAGCTGGCGCTGACCCTGAGAAAGATTTGCACCGTCTCCCTTCAGCATGGTGTCATACCCCTGCGGGAGTCTTCGGATAAAGCCATCCGCATTCGCAAGCCTTGCTGCTGTTTCAACCTCCTCATCCGTTGCATCCAGTCTTCCGTACCGGATGTTCTCCTTTACCGTTCCGGTAAAGAGATGTGTATCCTGCAGCACCATACCAAGGGATCGTCGCAGATCCTTCTTCCTGATCTTATTGATATTGATGTTGTCAAACCGGATCTTTCCATCCTGAATGTCATAGAAGCGGTTGATCAGATTGGTGATTGTCGTCTTCCCCGCGCCGGTGGAGCCGACAAGCGCAACCTTCTGCCCGGGCTCTGCATGGAGAACAATGTCATGCAGAACAATCTTGTCATCCGTATATCCGAAATCCACTCCGCCGAACGTCACATCGCCCTGAAGAGGGACGTAGGTGACAGATCCGTCCGCCTGATGGGTGTGCTTCCAGGCCCACAGACCGGTCCGCTCCGTGGTTTCCGCCAGCTCAGACGAGGCAGCTTCCGAATGCTCCGAACTATCTGCATCCGCATTCTTTCCGCGGGGCTTCTTTTCCACATTGACAAGCTTCACATAGCCGTTGTCCTGCTCCGGCTCTTCATCCAGAAGCCGGAAGATGCGATCCGCTCCGGCAAGCGCCGAGATGATGGCATTAAACTGCATGGTAATCTGATTGATCGGCATATTGAAGCTTTTGTTGAACGTAAGGAACGAAGCAAGCGCGCCAACCGTAAAGCCGGCATACTGATTGATCGCCAGCGTGCAGCCAACCACGGCACAGATCACATAAGAGGCATTTCCGAGCTGCGAGCTGAACGGTCCCACAACTCCGGAATAAGCCTCCGCCTTATAGGAAACCTCGAACAACTTCTCATTCAGCTCATCAAAGGTCTTCGTGCTTTCCTCCTCATGGCAGAATACCTTAACCACCTTCTGACCCGTAATCGTCTCCTCAATAAAGCCGTTCAGCTCTCCGAGTCCTCTCTGCCTTGCAGCGAAATTTTTTGCAGAAATCTTCGTCGCAAAGGAGGACAACGTCAGCATCAGAGCCACCATCACACACGTAAGAATCGTCAGCGGAATGCTCAGTGTCACCATCATTGCAAAGACAGAAACAATCGTAATCGCACTGTTCATCAGCTGTGGAATGCTCTGACTGATCATCTGACGCAGCGTATCAATATCGTTTGTGTAAACCGACATGATGTCCCCGTGTGCATGGGTGTCAAAATATTTGACCGGCAGGGTCTCCATATGATCAAACAGATCATCTCGAAGATCCCGAAGCGTTCCCTGTGTGACGTAAACCATAAGCTTTGCCTGCACCAGGGCGGCAAGAACGCCAAGCCCGTAGAATCCAGCAACGCGCAGAATGGCTCCCGTAAGCGGCCCGTAATCCGGATTCGTCTGCCCGATCATCGGCGTAATGTAGCTGTCAATCAGGGTTTTGGTAAACATGGTTCCCTGTACGCTTGAGAAGACTGTTGTCAAAATACAGATCATGACGGCAGCCATATGGATCCCGTAATTTCGGAACAGAATCTTCAGAAGCCTCCCGATGATCCTTTCCGGATGCTCCACCTTTTCATGAGGCATTCCCCGTTTGGCCCCGCCGCGCGGTCCCTTTACCTCACGTACTCTTTCATTTGCCATATACTTCCTTTCCGTCCGCAGCCTGTCTGCGGCGACATGAGAAGAATTTTTCAAAAGCATATTCTTCGTTTTTATTCGTCCTGTTTTTGTTATTCCTTATTCCTTCTCGTCAAAATCCGCATCTCCGGCCATGCCGTTTTGCGATTCATACACTTCCCGGTAGATTTCGTTGCTCCGCATCAGCTCATCATGAGTTCCAAAGCCGTTCACCGTCCCGTTGTCCATGACAATGATCCGGTCACAGTCCTTCACTGAAGAAATTCTCTGTGCGATGACAAGCTTTGTGGTTTCCGGCATGTACTCCGCGAGTCCCTTCCGGATCTTCGCATCCGTTGCCGTATCCACCGCGCTGGTGGAATCATCAAAGATCAGAATTTTCGGATTCTTCAGCAGAGCCCTCGCAATGCAGAGCCGCTGCTTCTGACCGCCGGAGACGTTCGAGCCTCCCTGCTCGATGTAGGTGTCATAGCCCTCCGGAAGACGCTCGATAAATTCATCCGCGCAGGCAATCCGGCAGACCCTCTCGCACTCCTCCTGCGATGCACATTTATTGCCCCAGCGCAGATTCTCCAGAATGGTTCCCGAGAACAGAACATTCTTCTGCAGTACAACTGCCACCTTGTTCCGCAGCGTTTCCATATCATAATCCCGCACATCCACGCCGCCGACTTTGATGCTTCCCCCGGTCACATCATACAGACGGCTGATCAGGTTCACGAGACTCGACTTTGCAGAGCCGGTTCCGCCGATGATGCCGATGCTCTCTCCGGAGGAAATGGAAAGGTTAATGTCCTTCAGTACCGGCTCACCGGAGCCCTCACGGTAAGCAAAATTCACGTGCTCGAACACAATACTTCCATCCTTGACCTCCTTCACCGGCTCTTTGGGGTTCCCCAGAGGAGGATTCTCGTCAATGACCTCTGCAATACGTCGGCAGCTTGCCTCCGACATGGTCATCATGACAAAAATCATCGCCAGGAACATCAGACTGTTCAGAATGTTCATGCAGTACGTCAGGAGACTCATCAGCTGTCCCGTCGTCAGACTTCCTGCAACAATCATATGCCCGCCGATCCAGCTGATCAGAAGGATGCAGCTGTACACAACCGCTGTCATAAGCGGGTTGTTCCAGGAAAGCTTCAGCTCAGCCTTGACGAACATCAGATAAATATTGGCTGCCGCCTTGCGGAATCTGCCGATCTCGTAATCCTCCCGGACATACGCCTTGACCACACGGATCGCGGAAACATTTTCCTGAACGCTCTCGTTCAGATCGTCATAGCGCTCAAAGACCTTCTGGAAATACGCCGTGGTGCTCTTCATGATCAGGAACAGGATGACTCCCAGAAACAGCACGGCTGCCAGATAAATGCTTGCCAGCCTCGGGCTGATCAGGAAGGACATCACAAACGCCACGATCATCATCGAAGGGGCGCGCATTGCCATCCGGATCAGCATCTGGAATGCATTCTGTACGTTGGTCACATCTGTGGTAAGACGGGTTACCAGACTCGACGTGCTGAACCGGTCGATGTTGGCGAAGGAAAACTTCTGAATGTTGTCAAACATCGCCTTTCGCAGATTCTTCGCAAATCCGGAGCCCGCTCTGGAGCCCATAAAGGCACCCATAATGCCGCAGAACAAACCGAAAAGGGCTACCGCCAGCATGAACAGGCCGGTTTTCTTTACATAAGACACATTGCCTGCGGAAATTCCAAGGTCTACAAGGCTTCCCATCAGAATCGGAATGACCATTTCCGCTACAACCTCACCCACCATAAAAAGCGGTGTGATAAACGCAAACACCTTGTACTGCCGAAGCTCCCGGTACAACGTACCGACTACGCTTTTTTTCTTACTGATTTCTTCTCGTTTCATCTTCACCTTTCCTGCAGAAACTCCTCGGACTGCATGTTCCGATAGACCATGCCAAGGAGCCGGTTCAACTCTTTCGTCTCCTCGTCCGTAAATCCCTTCACCAGCATTCTGTCATTTCTTTGGCGCCTTTCCCTCGTCTGACGCAGGATTTCCTGCGACTTCTGCGTCATCTCGATGTAACGGCTCCGGCGATTGAGAGGATCGGTCCTCCGAACCACCAGATCCTTCTCTTCCATCCGGTTGATCAGTCCGATCATCGTCGGATGCGACACCTGAACCGCATCGCACAGCTCCTGCTGATTGATGGCATGATCGGCGTGCTTCTCCAGATAAAAAAGAATTTCCATCTGGGAAAAGGTCAGATCACTCTCCTTCATATCCACATTCATCCTCGCCCGGAACATCTCATGAATTCTCTTGAACTTGTACCCAAGGGGCGCATCTTCAAATCTTCTTTGCGGCTTATCAGCCATTTCGCTCCTCCTTCCTTCTCATGTAGCATACTACATATAATACGTAGTGTGCTACGTGTTGTCAACTGCTCTGTCCCCTGCTTCTGCGCATCAGTCAAAAAAAGCGGGGCAGCCGCCGCTGTCCCGCCCGGAAACTTATTCTCTTTTCTCTCACTTTTTACTTCGATTTGTCCTGTAAAGCTTTTCTTGCCTTTTTAAACTGATACATGTTCTGATCCGCAAGATCCTTGGTGGTTAAAATATCCTGCTCGATATTCATCGCCGCAGAACCATAAGAAACCGTAGGAAGATTCGGATTTTTCCTTCGCTTCTCCTCCAGAAGCCGGCAGAAGGCTTCTGTGCAGGCCCTTTCCTGCTTTTCATCGCGCAGGATCACGCAGAATTCATCTCCGCCCATGCGATAACAACCGCCGTATCTCGCGTAAGCACCCTTCATGCAATCCGCAATTTCCTTCAGGCACCGGTCTCCGTAAAGATGACCGTAGGTATCATTGATTTCCTTGAATCGGTCCACATCAAACACAATGAGAACCTTGTCTCCGCTTCTTACCATGGATGTCCGGTTCAGATAGCTCGCCTGATTGAGAAGCCCGGTCAGTCCGTCCAGCTGATTCCACATTTCATTGCAGTAGATATAATACAGAACCGCAATCAGCGTCACACACAGCCAGGTGGTATGAATCTGCGGGAAAGCAAGCTGAATGAGCATTCCCAGAATAAGAAACCCCATCAGCGGATAGATCAGAATCCGGCTTCTGTTCTGATAAAAAATGGCCGATGCCGCAGTTGCCATTGCCAGATAAACAATACCGGCAGCGAACATAACGACATAAACATGGAAATGTCCTCCGCGGAAATAAACATTGTCCGCAGTCACACCGAAAACTCTTCCGGACGGCAGGCTTGCTGCCAGAAAAACGACATATCCAAGCCAGATCAATGCCGCCGCTTTCCGGATCCGGAGTGCTTTTCCCCTCTTGTCCAGAATCTGTACCAGGCAAAGAGGCACGGCAGGCGTCAGAGCAAAACCAAGATAATTGGTCAGAAGATTGACAAAGCGATATTCCGGCGGAGTACGATCCACGACAACCGTGATCACCTCCAGAATGGAAATTGCCGCAATCAGAATATAGGTTCGTAAAAATCCTCTCCGCTGACGACGACTCAGGTTCTCACTCTCATAGACCAGCATACACATGAACAGGAGAACCACGACGTCAATCGCCGTCAGAATCAGAAAATACTCATCCAAAACACTTCTTCCTTTATTTTTGTACTCTTTTCTCGCAAATCGTCTGCAGCCTTACCTGTGCTCAAATTCGGATGCCACATCTTCCAGGAGCTTGCGGATGGGAAGATGCTGCGGACAGACCTTCTCGCACTTGCCGCACTTTAAGCAGGCCGAAGCAAGGCTTCCTTCCTTTGTATATACGTCATGATAGTAATGATCCGCATCCCAGTCCGTGTGGATCTGCTTTGTATTCATAACGGCAAACAGATCCGGAATCAGAATCTTCTTCGGACATCCGTCGGTGCAGTAGCGGCAGCCTGTGCAGGGAATGAGATTCTGCTTGTGAAAAATCTCCTGCACCTTGCGGACTGCCTCCATCTCCTTGTCATCCAGCGGCCTGAAATTCTTCATGAAGCTGATGTTGTCCTCCATCTGCTCCATGGTACTCATTCCGGAAAGGACCATCATCATACCGGGAAAGCCTGCCGCAAACCGAAGCGCATAGCTGGCTGCGCTCCCGCCCTGCAGATCCTCCAGAACCCTGGCTGCCTCCTCCGGGAGATTGACGAGATTACCTCCCTTAACCGGCTCCATGACAATCACCGGCTTGTTGTGCTTACGGCAAACCTCGTAGCAGCGGCGGCTCTGAACCGCAAGATCATCATAATCCACGTAGTTGAACTGGATCTGAACCACCTCTACCTCCGGATATTCCGTCAGAATCTTCTCCAGAAACTCCGGCGTATCATGGAAGGAGAATCCGACGTGACGGATCTTCCCTTCCTTCTTCAGTTCAAAGGCCGTTTCATAGGCTCTGCATTTTCTGAAATGATCGAAATTCCCCGCTCCCTGCGCGTGCATCAGATAGAAATCGAAATAATCCACACCGCAGGCCTCAAGCTGACTCTGGAAAAACGGCCGGATGTCCTCCTCCTTCTGAAAATAGGTGGCCGTCAGCTTATCCGTCAGAATATAACGATCTCTGGGATAGCGGCTGGTGAGACACTCCTTCAGTGCCAGCTCGCTTTTTCCCTGAATATATCCGTGGGCGGTGTCAAAATAATTGAATCCTGCCTCCAGAAAGGCATCCACCATCTTCTTCGACTGCTCCAGGTCCACGTCCTCTCCCATCATCGGAAGGCGCATACATCCAAACCCGAAGTTCTTCTTAATCCGTTCCATTTCTTTCCTTCCTCCCCAAATCCCGGAAAAGTAATTGACATCCCCTTCTCTTTCCGATATTCTCGCAGTTGTTGCAGTAAAAACATCTTACCTCATTATAAATGGATTTTGCCTATGAATCTACTCGAGCTTTTCGCCGATTCCCTGCTGGATGCAGGAATCGACACCTTGAAACTGATCCCGTTCCTGTTTGTCACCTATCTGATCATGGAGGCCCTTGAGCGGCGTACCGAGGATAAGTCCCAGGACCTCATCCGGAAAGAAAATGTCGGCCGCTTCGGTCCCGTCTTCGGCGGAATCGTCGGTATTGTTCCGCAGTGCGGCTTCTCCGCCTCTGCTGCCAGCCTTTACTCCGCCGGTCTGATTTCGACAGGAACCCTCCTTGCGGTTTTTCTTTCCACTTCCGATGAAATGCTCCCGCTGTTCATCTCCGCACAGCTTCCCATCGGACAGATGGCAAGAATTCTTGCCGTAAAGGCAATCATCGCCGCATTGACCGGTCTGGTCATCGACTGTATTCTCCATCGGATTCGCCTGCATCAGCATAAAAAGGGCAATCATGAGAAGCACATCCATGACCTTTGTGAGCAGGAGCACTGCGGCTGTGAGGAGGAAGAGGGAAGCATTCTGAAATCTGCCTTCATTCACACGCTGCACATCACGCTGTTCGTTTTCCTGATCACGCTGGTCCTCACACTCATTGTCGAAGGCTTCGGTGAGGATGCCATCAGGGGACTTCTGTCCAATCACCGCACCGTTGGCGTTTTCCTGTCCGCCGCAGTCGGTCTGATTCCCAACTGTGCTTCCTCTGTCATGATTACACAGCTCTATCTTGACGGTCTTCTGGAGGCCGGCCAGATGATGGCAGGGCTCCTCGTCAGCGCAGGTGTCGGACTTCTTGTTCTGTTCCGCACCAATTCTCACCACCTTCGGGAGAACCTTCGGATTGCGGCTCTTGTTTATGCCGCAGGCGTCTTCTGGGGACTTCTCCTTACAGGTTTTGGCATTGCATTGTAAATGGAGCTTCTGCGTCGGCATGACCATTGTGGTCCCTGTTTTCATCTGGATTCTGTGCCGGGCAGCCGGAAAGCTCCCCGGGCGCAAAGCTCCCGAAAAGGAAGAACCGGAGGAAGCACCGCAGGTACCTCCGGATGATCTCCGATGAATTTCTCCATCCAGACCATGTCATACCACCGGTCAAACTTGTAAGCACACTTTTCAAAGCGTCCCACCATGCGGTATCCGGAGTGCTCGTGAAACCGGATGCTGTCCTCGTTCAGATACGGATCCTGCCCGCGCGGGGCCGCAATACAGGCCTCCGCATTCCGGATTCCCTGAAGCCGAAGAGCCTCCTCCAGTGCTTCGTATAAGGCTCTTCCCACACCGTTTCTTCGCGTGTCCCCGTCCACATAGATGGAGGTCTCAACCGCCCAGTCATAAGCGGCTCTTCCTTTGAAGGCTCCGGCATACGCATATCCTTCGATTCTTCCATTCTTCTCTTCCACAAAATACGGATATTTCTCCAGAGTACTGCGGATTCTCTCCCGAAATTCTTCTGCGGAAGGTACTTCATATTCAAAGGTAATCGCAGTATCTGTGACATAGGGACGGTAGATCTCCAGAAGTCTTGCCGCATCCTCTTCCCGGGCAATACGAATCATCCTCTCTTCTCCTCTCTTCCAGCACCAGCGCACAGGCGGCATTTTACGCAAAAAAGAACCGGCACAGACGATTCTGTTGTCCGTGCCGGTTCCGTTTCTTTTATTTCTTCAGCGGGCTCTCGCGGTAAATAATATCCGTTCGGGCAGGTCCATTGGAAACCATGGTAATCGGATAGCCAATCTGCTCCTCAATGAAGTTTACGTAGTCTCTCGCCTCCTTCGGAAGCTCCTCAAAGCTCCGGATTCCGCGAATATCACACTTCCAGCCCGGCATCATCTTATATACAGGCTTGCAGCGCGAAAGATCCTTGGTAACCGGGAACTCCGTGATTTCCTGACCGTCAAGCTCATACGCCACGCAGACCGGAATCTCATCCAGATAGCCGAGGTCATCCAGAACGGTAAAGGCCACATCCGTGCAGCCCTGCAGCCGGCAGCCGTATTTCGAAGCGACACAGTCATACCAGCCGACTCTTCTCGGGCGGCCTGTCGTTGCGCCGTATTCTCCGCCGTCTCCGCCGTGATTGCGAAGCGTCACCGCCTCATCCCCGAATACCTCGGAAACAAACTCACCTGCACCGACTGCAGAAGAATATGCCTTGGAGACAACAACGATCTGTTTGATTTCATAGGGCGGAATTCCTGCGCCGATTGCACCGTATCCGGCAAGCGGAGAAGAGGACGTAACCATCGGATAGATGCCGTGGTCGGGATCCTTCATGGTGCCAAGCTGTCCCTCCAGAAGAACCGTCTTTCCTTCCTTCAGGGCACCGTCCAGATACAAGGATACATTGCCAAGATACGGCTTTACCTTGTCTCTGCGCTCCTTGATCCAGTTCAGGATTGCCTCCTGATCAAGCGGCTCCGAATGGTACAGATTGACAAGAAGCGCATTCTTAATCTCAGCGATCCGTGCAATCTTCTCCTTCAGGACATCATCCTCCTGGAAGAACTCATTGATCTGCCATCCGATCTTGGCAAATTTGTCGGAATAAAACGGAGCGATGCCGGACTTCGTGGAGCCGAAGCTCTTTCCGGCAAGCCTTGCCTCCTCCAGCGTATCAAAGGCAATGTGGTAAGGCATCATGACCTGTACCCGGTCCGAAACCATCAGCTGAGGCTCCGGAACTCCCTGTGCCTCAATCTGTGCCAGCTCATCAACAAACTTGTCAATGTCAAAGGCCACGCCGTTTCCGATGATGTTCATGATATTCTGATGGAACACGCCGGAGGGCATCAGATGAAGTGCAAATTTACCGTACTCATTGACGATCGTATGTCCTGCATTCGCACCGCCCTGAAAACGGATGACCACATCCGCAGTATCTGCAAGTGTATCTGTGATCTTTCCCTTTCCTTCATCGCCCCAGTTGGCACCAACCACTGCCTTAACCATATTTACCTCCCTTGCCGCAGTCTGACTGCGACATCGATATTGTTCACACAACCGGTCGTAGTATACCTCATTCCCCGGGAAAATAACACCTGTCAGCAGGAAATCTCCGCAGTCATTCCGAGAAGCTCACGATTCTCTTCCAGAATCGGCCGGATGACCTCCGCCAGATACTTCTCCACCTGGTGCGGTGCACAGCCGATGTACTTCTTCGGATCAATATACTTATCCAGCTCTTCCCGGGTCATATGGAATTTCGGATCCTCTGCAATCAGATCCAGAAGATTGTTATCCAGTCCTTCCTCCTTGACGCGGCGGCCGGCCTTCATCGAAAGCTCGCGGATCTCCTCATGGAACTCCTGGCGGTCTCCGCCCATTTTTACCTCGTCCATCATGATGTTCTCGGTTGCCATGAACGGGAGCTCTGCAGCCAGATGCTTCTCAATGACCTTCGGATAAACCTTCAGTCCGTCTGTGACATTCAGGCACAGATCCAGGATGCCATCGATGGCCAGGAAGCCCTCCGGAACGGAGAGTCTCTTGTTTGCAGAATCATCCAGCGTTCTTTCAAACCACTGGGTTCCGGACGTAATGGCCGGATTCAAAACATCCACCATGACATAGCGGGCCAGTGAGCAGATGCGCTCCGAGCGCATCGGATTGCGCTTATAGGCCATCGCCGAGGAACCGATCTGTGTCTTCTCAAACGGCTCCTCCACCTCCTTGAGGTGCTGAAGGAGACGAATGTCCGTTGCCATCTTCATCGCAGAAGCCGCAATGCCGCCGAGCGTGTTCAGCACAAAGGTATCCACCTTGCGGGAGTAGGTCTGTCCGGACACCGGATAGCAGGCAGCAAAGCCCATCTTCTCCGCAATCATGGGATCCAGACGGTCCACCTTCTCGAGATCGCCGTCAAACAGCTCCAGGAAGGAAGCCTGCGTTCCCGTCGTCCCCTTGCTTCCAAGAAGCTTAAGCTGGGAAATCGTGTGGTCAACTTCCTCAAGATCAAGAACAAACTCATTCAGCCAGAGACTTGCTCTCTTTCCGACCGTCGTCGGCTGTGCCGGCTGGAAGTGTGTGAAACCAAGCGTCGGCTGCGCCTTGTACTCATCCGCAAAATCTGCCAGAGCGGCAATGACATTGACCAGCTTCTTCCGAACAAGAAGAAGAGCGTCACGCATAATGATGATATCCGTGTTGTCTCCGACATAGCAGCTGGTTGCTCCCAGATGGATGATGCCCTTTGCCTTCGGGCACTGAAGACCGTAAGCATAAACATGACTCATGACATCGTGGCGGACAATTTTCTCGCGGGCCTGTGCCTCTTCGTAATTGATATCCTCCGCGTGCTCCTTCATCTCCGCAATCTGCTCATCGGTGATATCCAGACCCAGCTCCTTCTCTGTCTCAGCGAGTGCAATCCAGAGCTTTCTCCAGGTCCGGAATTTCTTATCCGGAGAAAAGATATACTGCATCTCACTGCTCGCATACCTCGTGGAAAGAGGACTTACATACTTATCGTGTGCCATACTGATCTCCTTTCGTACATCACTAAGCAACCGGTGCCGCCAGAGACGACCGGTACTCTTCCTTTAACTTCTGAAGTGTCTGATGCAGTGCCACTTCATAGCTTGCATCCTGTCCCTCGCTCTGATAACGCTTCAGCGAATCAATCGCGAGCTTGCGCTCCGAAGCATTGAAGCCGGCAATGAGGGAATCCATCCGCTTCTCCAGCTCCAGAGAAGCGTTGACGCTCTCCGGATGCTCCGAAACAAAAGAAATATATTCCGAATCCGATAACCCGAGCCGGGTCGCAGCAAGGTAGTTCAGATAGATTTCGCTGCTTCCCGTCAGCTGATATGCCTTTTCATAGCAGGAGGCCGCCGCCCGGAACCGGAACAGCTGTGCATAAATTCTTCCTTCCTCGCACAGAATCCGTGTCCGCATCCGCCTCTCCGGCGAAGGGAGGGAGGCAAGAATCGCGTCATATTCCTCCAGTGCCTCGTACGGCCTTGCGCCCTCCGCAAGGTAGGAAGCATTCGCCATCCTTTTCTCAAAGGGCTCCATGCCCTGTCCGGAGGAAACAATCTGACGTGTGGTCTCCTCCTTCTCCTGCGGGACAAAGCCGACATAGGTCAGGATTTCAGAGACAAAATCCGACAGTGCCCGTTCCTTGCCCAGATACGGAGCCAGACGGTCTGCCAGCTCCGGAAGGCCGCACTCCTCTCTCAGCCAGGAAACAAGCGAAGGATCCATGATCCCGGCATCCAGAATCTGAGCGCTCTGAACCAGAGAATAACACAGCTCTTCCGCAGAATAAACATTTCGTTCAATTTTCTCAATCCGGTACGGCTTGTCCGCCAGCCGTCCGACCGCATAGATTACTCTTGCCATTTGTCGCTTTCCTTATTTTCCTGTCTGTCAGGCTCCTTCAAGAACCAGATCCTGTTCCCAGCGCAGGCCGCTCGAAGGGAAAATATCTCCAAAGCCCAGATCCTCGATCCGGATATGCAGCTTCAACGGCGAGAGCATGGAGAACTCCATCCGCACTCTTGTCATGCGGCCCTCCCGGACCGGCAGGCGATCCAGCCGGATGTGAAACGGCTCCTCCCTTCCGCCCGTCAGAGGATGGAGAATCAGATTGATTTCTGCCGTACTGTCCAGAACAAGCTCCGCCGAGCATTTGACCTCATACCAGTTTATGCCGGCATCCACCAGGGAAATCCGGGCGGGCTCTCCGCGATCCAGCGCCGTCACCAGAATGTTGCTGCGCAGCTTGTTCGAATCCAGAAACAGATAACGGGACAGGATTTCCGGCTTCTCCTCCTTGAAAACAGCGCCGTATGCAGCTCCCTTGCTGAACAGATTTCCCCCGAGAAACGCCCGTCTTCCCTGGCAGAGAAATGCCGTCGACTTCTTCATCCAGCTTCCCTTGAAGCCGCTTCCCACCAGATAAACCGAAGAGAAATTGTGCCCGGCAAGCTCATCCTTCAGAATATTCTTGAACTCAAGGTCCCTTCCGGCATCGTCCTTCGCAAACAGCCCCGGGTATTCATTTTCCTCCAGATAGGACACCACTGGAGTCGTATGCGGATTGAAAATCAGCTTTGTAACATGAAGCCTTCCGCCCGTTTCATAATCAAACAGAGCAGCCGCAGGCTCCCGCAGAGACTCGTCCTGATTCAGCATAAAATCATAAAAGGACCCGGCAAAGCTCTGATAGTACACCTTCGCCTTCAGATCAAGTCTTCTGCGTACACTTTCCAGAAGCCCGATCATTCTTGCATCCATCGTCCTGGCCGTGAACATGACGGCGGCGATCTCTCCGCCGGGAACTGCAAGCTCCAGATACCGCAGGCATCGATTCACATACAGGGCAAGAAGTGCCGCCGGATCATACTCCGTATCCTCAAGAACCACGGGAGCTCCATCCAGTGCCATGGACAGGAGCCTTGGAAGAAAAATATGATTCTCCTCCGAAGAATGCGAAATCGCCTCTTCTCCGAAAAACCACTGATTCTCACCGACCGTCTTGCACAGCGCCATCGGGATATCGAATTGATCGCTCCCCGGCACAGCAGACCAGGTAACCGGCTCCTGAAGAAGTCTCCCTTTCTGCCAGCGGCAGTATGAAATCTGGCAGACATCATCCCGCAGATCCATTCCCGCCATATATTTTTTCTCACTCTGTCTGTCAAAGAGCATGAATTATTGCCTTTCTCTGTCATCGAAAAGCCGGGCCGCAAGCCAGGATTTCCGGCTGTATTTCTCCAGATGCGAAAGTGCCTCCGCGTCGCGTCCAAGTGCCGTCAGCATCGCGATTTCATTGATGGCACGGAAGCGGTCCTGACCGGACACCGGCGTCCTGGCATCCTGCCCGATGGTGCCGCTCTCTACCACGTTCTTCTCTGCATCGTCATCGGTGATGTAATAATGCATCTGCTCTCCGAAGAACAGAAGGAAGCCCGTGACATAAACGCCCTCATACATTTCCTTCATTTCCTTCGCCGCATAGGGATCCCGGATTCCGTTCTGCTCCATCGCATAGTGATACAGCACGCGCTTCCCTGCATTCTCCGCACTCGAGCGGTATTCCACCAGCGTCTCATCCGCATAAGCCTGAAGCCCCGGCAGTACCCCGATAAACTGGCGGAAGAAGGGGAATACGATCTTCTGGGACAGAAGATCCGACAGGAACAGGCTTGTGACCTCCAGATCCTTATCTGCAATTTCGCCGGACTGCTCCGAACGATGCTTCAGCCAGGCAATCCTGCAGATATCAAGGAGCGGAACTCCCTGCCGGCCGAATTCTCCCGTAAGATCGAATTCTTCCTCCGACATTTCCTTCCTTCCCGTGAAGTAGAAATGGCTTGCCTGTGCCAGCGCATCTGCAAGAAGCTCCGAGTCCGTTCCGTCCTTCCTGCAGTCCGAAATCAGCTCACTCCGACATTCCAGATATTCACCGGTAAACAGCATCTGGCGCAGCATGCGCCGCTCCAGAACTCCCTCCTCCAGATCAAAGCCCTTCAGCGCCAGACGAATCCGGTTCATCTCACTCGTCAGTCCATCCCAGAAGCCTGCAAGAAAGGTAAGAACCGTCTCATTGTAGCTTCCGCGGGAAAATGCCAGGAAAGAGAGCTCCGTCAGATCCTCATCGTCCGCAGGCACCTTCTCCTCAAGCAGTTCCGTGCATATGCGAAGAAGAACATCTCCGTCCACTCCGTTCGTTCCGAATCTCTGCACCCAGGAAGCCGCCTTTCCCGCAAAGCCGCGCACGGAAAGCGCCCGCAGCATCTCATTGCGCGATTCGGCATCCAATCCCTCCGGCTCCAGCTTCTCCAGAAAATCATCCAGATTCTTCGTATCTCCCTGCTTCTCATAAAAGCGGAGAAGCTCTGACCGCAGATGTCCCCGGAAGCTCTCCGGAATGAGCGGATTCTCCGCAAGACTGCGGTATACTGCAGAGGTCTCCTCCGTAACAGGGTAGTCTGTTTTCCCCAGGCCTGCCAGATACAGATCAAAGCCGATGTTGCTGACGCCGTACAGACTCAGAAGCTTCGCAAGTTTCCGGTAATTCAGCAGATGCTCCGCCTCATCCGGGCTTCCGACACGGCGGTCTCCATTGTCCTCCTCGAAAAAAAAGGCCGCATCCTCTCCGTATACCGGAACAAACGCCCTTCCCTCCTTCAGAGGGAAAAGCTGCTCCTCTCCAAAATGAGGATAGACAAGAACAAGCCGTCCTGCCCGGGCAGTCTTCTCCCGGACAAAGCAGGAAAATACCGCTGGCACCGCAGCAGCGGCTGCCTCACCAGACAGCGGCCGCCCGGAGGTCAGATAAGCTTCGTACAGAAAGGCCAGATCCGGACTCATCCGCTGCTGCAGAAGCTGCTCCTGTGTAAAGCGAAGAATCTGCGGCAGATACTGATCCATCAGCTCCGCACAGCTCTCCTTGTTCTCAAGAACATATCGGTACAGATAAGCACTTGCGGCAGCCGGAAGGGAATTCTGAAATGCAAAATACCGCACAATCATCTGCGGCAGCCCGCCTTTATAATCCACCGGAAGCGACAGCATGTAGTAATCGAGAAGCCTTGTAATTGTAAGTCCTGCATCCACTCCTCTCTGGTACCAGACAAAACAGGAAGGATCCGTTTCGTTTCCGCGGATCAGGAGCGTACAAATGCTCTCCAGAACATCTCTTCTCCGAAGATCCGGTATCTGCGCCTCGTATGCCTTTGCCAGAATCCGGAACAGACGCTCCGAGAAGGTCTTTCTGCGGATTGCAAGATAGTTCAGCTGCGTAATGACCGGTTCAGTCAATATCTCGTGTTTTGCCGCAAAATAAAGGGTTTGCAGCTCCATATCTCCCAGCTCATACCAGAAGTCCGCGGATTCCTGCATCAGCTGATAATATTCCAGATACAAAAGAGGCGAACGGCAGCCCGCTTCATAATTCTTACGGAGCATGCGCGCTGTTTCCTTCGTTCGCCGCATCCGCTCCGTATCGGCATACAGAAGAAGCCAGGTGATCCAGAAGTTTTCCGGGTTTCGTCTCTGCTCCTTTGCAAGCTCCCTCACGGCGTCGTCAATGACGCGGAAGGAAGGCTGCGCCCCTGCAGCTTCGCTCTCTGCACAAAGGACCGTAAGATACATCCGATATGCATACGTCAGATCATCCTCCAGATCAAACTGGAAAGAGGAAAACGGCGGGAGCTCCTCGTCCGTTCCGGACAATCTCCGGTTGAGAGCCTCCAACTCCCAGATGGCCTCCTGTTCCTTATGCACCGTCAGAAGATAGTGGATCTTATACAGTGCCGTCATCGGATTGTTCCGGTCCGCATCCTGGAGCTTCTGTACAAGACCTCCCATGTGGGCCGCAAACTTCTTTCCGCTGCACTTGTGGCAGCGCATCTGCACATATTCCTGCATCATCTGCAGAATTACCTGCTTCTGCTCTCTCCTGTGGATCGTACGAAGCGCCGTTCCCATTCCACTGGAGACAACCACAGGGATCCGGATTGCTTCCCCGTAAGCCGCAAGCAGCGTAATCGCCCCGAAATTGCGTCCCGCGTGGAGTGCGGACGGATCTACGATAACCGTAATCACAGCTGTCTGATCCCGGAACAGGGAATCTGTCAGCTCGCCGGCATCGACGGTAAGGAAATCACCGGATGTGAAAATCCGGACTCTCGTATAGCCCCAGCCATTTCGACGCAGGCGAATCGGACAAGGAATCTTCTGTGTCTGCGATGCCGGGAGATCCATTGCAAGCTCCTTCTGATCCACCGTATATTCCACAGGCTGCTTCTTCCCCGCGGCGATCAGAAACTCTTCCATATTGTGTTCATTTCCGCTTACGGCAGAAAGCCCGCGGTACAGTGAATGAATCCGCTCCCCCTCTTTTGCCGCGACCGCCTCAAACTCTTTCCGGTAAAACAGGTCTACCGCTTCTCTCCAGTTCGCTCTGGCAAGATTGGTAAAATGAAGGAGATTCTTCATCGGCCCAAGACTTGACTCCAGCGTCTCCTCCTTCACCTTTGCATGAAACGGGATTTCGTATTCCCCCATGTCAGAGAGAATCCGGAAGCTCCCATCCAGCTGATCTCCGAAAGACAGCCCGGCAGCATCCAGACGGTAGGAAATGACCTCCTTCGCCCCGGAAAAAATATTAGTCATCAGATGCACGGCAGGCTCCGAGGACAGAACAAAACCATTTGCCGTCCTTCCCTCCGGTCCGTAAATCGTAAAAGAGCCCTCATATGCCGCTCCGGGAACCAGATCCATATCAATCGAATCTGCCGAAAAAGTAAGGGCTCCCTTTCTGATATGAAATTTCTCTCCGCCCATTTTCCCGCGTTCCTGATACTGCAGCATGGTGTACTCCCTTACGTAAATGATAAATGTACTCTTTTCGGAATTCGAAATCCGGCAGTCTGCGCATCGCGCAAAAAGCCTCCGATCCCGACATTATATTATACCATATCCTCCCCGAAGTCCGAAGTACGCTGTCCGGTGCACCGTCAAAAAGAGGGGCGTCATCTGCTGCCTCCAGCAGATGACGTCCCTTTCTTCTGTAAACACGATGCAGCCCGGCAGAGGAGTCCTCAGTTCTTCTCTTCTCCGTTCGGTGCTTTCTTCTCTTCCTCAGCGGCTTCCGGTGCGGCCTCCGCACACGTTTTCTCCTTGTCGGCACCCGTAAGAATCATCATAATCTCGTTCGTGCGGGCAACAAACTTCGCCATTTCATCCGGCGTAAGAGGCGCATTCTGAAGCTTTGCCAGATCGTACAGCTGTGCACATACCGTCTGTGCGTCCTTTTCATCCTGATGCTGCTCCACATACTGTACCAGCGGATGCTTTGCATTCAGAATGAGGGTCTGTCCCTCATCCCCGAACATACCAAGATCCGAACCGCCCATGGAATACATCTTCATCATATCCTGCATTCTGCGGCTCTGCTCGTCTACCTTCAGAAGGGAAGAAACATTCTTCTCCTTCAGATTCTCGAGAACAACCTTCAGCTTGTCATTGCCAAGAGCCTTGCGGACGGTCTTCTCAAGCTCCTTGCTCTGCTCCTCCAGAGCCTTTGCATCCTTCTTGCTGGTGCGTCCCTTCAGGACCTCATCCACACCCGCATCGATCCGTGCAAAGTGGATGCCCTCGTTCTTCATCTCCAGCTGCTGGATGAACGGAGAATCAATGTTGGAATTCAGGATGAAGGCCTGCAGCTTATGGTCGCGGAACATACGGATGTACTGTCCCTGCTGCTGCTCGTTCGTCACATAATAAATTGTGCGCTCCTTCTTCTCTTCTTCCGCAGTCTTGTCTTCTTCCTTTTTCTCGTCGACAACCTCGGCTTCCACCTTGTTGCCGTCCTCATCCACTGCCGAAGCCTTCTCATCCGGATCGGTCTTATTCACCTCCAGTGCCTCCGGCAGAGTCAGATACTTGCCGTCAAGATCCTTGAAGAGAATGTAATCCGTCATCTTCTCGCAGAACTTGTCATCCTTGAGGCAGCCATACTTGATGAACGGGCTGATATCATCCCAGTACTTGTCATAGTTGTCCTTATCGGTCTTGCACATTCCGGCAAGCTTGTCGGCAACCTTTTTCGTGATGTAATCCGAGATTTTCTTCGCAAAGCCATCGTTCTGCAGTGCGCTTCTCGAAACGTTCAGCGGAAGATCCGGGCAGTCAATGACACCCTTTAAGAGCATCAGAAACTCCGGAATAACCTCCTTGATGTTGTCCGCGATGAAGACCTGATTGTTGTAAAGCTTGATCACGCCTTCTGCAGATTCGTATTCCAGATTGATCTTCGGGAAATACAGAATTCCCTTCAGATTGAACGGATAGTCCATGTTCAGATGGATCCAGAACAAGGGCTCCTTGTAATCATTGAACAGCTTCCGGTAGAACTCCTTGTACTCGTCATCCGTGCAGTCCTTCGGATTCTTGATCCACAGAGGACTCGGATCATTGACAAGCTCCGGGCGCTTGCGGATCTTAAGCTGCTTCTCCTCCGGCTTTGCCTGCTCCGGTGTTGTCTGCTCCTCCGTTCCTTCGTCCTTGCTCTCTGCAGAGGTTGCCTCTGCCTTTTCTTCCTTCTTCGGCTCGATCACCTCAATGACAACATCGTCCGGACGGCGCTCCGACTCCTTGATGGTCTGTGTCTCCTTGGTGTCCTTCACCGACAGATAGATCTCGGTCGGCATGAAGCCGCAGTACTTGTCAATCACCTCGCGGGCACGATAGTAATTCGAGAACTCCACGCAGTCCTCCGACAAATGGAGGGTAATGGTCGTTCCGACCTCCTTCCTGTCGGTCTCCTCCATGGTGAACTCGCTGCCGCCGTCGCACTCCCAGTGAACGGCCTTCGCTCCCTGCTGATAGGAAAGCGTATCGATGGTGACAAGCGAAGATACCATGAACGCCGAATAGAAGCCCAGTCCAAAGTGGCCGATGATCTGATCGTTGTTCGCCTTATCCTTGTATTTATTCATGAAGGCTTCCGCACCGGAGAAAGCAATGTTGTTGATATATTCCTTCACCTCGTCCGCTGTCATGCCAAGTCCGTTATCGGTAATCTGAATGGTCTTGCTCTCGGGATCCAGAACCACGTCGATTCTTGCCTTCCAGCCCTCCGGAAGCTCCGCTTCCCCCATCATTTCCAGCTTCTTCAGCTTTGTAATAGCATCGCAGCCATTGGAAATCAGCTCACGATAGAAAATATCATGGTCACTGTACAACCATTTCTTGATAATCGGGAACATGTTCTCGCTGTTAATGGATAACTGTCCTTTTTCTGCCATAATTCTCATTCCTTTCTATGACAAACGGTCATTTTCTCATAAACTCAAGTCTAGTCCCTGCCACTTGCAAAGTCAAATCGAGTAGGAGGCGGCCAATAGACCGCCGACCTCTCACACCACCGTGCGTA
>OLPO01000451.1_pt1 | contig 33900 bp, 29 predicted proteins | sample 1672831 | NCBI WGS metagenome assembly OLPO01 (sample SAMEA3136728, study PRJEB25190) | human gut metagenome
AAAGCCGGGGCTAATACTTCAATTATTTTAGGACATTTTCAAAAACGCTTGACACCCCCCCAGGTTTCTTTCTGGCCTTTCCGGCAAAGTTTGGTAATTTTATCCACTTAACCAGATTTTCCCACTGGTTTTTTCCACTACTTTTTCATAAAGTGTTTGATAAACAGGTACATGAGAATCACCAGTGCCCCAAAGTACCCCAGCACTCCAAAGGCCGGAATTCCCATTATCTTCGGTGTCATGTCTGTGGTGCAGATAATACTGGAGCTGATCAGAAGTGCCATGACCCAAAGACCAAGCACAATATTTCGGATCAGACGGCGCATCAGCCACGCCAGGTCATCGGAGGCGTGAAGGTCCAGGTTGATCTTGGTCTGGCCCTTCATGCAGCCCTGCAGGAAATCTGCTGCCAGCGCAGGAATATCCACGGCGCGGAGCATGGAGCGGTACAGCTTTTTCCCGGTACCCTTCATCTGCTTCTTCCAGTTCCCCTCCTCCAGAAGGTTTCCCTTCAGACGGGCAGCTGCAATCTGCACCATATTGATCTCCGGGCTGATATCTGCCAGTACCCCTTCCATATGCGTCAGTCCTCTTGCAAGCATGGTAAGGCCATGGGGCATGACGATCTTATTCTCCTTCATTACGTCCATCAGATCTGTAAGGATTTCTACGATATCGATTTCGCCCAAATCTGCGGTGCCGTATTTCGCCATAAGGTCTCGGATGTCTGTGTAAAGGCGGCTCTGATTGGGTTTCCCCTTGAATTCTCCAAGTGCCAGCACTGCATCCTGGATTTTTCCAATGTCATTCAGTGCCACTCCTTCGATAGCCTGACCGATCAGCTCGCGGTCACGTTCATTCAGCCGTCCCATCATTCCCATGTCAATCCACACGATCTTGCCGCCCTGGATCATCACATTTCCTGGATGGGGGTCTGCGTGGAAAAAGCCGTCGTCCATAACCTGTTTGATAAAATTATCTACAAATTTGCTGCCGATCTCATCAAGGTCGTAGCCGCCTGCAAGAAGCTCTTCCTTATGGTCGATTGGAATACCATCAATGTATTCCATAACAAGGACGCTGGCCGTGGTATATTCCCTGTAAAGAATGGGCGTTTTCACAAATGCCACCTTTTTATTTTTCCTGGAAAATTCTTCCATGTTTGCCGCTTCCGTCAGGAAATTCATCTCTTCCTGGGTGACACGCCACAGCTCTTCCAGCACAAGATTCAGATCTACCGCTTCCTTGATGCTTACAGGGGGAAGGAGCTTCACCGCCTTTTTCATCAGGCCGATATCCCGGGCCATGATCTCGTAGATGCCCTTCCGCTGAACCTTTATCACAACTTCCTCGCCGGTTTTCAGGACGGCGCGGTGTACCTGGGCGATAGAGGCTGAGCCAAGAGGCTTCTCCTGGATTTCCTGAAATTCTTCCTGCCAGGGACAGCCGAAGGCTTCCCGGAGGACATCTTCTACTTCTGCAAATGGCATGGGGTCTACATCAGAGCAAAGCTTCATCAGCTCGTCGCAGTAGCGCTTGGGCAAAATGTCGGAGCGCATGGACATGATCTGTCCCAGCTTGATGAAGGTGGGGCCGAGATCTGTGAGAATGAGGCGGAGCTTCTCCGGGGAGACGCCTCGGGTGATGGCATGCTTGTGGAGAACGGCTGTAATTTCTTTTAGCCTTTCTTTATACGTGCCGGTGTCTTTACCGTTTGACTTCTTACCAGCTGTGCTGCTTTTCTCATTTTTATCCTGTTGGTTTTTCACTTCCAGATTCTTTCTTTGTGCCTGGTCTGCTTCTGCCTTCATCGTACTGTCATTCTTTGTCACACCCATGTCTGTTCCCCTTACTGAAAAAGCAGGATTCGGGTACTCTTTCTCCTCATCCTGCCTTCATAAATTTCTTTATTTCGTTCTGCAATGCCGTTCAGGATTTCCTGCTGCACTTCTTAAACAAGGCAATACTATTTCTTTTTAGGAAAATGTTATTGCTTATTCCTGAGGGTCGTCCTCGTATTCTTCTTTGGCTTCCTCCACTTCTTCTGCCTCTTCCTCTTCTTCGGCAGTCTCCTCTGCGTCTACGTCTTTCGCCTGCATCTTGCTGATCTGTTCTTTCAGGGCGGCCAGCTGATCCGGGGTCATTTTGCCAAGGACTTCCTTCAGTTCATCCGGGTTGGACGGCTTCAGGGTTACGTTTACGTTCTTCTTCACGCTTTCTTTGATATTGTGCTTCAGTTCCTGATTGAGGACCTTGCCCTGTTCTACAGTGAGCTCACCTTTCTTTACCAGTTCATCCAGAACTTCTTTGGATTTCTCTGCGGTCACTGCTGCAGTGCCGATTCCTGCAAGTAATATTTTTTTGATGCCTTCTCCAAGTTCCATAATGTGTGCTCCTTTCTTATTTACAGCTATATCTGCCAACTCCCTGTGGGATTTTCGTTTTCAGCAGATCGGACTTCTCATAAAAGTCCAAGAAATACCAGCCCTTTAGGTACGAAAATGATCAGTCCGGCGATGGCGGCCATGATGGCGGCGATCAGGACGGCTCCGGCGGCAGTGTCCTTGGCGATCTTCGCCAGGGGCTTGTACTCGCTGGTCACCAGATCCACCACGGATTCTACGGCGGTGTTCACCAGCTCCAGTGCCATCACCAGTCCGAAAAGTCCAAGACAGATGCACCATTCCACAGGGGAAAGCTTCAGGATGATGCCTGCGATCACTACCAGGACTGCCATGATACAGTGGATCTTCATGTTCCGTTCCTTGCGGATACAGGTGAAAATTCCTTCAAATGCGTATCCGAAACTTTTCGTAATTGGTGGTTTCTTGGGTGCTGTCATTTCGTACACTTCCTGTCTGTTGGTTTGGGGATAGTATAGCATATTTTGTGCTAAATTACTATAAATTTAGATATTTTTTACAATCATCTCATAATTTTATATCTTTTTGTCGTTCCTTCAGCTTCTCCATAACCGTAGGATACCGCTTATAATCTGTATGTGGCAATGCCTGTGCTGCTACCATTAATTCCAGGAAATCCTCCACTTCGGCGAACTGAATATAAACCATTTCTTCCAGGATCTGGTCGATGTTAGTGAGGAGACTTCGGTTTAAAAGAAGCTTCTGAGCTCCTTCCAGTGAGGAGTTTCCAGCGTTGATAATGTGGTCGCGATCCATATCGGGATACATGCCGATGGTAATGGCGGATTCTTTGGATACGTGTTTGCCAAAGGCTCCTGCCACGTAGAAGCGGTCTGCCTGACTCAGCTCAAGACCGGACTCCCGGAGCATGATCTCCACCATGGTGTGAGCGGCGGATTTGGTGCGGATGAATTCGTCGATGTCCTTCTGGTAGAAGTACAGACCGGGGGCATATTCCACACAGAGCTGGTTGTCTCTCGCCTGAATGAGAGGGCTTTTTTCCGGGGAAAACTTGCCGCGGATGTCAATCCAGCCTTCCAGGAAAAGCTCTGCGATCAGGTCGATAATGCCGGAACCGCAGATTCCCTGAGGCGCAGAATTTCCAATTACATGCACAAAGATGTTTCCATCCCTTATCTTCACTTCATCCACAGCCCCTACGTCTGCCCGCATTCCGGTGCGCACCACTCCCCCCTCCAGCGCCGGACCTGCTGCGCCTGCGCCGCAGAGAAGGAATTCTTTATTTCCGATCACCAGCTCGCCGTTGGTTCCGATATCGAAGAAAACACTGATCTCGTTTTTCTTGTATAATTCAGTGTCAATCATGCCACTGATAATATCGCCACCAAGGTAGTTTGACTTGGCAGGGTAACAATAAACGTAGCCTTTCAGCGGAATGTCCAGATTGCGCGCCAGCTGGAAGCCGGGGCGATCGGCATGGACTGCGTGTGGGGTATAAAAGACGCAGAAAGCGTCCATTCCCAGAAGGAAGTGAATCATGGTGGTGTTGCCCGCGATTACCATGGAGAGCGCGGAGTGGCTTGCATCCAGCTTATCCATGCATTCACAAATGGATTCTACTGTAGCCCGCCGCACTTCTTCCAGCTTTTCCTTATTATCTTTACAGTAAAAAATCCTGGACAGAATATCTGTCCCCCACTGGATCTGCTTATTGAAGCAGCTGACTTCCTTCAAAATCTCTCCACTGTTGCAGTCCAGAAGTCTCGCCACCACAGTGGTACTTCCCAGATCCACCGCCAGCCCATAATGCTGTGCGGTGGTATCTCCTTCCTCTATCTCCACCATTTCCCAGTTTTCCCCATTCCAGGCAAGGGAAACCGTTATTTTCCACTTTGCGTTGTCCAGCAAGGGGTATAACCTCCGCAAAATGTGGACAGGCATATGAACTCGCTCTTCCACACCTGCTGCCGCCAGACTATCCAGGATCCGCTGCTGGTCTGAGCGGGGATCGTCTTCGGTTGGGAGGGGGAGTTCGAGATATATTTTTCGGCTGAGACCGTTCATCGTTTTTCAGCTCCTTTACATAAATCGTCAAACGTTATAAGTACTACTTCCAGTCATTAAAAACCGATTGATTCCTTATTTGAACCAATCGGTTATGTATTCAACCTATACAACTTAATAACCCTGCTTTTTATTTTACTGCTTTGCTAATACGTAAAACGTTTGACAAAATTTCTTTCTAGTAATTGAGGTGTATAAGCATATGCTTCTTTGAAAATATATTTTTCCAATTTTTTCATATATTCTGGTTGATATTTCACTCCAGCAAGCTGACATTTCTCCATTTTATCAGCTTCTAACTTATTTTTATCTTCGCTTACTACCAAAATATAAACCACATTTTTCCTTGCAAACTCTATCGGATTGTCATAATTAAATGTATCGTACTTCAGTTGTTTTTGTTCCCACAATTCATATAAAATATCTACAAGCCAAAACCAGTTCTGATAAGCTTTCTTCGTTACACTCTCTTTTGCTCTCGTTATTTTTTGATTTTTAAATTCTATAAAATACCAAATATTATCCGAACTTATTACAAATGCATCTGCTGAAGCTAATGATTCCTCTTCTTTTTTAGAATCTGGAAACCGCACAAGACGATATACATTATGCGCAATTTCATCCATATCTATAATATCCATATCTTGTCTGGTATTCTCGTAAACCAGTTGTCTGACATCCCTATTTTGGGATTCAGTTTTATCCTCCGACACACTTGAAAGCTTTGTTTCTATACCGACATGTCGATTGTAATTATCTTCAAATGTATATAGCAATTTTTTTATTTGCTCATAATTTGTCATTTTCCGTATCTAATTCCTCTCTTAATCGGCTTAATAATAGAGCTGGATCAACCATTTGTTTATATATTTTGCTGATATTTTCTGTTACATTTTCAAAAACGACTCCCTCTTCTTGCAAACTTGTTAAGTAGTAATTACATCTTTCTGCAATTTCATACTTTCGGGAATATAACTCTAATGCTTCCAAAAAATGAGCACTATGTGTTGTCACAACAATATGGAAATTAAACTTTTTCTGTAACAATACGATTATTTCCGCATATAAAAGCTGCCATTCTGGATGTAAATGTATTTCAGGTTCATCTAATACAATAACGTCTTTGTCCTGTAAATTTCCATTTAACAAAATTTGCTTTAGAACTAAAAATGCCTTTAAACCGGTTGACAATGACGCAACATCAATTTCTTTAGAGGATTCTCCAGCCAATTGATACATATATTTTTGTTTTTTGGTAATTTTTCCATTAGCTACAGAATCAATAATTTGCATAATATCTTCAAGTTTGTTATTCGCCAATAAACCTAAAAACGTTTTTTCTTCTACTTCCCTCTCCTCTTTTTGCATTAATTTTTGTAATATATTTCTTTTCTGAATTGGTAATTCAGAGATTCCAAATGATAAATTATTGTTCAGCTCATCTATTACAAATGGATCGTCAATATAGAGAGATGTATTAAAAATATCCAGGTGTTGTCTCTTTGCTTCTATACACTCATTATTCTTAAAAGCTAAATAAATTTCCTTTTCCTTTATAGACAATGTAATTTCTGCCAGCTCATCAAAATAATATAATGAATTTATTTGTTCATGAAATGTTTCTCCAAAATAACTTGTATATATGGCTTTACAAAATGTTTCGTTCGATATGTTTAGATTTTCTTCCAATTTTTCTAAAATTTTTTCTGTAAACTTAGTTTCTTCCTCCTGTGGCAATAGCAAAACATTTTTATACTCTTTACACAACTCTTCTCTCTCATCTTCTTTACATTCTAAAAGATCCTTTGCAAATCCGCGATAAGTACGTGGTAAATATCTTCTTACCGATCTGTTAACTCTAGCCATACTACCTTCAATTTCATTTCGTAGCATAGATGCCAATGAATCAATTCTTGCCTTATTCATCTTCTCATCTATATTATATGATGAATTAAAAACAGAATCTAAAATTTTACCGATCGTGCTTTTTCCCGTATTATTATTTCCCGCAATAATGGTAATTCCATCAATTTCAATATCTGCCTTTGAAATCTTTGCAAAGTTTCTAATCCTTAATTTCATCATCCTACCTCATTTTTAACAACATCAAATTCACCAAGAAATATTTGATCATAAAAAGAAGGAATAACTCCCTCTCTTTTTCTCCGTTTCATACAATAGCTATAATAATATTTTATTCATTATATCCTATTTTAGAACAAAAATCTATTATATTCCACAATAAAGTTAGAGTCACGGAATGAACAGTAATAACACCGAAAGCGGTCTTTCCTATAAAGCCACAAAGTTTTTGACAATCCTACCTTTTTTTGCTACATTTTTAATAGATCAATTTCATTTAAGGAGGGACAAATGGAGCGAAAATCATTTAAGCGACCACTTACACTTTTAGCTTTTTCCATGCTGCTTACTATGCTCCTTGGAATATCTTTTCCAGTGAAAACACAGGCGGCATCTCCGGGAACATGGGTGCGGGTCTGCCACAATGGGTACGGCGATCCGGTGGAAATTGGCGGATATTCCTATTACTATAACCATGAGCAGGGAAGCCCTCTTTTCCAGGTGTGCCGTCAGGATTGCCAGACAGGGGCGACCCAGGTGATCCTCGATTTTAAGCCACAATATATAAGCGTTGCCACATTCATCTATACCAATGGCAAATACCTGGTCTACCAGGATGACATAGGCTATGTCTACTGCAAAAATGCCGATGGCACCGGTAAAGCGCGCAAAATCCTAGATCTCCACATATATAAGACCAAGAACAGTTTTACCACCATGATCCCCTATAGAAACAAAATCTTCTATAGCACCTGCAGCGGATACACCACCCATTACAAAATTTACAGTGTAAACATCACCGGCAAGGCCAATAAGAAGACGATCTCCAAATCCTACAATCTGGAATTCCCATCAACCCAGGTTCAGGACCGTTACTTCTACGTGTCTAATAAAAGGAATCAGGCTGCTGTCTTAGATGCCAAAACTGGCAAGATCCGAAAATTAAACAGCAGCGGAACTGCTTCCACAGTTACCCGCATAGGAAATTACTGGTATTACGCCGTATCCACCAGCTCCTATGCTTCTGGCACGAAGATAACTTTCTATAAGAAAAAAGCCTCCGGTTCCGGCTCTGCCAAGAAACTTGCCGCCGTTTCCAGAAAAGGCTATACCTTAGACAGTATTCAGGAAATCACTCCCACCGGCGCCTATTACACCAATAAGACCTACTATTTTCTCAATTTCAAAACCAAAAGCTTCAAAAAAAACACCCGTACCTTCTGGTACTACGTGAGCAAAAACGCTGCATACTTGTAACTATTATAAAACTTCCCATATCAAATGAATTTTATCGTTGGTGTGGGAAGTCTTAAACAATTATTTTATCTCTTATTTTTCTAATTGAATTAATAAATCGTCTAGCATTACCTCAAAAAATTCTGCTGTTGGTTGTTCTTCTTTTTCTTTAATATTGATTAACTCAATTAAATCTTGGTCAGATAAGCACATAATTAATTTTCCATTTTCACGTAAACATCCTCTTGCTGCTGAAAGAGCATTCCTACTAGCTCCTTTTCTTGATATAATTATTGCAACACGTCTTAAAGCCTTTTCATATAAATACTTTTCTGTTGTGTATATTTCCTTTTGACTTATTTCTTTTTCATAGTTTTTGAATTCAAACACTATATATTTTGTATTAAAATAATTTTTAATTGTATCAAAAAAATCTTGATTTACACCATTTTTTATTTTACAACATAAGTCAAAACGATATAAGCCATTATTTGAAGACTCCTGAACTTTCCATAATCCCAGATATTCACCAAGCACATTTTTTAATATTTCTACACAAATGTCCTCATATTCTTTAGAACGCTCTCCCTTTCCAGGTTTGATAGCTAACAACTTGGACTTCCATGTACCTTCATTTTTTTTATTTCTCTGTTCTTGAAATAAAGAATGACAAGGCTTTTCTAATTTCAAATCATCCACACTATACGTTAGTAAAGAAATGAACTCATTCTTAATGTCCGGATATTCTTCAAACAACCAAAGTATATTACTTAAGGTCCAAATATGTATTTTATATTTTTCGAAATATTTTTCTACTATTTCTTTTGAAACAATATTCCCAACAACTAATATCATATCTTCCTTAGCTTTTAAAGACACCAAGTATGCGCAAACTCGCTCTATATTTTTTTCAATAGCATAATTACTATTATAAATTTTTAATTCAAAACAAATATCTTTTCCCTGCACATTGCATTCAAAATCCACACTCTTTCCTATTTTTACACTTTGACACTTTTTAAAAAGATATTTTCTAAATATATCAGCAAACACATCCTCCCTTACCACATAAGACGTTCGTAACAAATTTTCTTCTGTATTTCCTAGTTTTTTCGCTATCTGAGTTACAATTTCCACATTCGGGCTATACACCAATTGTCTATACATCCATGCTTTATTACTTATATCAAGATTAAAACTATCTGGAATTGCCTTCAATCTTGCAAATTCCCGATGGGTTATTTTTCTAATGACTCCATTGTTACATATCAATGGGATTTTTCGTAAATTTGTATCTGCTAAATTAGCCTCTACATATTGATTTTTTTCCCAGCACAAAAATGTATTTTTTCTAATTTTCTTGTCAATCTGCTCATAATTGACTTTATAATAATACCCATCCACCTCATCACTTTCTAATATTTCATTTATCGAACATATACTTTGTTCTTCAAAATCAGGAAATTTTAACTCACATTCTGATGAATCTCTAGTACCTATAAGATAAACACAATCTTCCTTAATAGGTAATCCAGTAGAACCCTCGGTATTTATAATTCTATAACTATAATTATAACCTTCATCCTTTAAATAGTCTAATAATGCTTTAAAAGGTTTTAATCTAGCATAACCACACTGAACAAGAAAGAAAACCTTTTTAGGCTGTTTAAATTCGATAACTGCCTTTACCGCATTTCTAAAATGATGTGTTTTCCCCATACCTGCACTCGTAAAAGAAAGTCCTCTACGAAAATCGCATGCTAAGATATCCATATCAGGTATTTCTTCAAAATTATTATAATCAAGCTCCCCTATTTTATATGTTTTATCCTTTGCATTGTTTTCATAAAGCTCTCTAGCTCTTTCATCATGTTCATAAGCAGCCACAACTTTACAACTGGCATTTTCAAATCCCATTGCCATTGCACCAATTCCTGCCCCCAATATTACAACCCTGTTTTCCCTAATTTCCATAAATTCATCCTTCTGTACAATACTATAAATTTGAAAAACCGATTGATTTTTCACGACCAATCGGCTATGTACCATTGTGCAACTAAACTAACTTCAATGCAATTTCTTTTATTTTCGCTTCGATACTCTTCATATTATCTGACCACTGATCTTCTTTTATAAAATAATCTTTTATTTGAAGATAACTGCTATCATTCAAAAGATTTGTCGCCTTAACCGCAGCATATGACTTATCAAATAAACAATTCTCCATTATCTTTTGCAAACGGTTTCTATATTTGTTCTTGTATCCTTCTTCTTTTAAATCCTCCTCTATTTCTTCCAAATGCACTTTCAATGCTTCCCACTCAGTCATCCTTGGAACCATTACTCGTTCTATATCGTTAAGCCCTATTACCTCTATTGTATTTTTGCCAATGCCTTGTGTATCGATTCCTTTTAATCTATAACGATTTACACTTGTCACCCCTAAATATTCTTTTGGTTCGTCTACACATGGATTTACAATTCTTTCTTCACGCTTATTTTTCTTTCTATTACGTCTCAAACAAGCAGGAAAAAGATTCTCCCATTCTACAACTTCATCTGGATTCTCCGATTTCGGAAGAAAATGGTCTATTGTAACATCTTTAGATTCTATTCCTAATTTACATTCACAATAGGAACATTTTCCATGACTCATCTCTAGCATAGCCTTTTTCAAAGGCTCCTTTATTTTAGATGAATTTCATACATCCCTATCTTTATCTTCAGCATATAATTTTTTTAATTCTTCACAGACATCATTCGTAAGCTCTTCTGGTTTTTCACCTCTACTAAGCTTTATCATATGCTTCAATCATCTCCATATCCAATTCTAAAACTTTACTTTCGTTGCTATCTGGTTTTACCATTTCCTTCAATTTTTTATAAAATGCTTTTGCATCATCATAATTTTCGTGGTCCATTGCCAATGAAAATTTTTCCAAATAATCATTAAAAATAGCTGTTTTAGGCTCTACTCCCATTTTATATTCCTGAATAGCTTCTATACTCCATCCCTTATAATTTCCTTTTTCTTCTGCAAATGTCATTGTTTTTATATCAAAAACTTCTGCTGCATCTAATGACTGGATTATAAATGGCGAATGTGTTGAAATAATAAACTGGCAATTTGGAAATGTTCTTTTCAAATCGGCTACTATTTCTTTTTGCCATTTCGGATGTAAATGTAAATCTAGCTCGTCAATTAAAATCACAGCTTCTTCTTCCAAAGGGTTTAAAGAATTCGGATTTGCAATAGATAATCTTTTTGCGATATCCGCAATAACAGATAATACAGCTTTATATCCGCCACTTAATTGATCAATTTGTAAATCTATTCCCTCTGCGTTCGTCATTACCATTCTTGATGGTGCTAGTTCAATTCGCAGATTAGAATACCCTTTTATCATCCGTTCTAATGCTGTTCGGACACAATTAAGTTTCGGATTTTTGTAATTTGAACTTTCACGCAATCCTCGAAGTTCAATGTCCTCTTCTGTCTTAAACCAGTCATAAAAGTCTCTAAAATAATTCACATTGTCAAAACAATTTCTTAATGCATCTATTACATTAAAATTTTTAATATGACCGCGCTGTGGTACTTCTCTTATAATTCTATCAGTTCCATAATAAAGCACCAGAGGTAATGCTTTCGTTTCAACACACTGTGCATATTTTATCTTTAATTCCTTAAGGTCTTTAACATTTTCCAGCTTTTTTTCGCTGATGTTTTCAAATGGTTTCTGCGATGAAAATCTACGCTTATTAGTCCAGATATACCGTTCGTTATCCAGGCTTATTCCTAATGTAACCCCTGTACTATTTGCTCCGTTTCTAATATCGTTATTCGTTAAATCACATTTTTTCATTGCCTCTGCATTGATCGATCTTAATACAGGTACAAATGCCTTAGTAATGCTCTCCAATATAGTAGTCTTTCCGCTCCCATTGTCTCCGATTAAAGCAACAAAGTTTTTATTTTCGAATATAATATCTTGCTTTTGAATATTTCTAAAATTCGTCAATTCCAGGAAATCAATTTTCATTGCATCACCTTCTCTATATAATATAAATTGATTATATCTTACAAACTCCTTCTCCGCAAGGTTTACTATAGGTTTCAAAAAAACTCCCCACCGATCATTCAGTGGGGAGTTTCTCTATTCCAGTAATCTTTATTTCGCAACAAAGTTTACGATCTTATTCGGTACATAAATCTCTTTCACAAGAGTCTTGCCTTCCAGGAAGGAAGCTACTCTCTCGTCCTTCTTCGCCAGCTCAAGAGCTTCCTCTTTCGCACAGCCGTTAGGAATTACGATGGTTCCGCGAACCTTACCGTTAACCTGGACACCGATTTCTATGGAGTCCTCTACAGTCTTGCTCTCTTCATATTCCGGCCACTGGGAAAGGGAAAGTAAGCCTTCTCCGCCGATGGTCTCCCAGATTTCCTCGCAAAGATGAGGTGCAAACGGGCAAAGGAGCTTGATGAAGATCACAAGGTCATCCTTGCTGATCTTGCCAACTGCGTAAATCTCGTTGATAAGAGTCATCAGGCAGGCAATTGCAGTGTTAAACTTCATAGCCTCAATATCGGAGGATACCTTCTTGATTGCCTTATGGATCTTAACCTCCATATCCTTGGCTGCCGGCTCCTCTGTCATGATATCGGTCAGTCCTGCAACTCTCTCAAGGAAACGCTTGCAGCCTCTTACGGAGCTGTCGTTCCACGGAGCAGCTGCGCCATAGTCACCCATGAAGAGAACGTAGGTACGAAGTGCATCTGCACCATACTCATTTACAATGTCAAGCGGGTCAACAACGTTGCCCTTGGATTTACTCATCTTGTCACCGTCTGAACCAAGAATCATACCCTGTGCAGAACGTTTCGCATATGGCTCCGGAGTATTGACAATTCCCATGTCATACAGGAAATGATGCCAGAATCTGGAGTAGATCATATGTCTGGTTACATGCTCCATACCACCGTTGTACCAGTCAACCGGCATCCAGTATTCCATCTTCTTGCGGTCTGCAAGAGCTTCTGTATTGTGTGGATCCACATAACGAAGGAAATACCAGGAAGATCCAGCCCACTGTGGCATGGTATCAGTCTCTCTCTTGGCATCGCCGCCGCATTTCGGGCATTTGCAGTTTACGAAGGAATCAATCTTTGCAAGTGGAGACTGTCCGTCCTCTCCAGGCTGGAAATCCTTGATCTTCGGCAGACGAAGCGGAAGCTCCTCATATGGAACCGCTACATCACCGCACTTCGGACAATGAACGATCGGGATTGGCTCGCCCCAGTATCTCTGACGGTTAAATGCCCAGTCTTTCATCTTGTACTGAACGCCAGCTTTACCAATGCCCTTCTTCTCAAGCTCTTCCAGCATTCGCTTGATGGAATCCTTCTTATTTGTATAGCCATTCAGGAAATCGGAGTTGATCATCTCGCCGTCACCTGTGTAGGCTTCTTTCTCAATGTCGCCACCCTTGATAACCTGGATAATGTCAATACCAAATTTCTTGGCGAAATCATAGTCTCTCTGGTCATGTGCCGGTACCGCCATGATCGCGCCGGTACCATATCCCATCATTACATAGTCTGCAATGTAGATCGGGATCTTCTTGCCATTTACAGGGTTTACGCCCTCAAGTCCCTGGATGCATACACCTGTTTTCTCTTTTACAAGCTGGGTTCTCTCGAACTCAGTCTTCTTCGCACACTCTTCACGGTAAGCCTTGATCGCATCCATGTTGGTAATGCGGTCAGCATATTTGTCGATCAGCGGATGCTCCGGTGCGATAACCATGAAGGTTACACCGAACAGGGTATCTGGTCTGGTGGTGTAAATCTGCAGTGTCTCATCAATTCCGTCAACTGCGAAGTTTACGAAAGCACCTGTGGATTTACCGATCCAGTTTACCTGCTGCTGCTTGATGTTCGCCGGATAGTCCACATCCTCCAGTCCCTCAAGAAGCTTGTCTGCATACTGGGTGATTCTTAAATACCAGACATCCTTGGACTTCTGGATAACGTCGCTGTGGCAGATATCGCATTTGCCGCCCTGACTGTCCTCATTGGAAAGAACAACCTTACAGGATGGACAATAGTTAACTAATGTCTTATCACGGAAAACAAGTCCGTTCTCAAACATTTTCAGGAAAATCCACTGGGTCCATTTATAGAAATCTTCCTGTGTGGTATCGATCACACGGCTCCAGTCAAAGGAGAATCCAACACTCTTCAGCTGATTGGTGAATTTCGCAATGTTCTGGTCTGTGATCTCACGAGGATGTGTATTCGTCTTAATCGCATAATTCTCAGTAGGAAGTCCGAATGCATCGAATCCGATGGGGAACAGTACATTGTATCCCTGCATTCTTCTCTTTCTGGAAAGTACCTCGATACTGGAATATGCCTTAATATGTCCAACGTGCATTCCCGCACCACTTGGGTATGGGAACTCTACAAGGCCGTAGAATTTCGGTTTATCACTTCCGTCAACAGCTTTAAATGCCTGCTGCTCTTCCCACTTTTTCTGCCATTTCGGCTCGATTTTCTTAAAATTGTGTTTCATTGATGGTTCCTCCACATTTATTGTGCCTGTCATAACTGTTCAATGCCTTCACAGTTATTGCCTGTCAACAAAATAACTGTCGGCTGATCCGCCTGTTTATCGCGCAGATCAGGCGCGTTATTTTGCAAAAATCCTTTTACCATTCTAATCCAACATAGTGGTTTTGTCAACGAGAAACCGCCTCTATCGCGGCCTGAAGCTGATTATCCTCGTCATGGGTATAATCCGTCCGGTTCAAAAGACTGGCATCCAGTTTTACCTCCACATCCGGTGTGATTCCCACCTTGTGGATATCATTGCCCTTGGGGGTAAAATATTTCGCCGTAGTCAGCTTCACCGCACTTCCATCAGAGAGCTGGCGGATGCTCTGAACGATTCCCTTTCCATAAGTGGTGGTTCCCACAATCGTTCCAATCTCATAATCCTTCACTGCCCCGGCGAAAATCTCCGATGCACTGGCGCTGTTCTCATTTACCAGCACTGCTAGCGGAATGTCGATCGGGGTGTCGCCGTCACACTTCATCTCCTGTTTTTCCCCATATTTGTCCTCTGTATACACGATCAGTCCTTCGGGCAGAATCTGGCGCAGCACATCGCACACAGAAGAAAGCACCCCACCTGGATTGTCACGAAGATCCACGATCAGCTTCTCCATGCCTTTTGCCTGAAGATCTTTGTAAGCATCCTCAAACTGCTGGGGTGTTACCATGGTAAACTCTGTAATTCGCAAATATCCTATAGAATCCTCCAGCATTTCATAAGAAACAGTTGGCAGCTCCACATCGCTCAAAGTCACTGTAATTTCTTCCGGTTTCTCTGCCTCCTGGTGATAGACGGTCAAGATAGAAGTACCGTCCTCCTTTTCCCGGATCATTTTGGAGACCTCAGCAGGCGTCATTTCCGTTACATCCGTTCCGTTCACAGCCGTAATCACATCATTCGCCTTCAGCCCGGCCTCATCCGCCGGACTGCCCTCATAACAATCCACCACCAGAATACCACCCTCCGTATTCTGGGTAATGCTCACGCCGATTCCAGAGTAAGAGCCCTCCGTATCTCTCATCTCCTCCTCGTATTCTTCCTCCGTATAATATCTGGAATACGGATCCCCCAGCCCATACAAAAGCCCGGTATAAATCCCCTCCTTCAGCGAATCCTCATCCACATCTTCCAGATAATTCTGATCTATGATATCTTCCAGATACTTAATCTTCTGGGTAACCGCCACATCCGACAGTACATTACTTCCCGCACGTCCCGCTTTCTGAAGACCCACATATCCCCCGCCCAGCACCAGGGATGCGCAAAGCACACCAGTTACAGCCCCCTTCATAAATTGTTTATCTGCCATATATTATCACTCCTCACCATACAAGTTTCATCCAGTTGCCAGCTAGCTCACCGGAGCGTTGCACCGACTTGCGTGGAATATCATTTGCCCCAATGCGTCCGCCTTGAAACACCTTACTTGTTTTTATACAAAAGGACTGCCAGATCTCTCCAGCAGCCCCCATATCCTCTTCTCATATTCTGGCGGAATGCGAACAACCGCCCTTATTGTAAAACAGAACTCTCACACCTTCAAGTGTTTTCTTGTAGTAATAAAGCTTCCCACAAGACCAATTCCAATTCCCAGAGCCAGCGCCACCGGAACCAGTGTCTGGTAGATCTGTCCAACCGGAATGAAATCTACAACACCCAGAAGTACGCTGAACTTGGTATATACATAGGTTACCACATTATTGTAACAGAAATACAAAATAATCAGTGGGATTCCCGCACCGATCAGTCCCAGGATCATACCCTCCAGAAGGAACGGTGCACGTACAAAACTATCGGTAGCACCAATATATTTCATAATTCCGATCTCGTCCTTACGAACTGTAATACCAACGGAAATAGTATTACTGATCAGGAAAATGGCAATCAGCAGCAGGATCACGATCACTGCCACAGATACATAGGAAACAATACGGTTGATAGAACCAAGAGTCTTGGCAGCCTGCTCTGACTGATTAACCTCTCGTACATTATCCAGTGTCTTGATATAGGCAACCAGCTCAGACTGTTTCTCAATGTTGTTCATATACACACGGTAGTTGGATGAGTTTGCCAGCGGGTTATCATCCTTGAAACCGTCTGCTGCCTCAGAGTCATCACCGAAGTATTCCTGCTTCATCTTCTCCCAGGCTTCATCACCGGACTCAAACTCAATCTTGGAAACCTCCGGGCGCTGCCTGATCAGTTCTCCAACTGCATCCATCTGCTCCTGTGTGGTTCCTTCATTAAAAAGCACTGTGATCGGCACATCTTCCTCAACCTTATGCGCCAGCGTATTCACATTATTTACAATGGAAAAGAAAATTCCGAAAAGAAAAATACATGCTGCCATCGTAATAATAGAAGCAATGGAAAACATGAAATTTCTCTTGATGTTCTTGATACCCTGCTTCAGAGTATACCAGATGGTACTAGGCCTCATAATATTCTCCCTCTTTCTCGTCGCTGATGATCACTCCATTATGCATGGTCAGTACACGCTTCTTCATGGAATTGACAATCTCTTTATTGTGGGTTACTACCAGAACGGTGGTTCCACGCTGGTTGATCTCCTCAAGGAGCTTCATGATCTCCTCGGATGTCTTCGGATCAAGATTACCAGTGGGCTCGTCTGCAAGAAGGATGTCCGGGCGGTTTACAATCGCTCTGGCAAGAGCAACTCTCTGCTGCTCTCCACCTGACAGCTCGTCCGGGTACGCCTTGTATTTCCCTGCAAGTCCAACTTCCTGAAGTACCTCCGGAACTCTCTTGCGGATAACTCTGGTAGGACGGTTCACAACACGCTGGGCAAAAGCTACATTCTCATACACATCCCTGTCCTTCAGAAGACGGAAGTCCTGGAATACGACACCAAGCTTACGGCGGTACTTGGCCACACGACGGTGCTTCATTCCCTCAAGCTTCTCTCCGCTTACGATAATCGTACCGGATGTGGAATCCAGTTCCTTCAAAAGCAGCTTGATCAACGTGGATTTACCGGAACCACTATTTCCTACTATAAATACGAATTCACCTTTATCTACATGGAGATTGGCGTGATTCACTGCCGGCAGTCCTGGTCCATAGGACTTGCTCACATCTATCAGATCAATCATGATATCCTCCTAAATTTTTCATGTAAAAATTCAATTCAGCAGTTTGCTTAATTTTTATGTAACATTATTGTAATATATGTCTGGTGAAAATGCAACCTTATTTTTGCAGTACTTTATTATAACAGAGAAAACTAAGAACGCAATAGATTTCACAAAGGAAACACAAAGCAGATTGCGGGAATGATTTTTCAAACACGCTCTAGTAAATTACAAGAAATAAAATATGCCTGCCACAAACAAATGCAGCAGGCACAGAAATTACAGATATGAAAATTAATACTCCAGAGTCTCCATATACTTCATGTATCTTACTACCATCAGCGCAATCTTGAATGTGATCGCATCCTCGAATACACGAAGGTCAAGTCCGGTGCTCTTCTGAAGCTTGTCCAGACGATAAACCAGAGTATTACGGTGAATGTAAAGCTGTCTGGAGGTCTCGGATACATTCAGGCTGTTCTCGAAGAACTTGTCGATGGTGACCAGAGTCTCCTCGTCAAAATCATCCGGGGACTTGCCGCCGAAGATTTCCTTAATAAACATCTTGCACAGCGGGATCGGAAGCTGATAGATCAGACGACCAATTCCAAGAGAGCTGTAAGCAATCACATCCTTCTCAGGTGAGAAAATCTTGCCTACATCAAGAGCCATTCTGGCTTCCTTGTAGGAACGGGAAACTTCCTTCAGCTCGCTTACGATCGTTCCGTATGCAATATGTGTATGATTCTCTTTCTCTAATCCTAAGGTATCAAGGATGGTCTGGGCAAGCTTGTCCATCTCCTCGTATCCTTCATTCTCCTCAAGCTCCTTGACAATGATGATGCTCTTCTCATCAACAGCTGTGATAAAGTCCTTGCTCTTGCCGCTGAACAGGCTCTTCACGCTCTCCATAGAGCTGTGCTCTCTCTCCTGCTCAAGCTCCAGGATCATAACCACCCGTCGAACGTCAGCATCAATATGAAGCTTCTTCGCACGATTATAAATATCTACCAGAAGCAGGTTATCAAGAAGCAGGTTCTTAATGAAGCTGTCCTTGTCAAAACGCTCCTTATATGCAACAATCAGGCTCTGGATCTGGAAAGCGGCAAGCTTTCCTACCATATAAGTATCTTCATCTTCTCCGTGGGCGACCAGAATGTATTCCAGCTGGTAATCATCACAGACCTTGAAATACTGATAACCTTTCACAAGCTGGCTGGCAGCCTGGGATTCCACAAATGCCTGAATATCCTGTGGCTGAATCTCAAATTCACTGTAGGTGGACGCCAGTGTCTTGCCATCTGTGTCAATAATGCAAAACTCCGTCCTGGATATCTCCCTGAGCCCCTCAAGTGTATTCTGCAGTACCTGATTTGATATCATTACCCTTCCGTCCCTTCTTGTAAATTATAGGGCTACTGGTCTCACAGCTGTCAATGTATTCCAGGATAGTGAAAACATTGTCAAAGAGAGCAGTAACATTATATGTTCGCCGGTATAACCGGCATGAATCGCTGTCCATTAGTGCCAAAATTCGCGGTCTCAAATCTGTAATATTGCACAAAACCTCAGACAGTCTTAGGAAAATCTACTGATTCCAAAAATTCATGAACCTATTTTAATACAAAATTACCAAAAAAGGAAGAGGAAAGTAGAAAAAATTTACAAATTTCCAGCAATTTTTTTTAACTTTTTCTATATTGCTCCAATTTCAAGCCCTATTTTCCTTTTTTTGCGGTGCGCAAAAGGCTTTGGTAAAGTTTTTCTTTTTACTTACGTTCAATAAATCCCTCACCATGGACTTCACGCACGTCAGACACGATCACAAAAGCATCCGGGTCAATATGGTCTACCAGCTCTTTCAATGCCACGATCTCCTTGCGTCCCACAACGCAGTAAAGAAGCAGCTTGTCCTGGCCGGAGTACATTCCCTTTCCGTGGACTCCGGTCACGCCGCGATCCAGTTTGTCCATGATTTCTCTGGAAATCTCATCAGGCTTGCTGGTAATGATATACGCCTGTTTTGAAAATTTCAGACCTTCGATCAAGCTGTCAGATACCTTTGTTACAAGATAAACGGCGATGATGGCATAAAGTGCTTTCTGCACACCGAACACATACATACCTACAAGTACGATGGCTCCGTCAATAAACTGCATAATCTGGGCAATAGAGTAATGGCGTAGCTTCCGTTGCAGCAGTGCCGCCATCATGTCTGTGCCCCCGGTAGTTCCTCTTCCAAGAAACACAAGTCCGATTCCAATCCCCTGGATTACACCACCATAAACGGCTGCCAGCAAAAGATCATTTCCTGCAATATCAAATGCCGGAAGAACCGCCAGCCAGAATGACAAGCAGATTTCTCCCACCAGTGCTCTTTTCACAAACTGGAATCCACTGAGCTTCATTCCGATCAGAAACAGCGGGATATTCAGACTTAAGTTTGTGATCCACAGTGGGATGCCTCCCGGCACGACTCCCTCCGTCCACTCTTTTACCAGGATCGCAATACCGGAAAAGCCTCCGGTTACCATACCGGACATATCGAAAACACTGTTTATGGCAGTTGCCATAAGGGCTGTACCTACAATGATCATCAGGTAGTCCAGGAAGGCAGCTTTTTTGTTATTTTGGAACATGGCATTACCTCCGTATTCTGCTTTCTTATTCATCATCCTCCAATTGCTTTGTAAGATATCTTCCAACGATTTTGGAAAATCCGGTAATATTTCGGATATATGCAAAATCCTTTCCAAAAATCTTCTTCTCCGTCGCCAGATCTTTCTCTTCCCCCGCGAAAACACCCAGCACGCTCACTCCCTGGCTGCGCAGCTTACGGATCTGGGCTGCAGTATCGGTAATTGCGTACTTCCCATGATACGGTGCCGGATTCTTTGCATTGGGACGATTGACAATAACATCGTAAGGACGTCCATCACTGAGAATGATCAGAATCTTTTTCTCTTCCTCCCGGTTCAGCAGGCCGTATCCTGCTGCCCGGATGGCAAGTCCGTCACGGTTGTTGGATGATGTTACATAATTAAATATATTTTCATTTGCACTTCTTGGGTCGTCATATTCTCTGAAGCGGTGGAGAATGGTATAATCCCAGAAAGTGCAGTAGCTCATCACTCTGTGGGGCAGCTCTGCATTGCTAAGTGCCTCGCTGATAATGTATGCCTGCAGCGCTACCTCTCCCTGGCGGCTCATCTGGGAACCACTGGCATCAATCAGCACATCTACCACAAAATCAGAAGAATCTCCCTTCAATTCCCGCTTAAAAACCTGTGCATCACTGCTTCTTCCAAGCCTCCACAGCCTTGATGGAACAATCATTCCTCTATCTGAAAGAATCTCCTGATTTTCACTTTTGATGACCAGTGACTTTTTCAGCATTTCTGTGAGAAGGGAGATATTCCGCTTCACAATACGGTGTTTGTCATGATAAAGCCAGATATTCTTATTTTTCAACCTTTTTGCATATTCATACTGGTAATTTCGTTTTATCGGACTTTTCAGAATTCCCTCAGTAAAATACAGGCTGCAGTCGCTGTGGATGTCACGGCACATCAGCTGGTTTATTCGCTTCTCTTCCAGCTCACTCAGATAAGTTTTTCCAAAATTCAGTTCCACATAGGTGTGGGCTTTTTCCAACGCCTCCGGAGGCAAAACTGTAATTTTCTGTTTCGACTGCCTTTCCTCTTCCATCTCCCGGGTGACATCCACATTTTCCATACCCGCCACATTGGAGGTAAGCTGCTCCATATAGCTTTCCAGTGCGTCCTCATACATTTCTTCGGAAAGATAGTCGTGCCAGTCGAACTCCGTCAGATCCTCCATAGTGACAGCAAGCACCTGCTCAAGGGTTGCCTTTTTGGAAAAATCGGGGTCAGCAACTTCATTGTATACCGTGTCTATGATGCGGATTAAAGACATTGTATCCGCAGTCTCTGCTGCGCTGGAAATCAGGTTAATATAGTGATAGATTCCTTTGTATTTTCTAGCTTTTTGTTTGTTTTTCGTTATTTTTGTTATGATTTTGTTTGATACATCAGCATTTTCTCCTCTGTCAATTCGCCTTCTCAGCAGATTCACTCTCAGATAGCCCAGCTTATCTGCTGCCGACGGCATAGTCTCATATTCCTGATCCAGTATGTCCTCGCAGGCTTTCCTCTGCATCTCCCAGATTCCAGGGCGCTGTTCACAGATCCGTTCTCCGATGGCTTCTTCAATACAGAGCTGCGAAACAAAAGTAAGCGCAGCTTCATCCGCGCCCATGAAGATTTTTTTCACCAGATACATTCCCAGAAAATCTTTATCGAAGAATTTCGCCAATGCGCCCTGCTTAATTCCATCATACAATGCAATATCCTTTGACCTGAGGAACAGGGAAACATCCGGCTTCATCTGCTGGGTGTAGTCCCCGCTGATGGTCCAGAGCAGATTTCTGATACGGTTTTCCAGCTCTAATTGATAATCCTGGATATTCAGTTCTTCACAGTTATCCTCTCTTACCGGAAATCTTTCGTTCTCCTCCGATGCATGTACTTCCACTGAAAATTTTTCTGATTTCTTATTACCAACTGCAATTTTAATTTTTTCTTTCCCAATAGCTGATTTCTTAAAAAATTCCTCTGCATCTTCAAGGTCAACTAATTTGGCAGAAATCCCTAAAGATTCGTTTTCCTTATTCTCCATAAACATCTTCCCGTGTCCAGCTCTGTGGAATTCTGGTTCGCACCACATCCTCCACGATTTCCTTCTCAAACACATCAAATGTTTTATTCACAATGCCCATGCGTACCGCCTGCCATGGGGAAAGCCCGGTACGCACGATCTTCATGGCAGCAAGCAGGCCGCGAAGATCCAGCGGCTTTGTGGAAATTTCACTGTTCATGGATTTCTGCTGCAGATCCAGAAATACTCCCATAAACTGCTCCACAGCCTCTTTCTTTGCATCCGGGAACATCCTGTTGAAAATAAATCCAAGCGTTTCCTCATTCTGCGCCGGCATGTCAATCACCAGGAAACGGGAAACCAGAGCCTCATTCAGCTCCTTGGTTCCGGCATACCCGTAATTCATGGTTCCAATAAATCTTGCCGCCGGGTGAAGGTCTATTTTGTCATATCCTGGCACATCAATAGACCGGCGGTAATCCAATGTGGCGTGAAGTACAGAAACCGCATCATTCTTCGCCATATTGATCTCATCCAGAATACCGAATCCGCCTTCCTCAGCACACTGGTAAATGCTTCCCTTACGCAGCTTCACCTGATTATCCACGAAAGTATCTGTTCCAATCAGGTCACCGCTGTTTGTATTCACATGGAAGGACACGTTATACACCGGTCTCCCGAAAATATATGCCAGATTCTCTGCCAGCACATTCTTTCCCGTAGCCTTCGGTCCTGCCAGAAGCAGATTCTCCTGCTCCAGCACCGCTGCCATGGCCATCTCCAATGTTTCCTTCCCATAAAATGGCAGCGCCGGTTTTATCCGTCTGTGCTTCGCTTCCTCTGAAACACCATATTCCTGTCGAAACTCATCCGCAGCCTTAATAAGTGCCGCACTGACACCTTGTTCCTCTAAAAAATCAAATTCACTCATCTTTTTTCCTGCTTTCACTTTACCTCTTTAATTGAAAAGAGGACTGCGGCTGCAGTCCTCCTGATCACTTTACGGCTCAAACACCAGATCTCCATAAGATGGCATCGGCCACATATCTTTATCCACTAACATTTCCAGTTCGTCAACCGGCTCTCTTAATTTCTCCATTGCCGGAACCAGTTTCTCTCTGCAGAACACTGCCCTGTCACGTCCTTCCGGATGCGTCTCGATCTGATCTACCAGCTTGCTCAGCTTATTCATGGTACTGTTCACTTCTTTCAGAAGCTTGCTTGCTTTCTTCAGAAGATCCATCTGAACGCTCACGTCAATTGGTCCAACTGCCTTCACCTGATTGATGGACTCTGCCAGTACAGTTGTATACTTGATAACTGCCGGAATGATCTGCTTGGTTGCCATGTCCACCATGGTTTTCGCTTCGATGTTAATTGCTTTCGCATAAATCTCATACTGGATCTCCGCTCTGGACTCCAGCTCAGTCTTTGTAAATACTCCAAATTCTCCAAACAGTTCTACAGCCTTATCTGTAGTAAGTGCCGGAATGGCATCTACCATAGATGTCAGAACAGGAAGTCCACGGCGGCGTGCCTCTTTTTCCCATTCAGGAGCGTAGCCATTGCCGTTAAATACGATTCTCTGATGCTGGGTAGCATATTCCTTGATCAGATCATGAACTGCCAGGTCAAAGTCTTCTGCGCTCTCCAGAACATCGCAGGCTTCCTTAAACGCCTCAGCAGTAATGGTATTCAGCACCACATTGCATGCGGAAATGGAATCCTTGGAACCAACCATACGGAACTCGAATTTATTGCCGGTAAAAGCAAAGGGTGAAGTACGGTTACGGTCTGTAGCATCCTTCATGAAATCCGGAAGCGTCTTAACGCCTGTATCCATTTTCTCCCCTGTCTTACTTCTTGTAGCAGTACCAGTGCTGATCAGCTGCTCCAGCACATCCTCAAGCTGCTCTCCAAGGAAAACCGAAATAACAGCTGGCGGAGCCTCATGGCCGCCAAGGCGCTGGTCATTTCCAACATCTGCAGCGGACTCACGAAGAAGATCTGCATGCTTGTCAACTGCTTTCAGGATACAGGTCAGAACCAGAAGGAACTGAATGTTCTCATGTGGTGTCTTCCCCGGCTCCAGAAGATTAATTCCGTCATCAGTAGTCAGGGACCAGTTATTGTGCTTACCGGAACCATTCAAGCCTGCAAAAGGTTTCTCGTGAAGCAGACAGCGCATGCCGTGACGGCTTGCCACCTTTTTCAGGATACGCATCATGATCTGGTTGTGATCTGCTGCAATATTAACAGGTGCATAGATCGGCGCAAGCTCATGCTGTGCCGGTGCAACCTCATTGTGCTGGGTCTTGGCTGTAACTCCCAGCTTCCAGCACTCTTCATTTACTTCTTTCATATATGCGGAAACTCTCTGACGGATGGTTCCGAAATAATGGTCATCCATCTCCTGTCCTTTCGGAGGCATGGCTCCAAAAAGAGTGCGTCCGGTGTAAACCAGATCCTTTCTCTGCATATATTTCTCTTTATCAACAAGGAAATACTCCTGCTCTGCACCAACAGATGGTGTCACCCGTTTGGAGGTCGTATTTCCGAAAAGTCTGAGAAGTCTTAATGCCTGTGTATTGATGGCTTCCATAGAACGAAGAAGCGGTGTCTTCTGATCCAGCGCTTCTCCTGTATAGGAACAGAAAGCGGTAGGAATGCATAAGGTTCCACCTGCTGCATCATGTCTTACAAAAGCCGGTGAGGTACAATCCCATGTTGTATAGCCTCTTGCCTCAAAGGTGGCACGAAGTCCGCCAGATGGAAAAGAAGATGCATCCGGCTCTCCCTTGATCAGCTCTTTACCGGAAAAGCTCTGAAGGACTTTTCCATTCTCCATAGGTGCGGTGATAAATGCATCGTGCTTCTCTGCAGTTACGCCTGTAAGGGGCTGAAACCAGTGACTGTAATGAGTGGCACCCTTCTCGATGGCCCATTCCTTCATCTCGTGGGCAACCACATCTGCAACCTCCATGGAAAGCTCCTTGCCCTCTTCAATGGTTTTCTTCAGCTCTTTGTAAACCTTCTTCGGCAGACGGTCCTGCATGACGGAATCATTGAATACATCACATCCGAATAATTCCTTCACATTAACATAATCTCCCATTGTTCCTCTCCTCTCGTTCATCTCGCTGCTTATTTCCCCAGGCTGCCATTTATCTGCGGTACCTTCTCTCCATAAACAACGATTCATCACACATTACTGGTTCTTATTTTTTCACATGTAAGCACTCTATGCTTTCACAGGTGCAAGGCAAAAAAACGCGCAAAAATCCTCTCTGGTGATACCAATCGGTCTCACCCTGTTTACTTGTCGCTCTTCAAGCAAAGGTTCAGCGCCTGCTGCAGATTCTCAATCTCTACCACCCTTGGGCTTCCGCCGTATTCTCCGTCCAGCGTCCATGCTACTTCTTCCTCTGCTTCAACTGTAAGCTTCCGTGCCTTGAAAGAATAGATCAGGTCAGAATTGTCCTCCATGTTGAGAAGATTCCGGACAATCTCCTGCATTTCCAGCGGGTTCTTAGGCTGTACGATCAAAGTGACCTCAAAAAGGCCGTCGTTCATATCCACATCCTTGGTCAGATTCTTAAATCCGCCCACAGACCTGGAATTGGTGATCATTCCGTAGATAAAATTATCTTCAATCACACCATTCTCTGTTGTCACTTTCATATGGTAAGCCTTGATATCCAGAAGTCTCTTGGCACCTTCCAGGACATAAGCAAGATGGCCCAGAATGTTCTTCAGATCCTGACTTGTCTCATACGACACATCTGTAAAAAGACCAAAAGCAGCTACATAGGCAAAAGTCTGGCTGTTAAATCTGCCTACGTCGCATCTGTAAATCTCTTCCTTCATGATCATAGATGCCGCATCCAGCATATTTTTCGGCATAAAAAGGCTGTTGGCAAAGTCATTGGTGCTTCCTGCCGGTATGTATCCGACCGGAACCTTGCTTCCCACCTCGGTAATTCCTGTAACCACTTCATCCAGCGTGCCGTCACCGCCGCTGCAGACGATCAGATCCACCTTGTCCGCATATTTCTTCACCTGTTCATAGGCATCCTTCGGGGCCTGAGTTGCGCGGATGATCACCTCATAACCGCCTTTATTAAAGATATCTACTATATCCATCAGAGATGTCTTGATCTTGCCCTTCCCTGCTTTGGGATTAAAAATAAATACCAGTTTTTTCTCCAACTTCATTCCTCTTTTTCATTACCATTTATTTTACACATAAAATCAATTCACATATGATACTATAAAAAAAAGAGGGCAAAATGTCAACGCTTTTGCCCTCTTTTATAGTCTTTTTAGAATTAAAACAAGCTAAATTTTTTTGGTCTGTTCTGCTTATTTTTGGAAAAACTGAAGCATTTCTTTTCCATTTTTTATATTCTTCCTGCTTAAGCCTCACGCACAGCGTCTTTCATAGACTTTACATAATCCTTTACATATGGGACGCAGTTTTCTCCATGTGCGGCACAAATTTTCACAATGGCGGAGCCTACAATCGCACCGTCGGACTGGGCAGCCATTTTCTTTGCCTGCTCCGGGGTGGAGATGCCGAAGCCTACTGCACAGGGAATGTCCTTTGCAGCTTTTACCAGCTTCACCATCGCTCCGATATCGGTGGTGATCTGGGTTCTGGTTCCGGTTACGCCAAGGGAGGAAACGCAGTATACGAAGCCATTTGCCTCTTTTGCAATCCGGGTGATCCGGTCGTGGGATGTGGGGGCGATCAGGGAAATCAGCTCCAGACCATACTGTTTGCAGACCACATCGAACTCCTCTTTTTCCTCAAAAGGTACATCAGGAAGAATCAGTCCATCCATTCCAATTTCTGCTGCTTTCCTGATGAAACGCTCTGTTCCATAGGAAAAAACAACGTTTGCGTAAGTCATAAATACCATTGGGATACTGGTTTTTTTACGGATTTTTACCACCATGTCAAAGATCTTGTCTGTGGTTACTCCGCCGCTCAGTGCACGCACATTGGCTTCCTGGATCACAGGACCTTCTGCTGTCGGGTCGGAAAACGGGATTCCAAGCTCGATAAGGTCTGCGCCTGCTTCCTCCATTGCATAGACAAGCTGCTCAGTGATCTCCAGAGATGGATCTCCGCAGGTAATAAATGGGATAAATGCTTTTCCTTTTGCAAATGCTTCTGAAACTCGGTTACTCATGGATATCCTCCCCTCTGTATCTTGCAATTGCTGCACAGTCTTTGTCACCCCTGCCGGAAATGGTAATGACTACGCACTGATCCTTGCCCATCTGCGGCACGATTTTTCTTGCATAGGCAACAGCGTGGGCGCTTTCAATGGCAGGAATGATTCCTTCTGTTTTGGAAAGATATTCAAAGGCTTCTACTGCTTCTTCATCTGTTACAGGTACATACTGGGCACGGCCAGTGTCGTAAAGGTGGGCATGCTCCGGTCCGATTCCCGGATAATCCAGTCCTGCGGAAATAGAGTAAACCGGCGCGATCTGTCCGTACTCGTCCTGGCAGAAATAGGATTTCATTCCATGGAAGATTCCAAGTCTGCCAGTGGCAATGGTGGCTGCGGTCTCTGCAGTGTTTACGCCGCGGCCTGCTGCCTCGCAGCCGATCAGCTGTACATCTTTGTCTTCAATAAAGTGGTAAAAGGTTCCGATGGCATTGGAGCCGCCGCCTACACAGGCAAGGACTGCATCTGGAAGCCTGCCTTCTTTTTCCAGCATCTGTTCTTTGATTTCTTTGGAGATAACTGCCTGGAAATCGCGGACAATGGTTGGGAAAGGGTGAGGACCCATAACGGAGCCCAGTACATAATGGGTATCTGCTATACGGTTGGTCCATTCACGCATGGTCTCGGATACGGCATCTTTCAGGGTGGCAGTTCCGGAGGTTACAGGATGAACTTTTGCTCCAAGGAGACGCATCTTATATACATTTAATGCCTGGCGCTCGGTATCTTCTTTTCCCATGAATACCTCGCATTCCATTCCCATAAGGGCTGCTGCTGTGGCTGTGGCTACACCGTGCTGTCCGGCTCCGGTTTCCGCGATAACACGGGTTTTGCCCATTTTTTTTGCAAGAAGCACCTGACCTAAGACGTTGTTGATCTTGTGGGCGCCGGTGTGGTTTAAGTCTTCTCTTTTTAAATAAACCTTTGCGCCGCCAAGGTCTTCGGTCATGTGAGCTGCGTAGTAGAGACGGGATGGTCTTCCTGCGTATTCATTTAAAAGTTCTGTAAGCTCCCGGTTGAATTCCGGATCGTCTTTATAGTGGTTGTAGGCTTCTTCCAGTTCGATCACCGCGTTCATCAGGGTTTCGGGAATATACTGGCCGCCGTGGATTCCAAATCTTCCGTTTGACATAGTGTTGGTTCCTTTCGTTTCGCTGTTTTGTATATGAATTACTTTTTTCACTCTAAATCTGCTTCTCGCTCTTTTCTATATGCTTCCAGTGTATTAATCTGCTTCAGCATACGGGCAATCTGCTGTATTTTCGCCCGGTCTTTTCTTCCATCGGTTTCCAGGCTGCTGCTCAGGTCTACAGCCCATGGGTGTAAGGTTCCGATGGCGCTGCGGAGGTTTTCGGGACCGATTCCTCCGGCAAGGAAGAATGGGCGGCGGACTGGGGGAACCAGGGTCCAGTCGAAAGGTTCGCCGGTTCCTCCTGCGCCATGGTCTAAGAGGATGTAGTCGGCAGGGCTTCGAAGGGCCCGCTGTACATCTTCGGGTGTTTTTATGGAAAAGGCCTTGATTACAGGCTTTCCGGTCATATTCTGGATTTTTTCGATATAGTCTTCGTCTTCATCCCCGTGAAGCTGGGCTGCCCATAGGGTGCCATCTCTTAATAAGGAAATGGGGAGTTCCGGGGCAGCGTTTACGAATACACCTACGGGAAGGATTTCCTTGTCCAGTCCCTTAACCAGGACTTTGACCTGTTCTGCCGTAAGGCTTCGTCTTCTTCCTGGAACTTCAATTATGAATCCCGCAAAATCCGGTTTTGCTCCATTTACAGCTTCAATATCCTCTTTGCAGGTCAGACCGCAAATTTTTAATTTTGCCATACTGTTTCATTCCTTTTCTTTAATTTTTTATTTTCCAACTATTTTATCAGCACATTGTACATCTTAGATTGCCAGAGCGTGTTTGAAAAAGGCTTTCTGCAAGATGTGCGTCACAATTTGTGGGAGATTTTGCCCGGATGAGGACGCCGTAGTTGGCTACGGCAACCGAATTCGGGTGAAATATACCGCAAAGTGGGACGTGCATGGAATATCACTTATCACCATGAGTCAGCTCAGACAATCCCTGCATTTAATGCCCCAAGTGCCGCTTTTTTGTCAGGGCTGCGCATTAAGGTCTCCCCGATCAGGACTGCATCTACTTGGTTTTCATATAATATACGGATATCCTCCGCTGTCTTAATACCACTTTCGGAAACAAACACCGTATCAGCCGGTGCCATGTTCCGCAGTCTGATACTGTTTCCCATATCAACGGTAAAATCATGGAGATTCCGGTTGTTCACTCCCACGATTTTTGCTCCAAGATTCAAAGCACGGTCCACTTCCCACTGATCATGAGCTTCTACCAGAGCATCCAGTCCCAGCTCCTGTGCCAGTTCCCCAAAGGCTTTTAACTGGCTGTTATCAAGAATCGCACAAATCAGAAGTACAGCGGAAGCCCCAAATGCTTTTGCCTGGTAGAGCATGTACTCATCTACTGTAAAATCCTTTCGAAGCACCGGAATATTCACTGCCTGGGAAATTTCCTGCAAATACCTGTCTGCGCCCTGGAAATAAAAGGGCTCTGTGAGGCAGGAGATTGCAGAAGCACCGGCCTGCTCATATTCCTTTGCAATGTCCAGATAAGGAAAATCTGGTGCGATCAATCCTTTTGAAGGAGATGCTTTTTTTACTTCACAGATGTAAGACATTCCCGGCTTTTTTAATGCCTCCAGAAAAGAGATTTTTTCCTCGGCATGTTTCGCCAGATCGGAATTCTGCTGTGAGATAAGTTCCCTTAATGGGAATTTAAATTTTTCCTCCGCAATACGCTCTTTTGTGCGCGCTGCTATCTCGTTTAAAATACTCATTCTATCTCCTGTAAAACTCTCTGTGATGTCATTCTCTCTTGTCGTCATCTTTATCCAAATGAGTTATATTGTTATTTTTCAGTGCTATTTTGTTTTGTGATGTGATTATTGTTATTTTTGTTATTATTTGTGTTTATTTTTCACTCCTGATTACTCTTTTGTATAAATTCTTCCAGTTTCTTCAGTGCAGCCCCGCTGTCGATCAGCTGCTCTGCCATCTTCACACCTGCTTCAATGGAAGCTGCTTTGCCTGCAATATAAAGTGCGGCACCAGCATTCAGGCAAACTGCATGACGTTTCGCACCTGTCTCTTTGCCTTCCAGAATTGCTTTTGTGATTTCGGCGTTCTCCTGCGGGGTTCCTCCCTGAAGCTCCTCTTTTGTGCAGCGCTCATAACCAAACTGCTCCGGAGTGAGTACATAGGATGTAAATTTGCCATCTTTGATCTCGCATACAGAAGTCGGTGCACTCATGGAAATTTCATCCAGACTGTCCTGTCCGAAGACAACCATTCCTCTTGTTACTCCAAGATTTGCCATGACCTGCGCAAGAGGCTCAACAAGGGCTTCATCATAAACACCCATCAGCTCCATATTGGCGCCAGCCGGGTTGCTTAACGGTCCAAGAATATTAAATACAGTACGGATTCCCAGCTCTTTACGGATTGGAGCCACATACTTCATTGCAATGTGATAGTTCTGTGCAAACAGGAAGCAGATTCCGATTTTTTCCAGAAGTTCCTGGCTTTTTTCCGGTGGAATTGTGATCTTAACGCCCAGAGCTTCCAGCACATCTGCAGCTCCGGATTTTGAAGACGCAGCGCGGTTTCCATGCTTTGCTACCGGCACACCGCCAGCTGCGATCACGAGGGAGGCTGTTGTGGAAATATTAAAGGAATTAGATCCGTCGCCGCCGGTACCAACGATTTCCAACACATCCATGTCATGAAGCAGTTTGATGCAATGGGCTCTCATACCAGCTGCGGAAGCAGTGATTTCATCAATAGTTTCTCCTTTTAGCGCAAGGGCTGTGAGATAAGCGGACATCTGTACCGGGGTAGCCTTGCCGCTCATGATCTCATCCATAACCTCTTCTGCTTCTTCATAAGTTAAGTCCTGTTTTTGGGACAGTTTAATAATACTTTCTCTAATCATGTTTGTGCTCCTTTCTAAGTCAGTTAAAATCCTGTCTGCACGCTCACGTTTTATACTGTGCATGCCTGCTCTGAGAATCCCCTCACAGCTGCCAGAAAATTCTCTATCATAGTTTTCCCATCCGGTGTCATAACGGATTCCGGATGGAACTGCACTCCGTAAACCGGATATTCTTTATGTTCTACCGCCATAATTTCTCCATCTTCGGCTCTGGCAGTAACAGTCAGTTCTTTTGGAAGAGTCTCTTCCAGAGCTGCTAGGGAATGGTATCTGGCTGCGGGTAACTTTTCCGGAAGTCCCTTAAACAGAACATTGCTATTTTGCTGAATCATCATATCCTTTTTTCCATGCTTCAGTTCTTTCGCATAAGAAACCACGCCTCCGAAAGCTTCACAGATACTTTGATGTCCCAGGCACACACCCAGGATCGGGATTTTTCCTGCGAACTCTTTTATCACTGGAATACAGATTCCCGCATCCTCAGGTCTTCCAGGTCCTGGGGAAAGAACAATTGCTTCTGGTTTCAGCTTTTCTATTTCTGCCAGTGATATCTCATCATTTCGTACAACTTTGATGTCCGGATTAACGGACCCGATCAACTGGTAAAGGTTGTAGGAAAAACTGTCGTAATTATCAATCAGTAAAATCATTCTAATCCCTCCTCTGCCTGGCTGATGGCCCTTACCACCGCTCTTGCCTTGTTCTGGCACTCTTCAAATTCTTTTTCCGGTACGCTGTCTGCCACGATTCCGGCTCCCGACCGGATGCAGATTTCATCTTTTTTCTTATACACAAGCCGGATTGCAATGCACACATCCAGGTTTCCAGTGAAGTCCACATATCCGATGGCTCCTCCGTAAATGCCTCGTTTACTCTGCTCCAGTTCCTGAATGATCTGGCAGGCTCTGAATTTCGGTGCTCCTGACAGGGTTCCTGCCGGTAAGATTGCATCCACAGCATCAAGGGCATCCTTGCCATCTGCAATGGTTCCGGTAACGGTGGAGCCAAGATGCATAACGCAGGAATAACGCTCCACGGTCAGGTATTTTTCCACTTTTACGCTTCCAAGCCTGCTGATTTTTCCAATGTCATTCCTTCCAAGGTCCACTAGCATGTTGTGCTCGGCAAGCTCTTTTTCATCCTGGAGAAGATCTGCTTCCAGCGCCTTGTCCTCCTCGGAAGTTTTTCCACGGGGCCTTGTTCCTGCAAGTGGAAAAGTACTCAGCTTACCATGCTCCAGCTTCGCCAGGGTTTCCGGTGATGCTCCGGCGATTTCGATGTCATCGCTGGAAAAATAAAACATATATGGGGATGGATTCGTGGCTCTAAGCACTCTGTAGGTGTCAAACAGGCTGCCTGTGGCTTTTGCACGCATGGGATTTGATAAAACAACCTGAAAGATATCACCCTCGTGGATATAATGCTTGGCTTTTTCCACCATTTCACAATATTTCTCTTTTGGAAACTGAGGTTTGATTTCTGACTGGAGACAGATTGGTGGGAACTCTTTTTTCTCACCTTTTTTTATAAACTTTGTCATTTCTTCCAGTTTTTCACAGGCCCGTTTATAGGACTTATCCAGATTGTCTGTCATTACTCCTGTAATCAGAAGTACCTTCTGGCGGTAATGGTCAAATGCGATTACTTCGTTAAACAGCATCAAGTCCAGATCCCGGAAATCCTGCTGTTCTTCATCGGTCAGATCCAGCTTTGGTTCGCTGTATTTGATGTAATCATAGGAGAAATAGCCCACCAGACCACCGGTGAAGGTAGGCATGTTGTCCATCACAGGGCTTTTATACTGCTGGATGATTTTCCGGATAGCGTCACCTGGATGAGTAACCTGCATGACCGCTTCTGACTGTTTTTTTCCAATATGAAGGGCATCCGCTTTGTTCGTTTCCGCTTTTCCAGTTTCCAAAGCATCCGTTTTCTTTTCAAACAATTCATCCGTCCGTCGGATTCGCAGTGTCCCATCTGTACAGGTAATTTCCATAGAAGGGTCATATCCAAGAAAAGAATATCTGCCCCACACCTCGTTCTGACTGGCACTTTCCAGCAGATAGCAGTGGTGACTTGCCTTTTGCAAGATTCTCATCATCTCTACCGGTGTGTAACTGTCTGCATATAACTCTTTGCAGATGGGAATTCTTTTGTAATCTCCCGCTGCTGCCATTTCCCTGATCTTATCAAATGCTGGATACATAGAGCACCTCCCGTTTTTTCTGAACTTTTACGATTCACCAAGTTCACAGCGACTCACTTTGCCATGCATGCAAAAACATGATGGTTAAAAGCAAGAATTGTCATACAAACTTCCTTTATATGTCCTGCCGTAACTTTGTCCCAAAGAATATGCCTTGGCACGAAGTGTCTTTTATGTAATAGAAGGCTCTAATGAAATTTCTTATTACGTAATCATAACCACCGGCTTAGCCCAACATCATAAACTTAAGATTAGATATTACACATTTATATTATCCTGCTAAAAAC
>OLPO01000452.1_pt1 | contig 33898 bp, 48 predicted proteins | sample 1672831 | NCBI WGS metagenome assembly OLPO01 (sample SAMEA3136728, study PRJEB25190) | human gut metagenome
AAAATCACTATGGATTTTCTTTTCTCAAGTGTCCAACTTCATTATGCAATCAACCAACGAAAAAATGAGCATTGATTGTAGATATTTTACCAACGGAAAGAAAACCGCATACACTCTGAAACACACTGATACTGGAGTGGTTGAGGAATTTGCAAAGTTTGAGGATATTCCGGTAGAGGTGAGGCACTATTTTAAGCGCTTAACTGAGCCTAAATTCTGCGACCCTGACATTTCTCATATTCTTGGCCTAAACACTGTATTTTACCCTGATTGGCCGAAAGCCTGTGGACACCCTGATTATCAGGGGAAACGGTGTATAGCTGAATCCTGTAAGTATGCAGACGAAGCGGGAGGATGGGAGAAATGTCCGTATTTCGCAAAGTAGTGGACATGGTGATGGAGAGATTGGAGGCGTTGCATGAAAACATACATAACGGCTGAACAGGCTGTTTCGGTTTTGCCTGACGGAGATACCGTACATACTTTCTACAATCCCGGATTTGGCCTTGTGGGAGCAGATTGGAGCAAGGAGGACATAACGGACAAACTCCGCAGAAGTGACATTATAGAGCTGACAGGGCCGAGCGCGAGAGGAATGGGGCACGGTATATGTGCCTATAGCAAGGACGCAAAATATCATAGTGATATTCTGTTCATCGAAACAGACGAAGCGAGGGTGTCTGCATTGGAGCATGAATTGGAGGCGCTGAAAGATGGCAATGTGGGATAATTGCGCAATCTGCGGGCGGGCCATCCCGATTGGAGAACCGTGCTATGGGGTAAAAAATTGGCGCGGCGACCCAATCGGCGGCGATACAATATGCAGGGATTGTCTTGTCCTGGAAAACGTGCCCACCCTCACCCCGCCTGAAATAGTGTGTTGCCAGGACTGCGTGCACCATGAAGATGGATATGCACATTGGTGCAATAAGTGGGAGCACACATGCCCTGATGATTCGGAATTTTTCTGTAAATTCGGGAGGAAGAAAGATGGCAGTACGACCGATTGATGGAGCAGCCCTTCTGAAAGAGTTGACCTGCGATTTTACAGGAACCCCATTTCACGGAAATAAAAAGGTCACTATCGGAGAGGTTCGCAGAATAATTGAAAGTATGCCAACCATCACTTCTCCTACAGTCGGCAGATGCAAGGACTGCGAAAACTGGGATGAAGAACTTTCTTCCGGAAGAAAGAGCCTAAACAATTATGTTTGCACTTGCCATGAATGGTGCAATCCAGAAGTCGGATTCTACAGATCCACGTCGCCGAACGATTATTGCAGTTATTTCGAACCAAAGGAGGACATGGAAGATGGCAAGACCGATTGACGCATACCAGGCCATTGACATCATCGACGAATGGCTGGACAGTGTGGGAACGGTGATGGTCGGAAAGGGATTGTCCAGCTATGGAGAGCTGATCGGGTGCATCGAGGATGCTCCCACCCTCACCCAGCCGAACGAGTGGATATCGGTGGAGGAGAGGCTGCCAGAACCAGGCGACCTCATTGTGTATGCGGACAATACTGTGTGGGGTTACCAATATGGGATTTGCCGGGTCTGTGGCAAAGAAAAGGCGTTTGATTATTGGATACCCTTGCAAGATCCACCCAATAACCGCCCGCCGGAGGGAGAGGAGGACACATGAGCGCAGATTTTCCGTGTATCTATTTTGAACCGGACGGGAAGTGCCGGAAGTTTTCAAGCGATGTTGATTTTAGCTACTGCGTGCTTGGCCCGTGTCCAGAGCAAAAGCTATCCTTTGTCCCGTGTCTCTCCCGTCCCGGAGGATCTGCTGCAATGGCACAAAGATCCAGACGGAACAGAACACCTCACCCTAGGAGAAATCCGCGACCAGGTGAGCGGAGTTATCGGCTGGCCCATATTCGTTTGGATGGAGGGTCCAACCAGCGGGGAAATCTACTGCACCGGCAACGACACCAGTGAAACCTGCTGGCGGAGGCACGGGATTACTGGAGGGTACGCATGATTGATAATCGTGAGAGGGTCCGGCAATATAACGCTGAGACAAGGGCGTTTTGCCGGGAGCATGGAATCTGCCAGGTGTGCCGGAAGGAACCGGTCGAACCGGGCAAACACTCATGTTCCGCATGCCTGCAACGGAATCAAGAGTATAAGGCGGCGAAACTAGCCAAAGAGACCGCCGAGGAACGAGAAAAGCGGTTGCAATATATGCACAACTACCACCAGAATAGGTACTACCAGAGGAAATCACAAGGGATTTGCGTCCGATGCGGGAGACCTGTCCATGATGGGAAAACGACGTGCACCGAATGCCGCTTGATTGACCGTAGGCAGAAAGCCATCCGTCGTGGCAGCCGTATCACAGATTATGACGGCATGTGCAGTCGATGCCACAAAAAGCCTAGATTAGAAGGAAAGCGAGTGTGCGAAGACTGTTACCCTGTACTAGTCGATATCATACGAAAAAACCGGCAAGTAGGAATTGAAAGTGGGGCATATCGCAAACCAACGGACGATACCTGGAAAATCATTAGAGCGGAGAGACACCATGGATGAGCAATGGAGGAAGATCCAGGGATTTGGTGGGGTATATGAGATTTCAAACGAGGCTAGGATCCGCAGCTGGCAAAAGACCGGCACGATGAAATCCCCACCCCAAAATCCAAAGATATTAAAGCACAGGAGAAATACCAAGGGCGATTGTTTCGTTCGATTAGGATCAAAAGAAAATAGAAAGACGGTGCTAATCCGAAATCTAATGCGGGATACGTGGATGCAAGGGAAGATACCCGGTAAAATTGTCCATAACATAGACAATTATAAAGGCGATTGCTCATTAAAGAACTTGGAATACATAAGCAGGGAAAAGCTTACTGGCTCAGGGAGAGGCAATAGACGAGCTGTCGTAAAAGTAAAGGACGGGATTGCAACCGACATTTATAGTTCCGTCCGAGAGGCAGCAAAGAACGAATTTCTTTCTCCATCTGGGATAATCAAGAGAATCCTGCGAGGAACTGTTGTTGATGGAGTATCATTCCGATATGACAAATAGGAGGGATTAAATGCTGACAGAGAACCAAATCAGGATTGAGCATGCCAGTGGGGGGCTGTTTATCGAGGACTTTGATGAAAAACGGCTGAACCCGAACAGCTATAACCTGCGGCTGGCCCCAGAACTGCTTATTTATGACGATGTTGTCCTTGACCCAAGGAAGCCGAGCAAAAGTCGCAAACTGGAGATCCCTCCCGAGGGATTGATCTTGGAGCCGTTTCGGCTGTATTTGGGGCAAACGATGGAGTATACAGAGACACCCAACTTTATCCCCATGCTGGATGGTCGATCCTCTTTGGGCAGGTATGGGCTGGCGGTCCACGTTACAGCAGGTTTTGGCGATATAGGGTATAAGGGGACATGGACGCTCGAAATTTGGTGCATCCAGCCGTTTGTTCTGGTTCCTGGTATGGAGATTTGCCAAATCTCGTATCAAGAGCCATATGGTGAGATTACGAGGCGATACAACGGGAAATACCAGGGTGCTAGAGATGTCATTGCCTCTAGGCTGTATACAGAAATGGGAGGAGCAAACAAATGAAGAGAGACGAGATTCTGGAGGCGGCCAGAGGGTGTGTTTGCGGTGAGCGTGAGCAGGATTATGGATCACCAGAGGACAGTTTTGCACTTATTGCCAAACTATGGGAGGACTATCTGCAATCTCATTGTGTGTGGGATAATGGCTGCGTGGATATCAACTCCAAGGATGTTGCCGTTATGATGATCCTGCTTAAGGTGGCACGGGTTGCTGGGGGCTCTAAGAGCAACGACAACTGGATCGACATTGCCGGGTATGCGGCTTGTGGGGGAGAAATCAATGGCGAATAAGCTATCTGAGGGAAAGCCCATCAAGTGCCGGATATGCGGGAAAACATTCGTACCGAGGGGGAGCACTACCGTTACCTGCTCCGATGAGTGTAGGCAGGAAAATGCTCGCAGGCAAAGGGAAAAATGGAGGAAGAAGCACAGGGCCGTCGTAAAGGCGAACAGGATCAAGGGGCTATCCATTGGGGAGGTCTCAAAGATGGCCCGGGAGGCCGGCATGTCGTATGGTCAATACGTATCCGAGATAAACAAGGGGGTTATGAAATGAAAGCAACCGAGCTCGAAGTTACTCAGCAAGACCTGATCCGTTCCCTGGCAAAGAATGATCTCCACATCGGGAACACGGCAAAAGAAATGTTCATGCACCGAAACAGCGTGACCAACTACCGCTATAAAATCATCCGGGATACCGGATATGATCCTGCAACATTTTTCGGGTGTGCCGAGCTCATGAAGCAGCTCGGGGAAATCTGAGGATAACGAGGGAGGGCTATGCCAATGGAGCCGATAACCAAGGACAGGCTGAGGAACTACATATTTCTCCGCATGGAAGTCGAAAACCAGCTCGAGCGGCTGGCCCGAATGAAAAATGACGAATTGATTCCGGCTCAAACGGAGAGCGATGGATCAAAACACTCTGTAGGCGCATCCGACAGAATGGCGAATGCTGTAATACGGCGGTTGTCATTCCAGGATGCCATCCACGATGAAATGGAGAAAAAGCTCCAGGAAATGGAGTGCATACAGGACGCTATAAGCGCATTGGAGGACCCCCAGGAAAGGGAGGTCCTCCGCCTGCGTTATATTTATGGCGAGGGGTGCCGCTACATGCCATGGAGAGAAATTTCCATGAAATTATATGGCGACGCTGACGATAGGTCGCTTCATTCAACATTCAGAGTACATGGAAGGGCGTTGCAAGACATTTATGATATAACCTCCAGATAAAAGAGAGGGCCAGGTTATTACTCATTTTCCTGATTATGTAAGTTGGTATGCCTGAACTTTGGAGGGGGAACGTCCCCCTCCGCATTTTTTGTGCAAAAGTTTGGCAGTAAATGGCAGTAGATGGCAGTAAATGGCATTGATTGGCAGTAATTTTGTGTGCTATCATATGAGCATCAAGGATTGGCCGCAGGGATGTTCCTGAGCGGCCTTTTTTCATGCCCTGGAGGTGATTCCATGATTCGATGCTCTGTAGACACCACGGAGGTCTTAGCGTGGGCTAGGGCGCTTCAAGACAATGCAGAGCAAGCCATCAAAGCCACAATGAATGACATCCGAAAGAGAGGGCCGACATGGATAGCGAAGGGCGTTGCTGAGGACTATGGTATTTCAGCAAAAGAGGTAACAGGCGGCGGCGTTGTAAACCTAAGTGTACGGGGCTCTGGATTTAAAGACTTGACGCTACAATACACAGGACGGATGCTGACCCCTACGCATTTCCATATGACGCCCACTGCCCCTAAGCCAGGTCGTGGTGGTTACACAATCAAGGCCACTATCAAGAAGGGGAATCGCGCTACTATTGGCAAGGTAAAGAAGATATCAAAAAAGCAGTGGGCTAATATTGGGAGGAACTTTAGTAGACAAGGAACTAGGAATAGCCCAGAATCTCCACCTATGCTGAGTTATACAGGAAACAAGAAATTAGGTGGGACCAATTTCATTCCCTTTCAAAGAACCAAGCAGCCAGGTGTTATGGATAAGGTGATAAAGACAATCGCAGTCCCTCAGATGATTAAAGACGGAAAGGGAAACCTAAAGCCTGCTGTTGAGGAGCAACTCAATACCAATATTGAGAAGAGGTTCAACCACTATGTGGATAGGTATCTGGGGAGATAGATATAGCCAGGACCATACTGGGGCTACACACTACAGGCCTATACCATACTGGGCCCCGACTATATAAAGATTCTATATACTATATTATTTATATTATATATAATATATATAATAAAGATGTCTTATATATATAAGGGGAGACAGGGAAGTAAGATGAGCCTACCTTATTGATTGCAACTAGGCTATACACATATAGAGAAGATGGCAAGGCGTGGCCGATAAGTTGGGTCGATGCCTTGTCTTTTCTTATGGAAAGATACGAAAGAAAATAAAAAATATTTAAGTAATGATACCGCACGATGTTGATTTTGAAAGTCGATGGGTCCTTCTGGAGGGCTCGGGCCGTCTGTGGTGCTTGCGAGCCCCAAAACTTTCTAGTTTCGTATTTTTGAAAAGTCAACATTTCGTTGCATTTGCAACAAAAAAACAAGGAGGAAAAATCGTGAAAAAGGATGGTGGGAATTTCCCCGTTGGGAAGGTCGCTTCCGTGAAGCAGGAAAGACGGCGTATTGCCGAACTTCGTCCTGCTGAATACAATCCCCGGAAGCATTTGCAGCCTGGCGATGAGGATTACGAGCGTCTGAAACGCAGCATCCAGACGTTTGGCTATGTTGATCCTATCATTGTCAACCATGATGGCACTGTGATTGGAGGGCACCAACGCCTCGCTGTCCTGGAGGACCTGGGCTACACCGAGGCAGACGTTGCCGTTGTCAATCTGAGCAAGAGCGATGAGAAGGCCCTGAACGTAGCTCTCAATAAAATTTCTGGTGAGTGGGACCAGGAAAAGCTGGCGGAGATTTTCCTCGACCTGAAACTCGAGGACTATGATTCCACAGTTACCGGGTTCGAGAGAGATGAGATCGGGGACATCCTCTCTGGCATCGTGGACGAGGAAGCCGAGGAGGCTGAGAAATACACGTCCAAGATCGACACGCCCATCTATGAGATCACAGGAGAGACTCCCAAGGTGGACGAGCTGTTTGACAGAACCAAGACACGGTCCCTGCTGGCGGACATTGAGACTGACGAGAGCATCACCGAGGAGGAACGGGAGTTTCTTCGCTTTGCTGCTGAGAGGCACACGGTTTTCAACTACCGCAATATCGCTGAGTATTATGCTGCAGCGTCTCCGTCCATGCAGGGGCTCATGGAAGATTCTGGCCTTGTAATCATCGATGTAGATTCCGCCATTGCAAACGGGTTCGCAAACCTGTCAAAGGCCGTAGACGAGATCATGGAGGGGGCTGAACCCGATGAGGAATGATTTCGCCATCTTCATCCTGACTCATGGCCGGGCCGACCACGTTTTCACGATGGATACCCTGCGGAGGCAGGGATACACTGGGCGCCGGTATATGATCCTGGACGATGAGGATGACCAGGCCCCGGAGTACATTCAAAGGTTCGGCAGGGATCATGTCATCATATTCAAGAAGCGAGAGGTTTACGACCGCATTGATACCATGGATAATTTCCATGAGCATCGAGCTATCGTTTACGCTAGGAATGAGGCATACAGGATAGCGGCTGACCTGGGGTTGACGTATTTCCTTATGTTGGACGATGACTATACGATATTTCAATATCGCTACTTAGATGGCGATAAATTGCGAGGAGTGGCCCCAGGCGGAGAAGCGTTGGAACAAATTTTTGATGCTATGATTGACTTCCTTGAGGATACTGGAGCCAGCATAGTTGCGTTTGCCCAAGGTGGTGATATGCTGGGGGGGGTCCAAGTCTCCAAGGTATCATGCTACGTTTCTCCGAAAGTGCATGAATACCATGTTCTGCAAAACCGACCGTCCTGTTGAATTCTCTGGGACAATGAATGAGGATATTACCACCTATACGACCCTGGGGAGCCGTGGGGAGTTGTTTTTTACATTCACTCACTTCCAGATTGTGCAAAAAGAGACTCAGTCGCTCTCTGGTGGGATGACAGACGCATATAAAGAGAGTGGGACGTATGTCAAATCGTTTTATTCTGTGCTGTCTATGCCGTCTGCGGTCAAAATTTTTATGATGTACAGCAAATATAACCGAATCCATAGTAGGGTGGAATGGGATAAATGTGTCCCTAAAATCATTCACGAGAGATGGCGCAAGGAGGGATAACGATGGGGGCCACGATTTCTGGCGATAAAATGTTCAGCCATTTGGACCGAGTCATGGGGGACCATCGGCCCATTACTGCTGACATTTTCCTTACAAACTACTGCAACAATGCCTGTCCGTACTGTACATACCGCAGGTGGGACCTTGAGAAAGGCTCGCACTCCATGTCGTATGATGAGTTCGTCTCGTATGCTGAGCGGTTGCTGGAGCTGGGCGTCCTGGGGTTCATCCTCACCGGGGGTGGGGAGCCCACTGTCGCCCAGGACTTCAAGCGCATCTGCCAATGGATGGAAAACAAGGGCATCCATTATGGTATCAACACGAATTTCAATCGCCTGGAGTTTATTCGCCCTGATTATTTGAAGGTCAGTCTGGATGGATGGGACGAGGAAAGCTATCAGCGTCATCGTGGCGTTCGTCGATATGATCTAGTCAAGAAGAATGTCCAGGCGTATTCTGTGTGGAAGCGGGATCATAGCCCTGGGACGTCCCTGGGGATTCAATGCGTCGTGGAACATTCCACGGATATCCTGAAATTCTACGAGGCAAACTCTGGGCTGGATGTGGATTATATTGTTTTCCGTCCCCTGGAGAGTACCGGCGGGAGTGCATACAAGGATGCTCGTGCCCTGGATGATGCAGAAAAAACAATCCAGCTCGTGGGCGACCTGGCCCGGAGTGACCCTCGAGTCAACCTTAATTTCAAGTGGCATCTGTTGGGGGAGCACGAGGCAACTTGTGTCGCCTCATGGTCACAAATTGCGCTGGACGAGCGTGGAAATGTGATATTTTGTTGCCATAAACCGTATCAAAAGGTGGGCCACATCCTGGATGATGACATTCTGGAGAAGAAAGAGCGGGCCAAAACAGATATGGCAACCTGCGACATTCCGTGCAGACTGACAGCACCTAATTCGTTTGTGGCAAAGGCCCAGGCTGCTCGCAAGGGTGAGTACTTCATCTGATCTGGAGGTGATTCCATGGCCGAGGGCCAGAACTTACAGCCCACTAAGGTTATCGCCCAAATTTTCGGCGTATCTACCCGCCGGGTAGAACAGCTCAAGACTGAGGGCGTGATCGAGGGGCAGGGGAAGCCGACAAAGTACGACTTGCTCCCTACCATCAAGGCGTACATCAAATACCTGGCTGATAAGGCGTATGGCCGAGAGGTCAAAAAGACCACAGCTCAGCTTGAGGAATCCAAACTGCGGGCCGAGGTTGACATCAAAGAGGCCAAGGCCGAGGCTGCAAAGCTGGAGCTCAAAGAGTTACAGGGGAAGATGCACAGAGCGGAGGACGTGGAGGCCATCATGACCGACCACGTCCTTTATCTTCGGTCACTTCTCATGGCTATGCCTGGAAAACTGGCCGTCGATCTGGCGGGGACGCACACTGCATCCGAACAGGCTGACAAGGTCAAGGCCGAGGTGTATTGGATTCTCGAGAACCTGTTCGAATACAAATATGATCCAGAGGCATATAAACAGCGGGTGACACAACGCAGAGGATGGGAGGCTGAGCTGCTCGATGGCGACGAGGACGCGGACCAGGGCCGTTGACCGCACATTCGCAAAGGCATTTGAGCAGTATAGACCACCCGAGCCTCTGACCGTCAGCCAATGGGCCGAGAAATATCGAATCCTCTCCCGGGAGAGTAGCGCCGAGGCTGGCCCTTGGCGCAATGCCCGTACTCCGTACATGGTCGAGCCAATGGATGCGTTCACTAATCCCAAAGTTCGGGAAATTGCCATCGTGGCAATGTCTCAGACGGGCAAGAGCGAAGCAGAGTTGAACATGATAGGCTACATGATCGACCAGGACCCGGGCTCCACTCTGTATATCCAGCCGAACTTGGATGATGCAAAGAAATTTTCCAAGTTGCGTATTGCCCCTATGCTGAGGGATAGCCCACGGCTGCGGAAGAAAGTTTCCGATGTCAAGGCCAGGGACAGCGGGAATACCGTCTACCAAAAGACGTTCCCCGGTGGGATGCTTACGATTGTAGGCTCCCAAAGCCCCTCCGCCCTGGCATCTACACCTGCTAGATATGTCATCGGTGATGAGATAGACCGCTGGGCCCTGTCTGCTGGCACTGAAGGCGACCCCTGGAGCCTTGCTGCAGCCCGTACCACGACATTTTATAATGCCAAGCTGGTAGGGGTATCTACTCCGACTATCAAGGGGTTCAGCCGCATCGAAAAGTTATTTCTGGCGGGGACCCAAGAATACTGGTGTACACAGTGCCCAGACTGTGGGGAATACTCAAATATAGTTTTCAATGACATCAAGTTTGATTTCGACAGTAAGAAGGACAGACGGAGGACAATATACACCGTCAATAACGTGGGATGGTGTTGCCCAAACTGCGGGACATTGCACTCCGAGCTGGAGATGCGAGGCCAGCCATCAAAATGGATTGCCTCAAACCCGGAGGCAATTGATCGAGGGCGGCGTTCTTTTTGGGTTAACGCCTTTTCTTCTCCGTGGCGCTCGTGGAAAGAAATTTGCATCGGGTTTCTTGAGTCAAAGAATGATCCCGAGCGGCTCAAGGTTTTTTACAATACAGTCCTTGGGTCGCTGTGGGAGGACCGTGGGGACCTCGTGGACGAGGACGAGATGATGGCCCGGCGGGAGGACTACGGGACCCGGGAGGATGGCACCCCCATCGAGCTGCCCAAGGGCGTTCTGGTGCTCACCTGCGGCGTAGATACGCAGGATGACCGACTCGAATATGAGGTGCTGGGGCATGGGCATTGGGGAGAAACCTGGGGCATTAAAAGGGGGATCATCATGGGCGACCCGAATGACGATGAGCCATGGCTCAGGCTGGATGAGGTCATCGACCACCTCTACCTGTTCGAGAATGGGAGAGGGCTGAAAATTGCATTGACATGTGTGGATAGCGGCGGTCATAAAACGCAGTCAGTTTACAATCATTGTAGAGTTCGACAAAACCGCCGTGTTTTTGCCATAAAAGGCCAGGGCGGGGACGGCGTTCCTTATACAAAACCGCCATCCAAGGTTAAAGTCGTGGTCAATGGCCGAGCAATCGGCCAGGCTTGGCTGTATAGCCTGGGGGTTGACGCCGGGAAGGCCACGATCATGGACTCTATCAAGGTCCAAGAGCCCGGGCCCAAATATTGCCATTTCCCAAGGAGAGAGGACGCAGGTTACGACCTGCGTTTTTTCAATGGCTTGCTGTCCGAGAAATTAGTTATGAAGTCCGAGCGAGGCCGCACTCGCTGGGTGTGGGAGAAGTTGCTAGGGCACGAGCGCAACGAGCCACTGGACTGCCGGAATTATGCCCTTGCGGCGTTCCGCATCCTCGATCCTGATCTGGATGCTATCGAGAAGCGCATCCGAGAAATTGATTTATACGGGGCCCCAAAGTCGGAGCCCAAGAAGCCCAAAAAGAGCAGGGTACACCGTAGCCGTGCGGCTGGCGGGGGCTCTGACTGGTAGGAGGTGCAACCATGCCGACAAAAATCACCATTGAGAAGCGCCTGGCGTTCCGCAAGGAAGCGTTGGAGGCTGCACAAAAGGCGTATCTTGCCCTGCTGAATGGGCAGGTCAAGTCGTATGCCATTGGCTCCAGGAACCTAACCCGTTTCGATCTGCCAGAGCTGGCGGAGATCATCGCCAACCTGGAAAACGAGGTGGATTCCCTGGAGACGCAGCTCGCAGGTTGCGGGAAGCGGCGCAAGGCCGTGGGGGTCATTCCCCGAGACTACTGAGGTTGAACGATCTTGGCGGATCTTCAACATAGATTGAGCGGCCCGGGGGCGTCTTATTTCCTCCTCGCCTCCGGGCCCCGACCTATCCTGAAAAGAAGGGAGGGGAAAATTTGAAAAAGGGGAAGTTTTCGGCCCCGCAGGCAAAGGGATATTCCCATGGCGGGGCCAGCTATAGCAAGCGGGCCATGCGTGGCTTCGTGGTGCAGTCTGGAAGCCCATCCGAGGACATTGATGCCAACAACTACACGTTGCGGCAGCGGGCCCGGATTCTCTATCAGTCTGCGCCCATTGCTACGGCGGCACTGAAACGCCAGCGCACCAATATTGTGGGGCCTGGGTTAAGGCTCAAGGCCACCATCGACCGGGATGTCTTGGGGTTCACCCCTGAGCAAGCCGAGGAATGGCAGCGGCACGTACAGCGTGAGTTTGCCCTCTGGGCTGATGATAAGCGTAACTGCGATGCCACAGGGGTAAATAATTTTTACTCCATGCAGCAGCTGGTAGCACTTTCGTGGCCTATGTCTGGAGATGTGTTCGCTCTCATCAAGCGGGGGCGGAGGTCCAGGCTGTGCCCGTATTCCCTGCGGCTGCATCTCATTGAGGCGGATCGAGTTCGCACCCCGGAGGTTGGCGGGGCCTTGCCGTATGGCACAGTCCAGAGCAACCCCCTCTTGACGAATTTGACCGCCGTGAAGCTGAGCAATGGCCATTACATCTACGACGGCGTGGAGGTGGATGCCTCCGGGGCCATCGTGGCGTACCATGTGGCGAATACCTATCCGTTCCAGTACGATGGGGAGCTCACCGAGTTTACCAGGGTAGAGGCATACGGGCGGAGGTCCGGGTTGCCGAACATCCTGCACATCATGGACTCTGAGCGCCCCGAGCAATATCGAGGGGTTCCGTATCTGGCTCAGGTCATCGAGCCGTTACTCCAACTTCGCCGGTACACGGATGCGGAGCTGACGGCGGCGGTCGTGCAGTCGTTTTTCACGGCGTTCGTGACCACGGAGGCTGGCGGGAATGAGATGCCCTATAACGAGGTGGGCAACCCTATGGAGCCTGAGGTCAGCAAAGATCCGAACGAGTACGAGCTTGGGGCCGGGACCATCAACATCCTGGAGCCTGGCGAGGACATCAAGATGGCATCGTCCACCCACCCGAATAGTGGGTTCGATGAATTTGTCCGAGCTCTGTGTGAGCAAATTGGGGCGGCATTGGAGATGCCTGCCGACCTGCTACTTATGTCGTTCAACTCCAGCTATTCCGCCTCTCGTGCGGCCCTGCTGGAGGCATGGAAGGGCTTCCGTATGCGTCGTGAGTGGCTGGCAAATGATTTCTGCCGCCCTGTATACGAGCTGTGGCTCACTGAGGCTGTAGCCTCCGGCAGAGTACAGGCCCCCGGGTTCCTGACCGACCCTCTCATTCGCAAAGCATATTTGCAGTGCGAGTGGATCGGCCCGTCTCAGGGACAGCTTGATCCTACCAAGGAGGTCCAGGCGGCTATTTCTGCCATCGATAACGGCCTCAGTACTCGTGAGGCTGAGGCCATTAAGTTAAATGGTAGCGAGTATGCCTCGAATGTGGACAAACTCAAGGTCGAGAATAGGCTACTGAAAGAGGCCGCTGGAGGTGGTTCCTCGAATGGGAGTCAGCAAGGGCAAATTCCGTTTAATGAATCTCGGAATCAAGACTGGGAAGAAATTTCGCCAGAGGAATCCGAGGACGTGGATGAACAGGAAGGAAGTGAAAACCCGAATGGAAATGAAAACCAAAATGGAAACGAGAATGAAAATGCCAATCAGCCCCGCTCATGGCTGCGGTCCTTACAGCATCGCTTTGGTTGGGGAGGATGAGGCTGAAATCAACATGTATGGCGAGGTTCTCAAGAGCCGACCTATTGATTTCTGGACCGGCGAACCCGTCCCTGGCGAGTACATCGTGCAGGATGAGTTCATCCAAGAGCTGGATGGGCTGAAAGAGAAACGGTCCATCTCTATCCACATCCACAGTGTTGGCGGAGATGCTGGCGCTGCTCTGGCGATTTACAACCGGCTGAAAAATCTCGACGCAAAGATCACTACCATCAACGACGGGCTGGCCGCTTCGGCGGGGTCCGTTATTTTTATGGCCGGAGATGAACGCCGGATGAATCCCGGCAGCATCCTCATGGTACATCAGGCATCCATGGTCATTTACGGCATGTGGAACATCCCTGAACTGAAAGCCTACATCAAGATGCTGGACGCCTACAACCGAGCCATGGTCAACGCCTACGCCGAACGGACCGGGCGAGACCCTGGAGAAATCAAGGGGCTTGTGGATCGTGAGACCTGGATGACCGGCCAGGAAGCCGTTGACAACGGGTTTGCCACTGAGCTCATCGAGGCGGATGAGGATACCGACCCCATCTCCATGATGATGAGCCCTGACCGGGCCACGATGATGGTCAACGGGGTCGCCGTGGCTGCGTGTTGTCTTGGGAATATCCCCGACGGCATTCCCACCATGAGCGACGAGGAATGGGCGGAGCTCACCGCCCCCATTGATAGTGTACAACCTGCGCCGCAGGATCGTGCAAATACATCTACGAACGGAGGTACAAACGACATGGAAGAAATCAAAACCATGGAGCAACTCAAATCTGCGTTCCCCGACCTGGTGGCGCAGATGGAAACCGCTGCCAAGGCTGCTGGCCTGTCTGAGGAGCGGGCCCGTATCCAGGGCATCGAGGAAATCGAAGCCGCAATCCAGGATAAGGATCTTGTGGCCGAGGCCAAATACGGCGAGGCTCCCATGAACGCTGAGCAGCTGGCTTTTGCCGCTATGAAGCGTCAGGCGGCTCTGGGCCGTGTGGCCCTTAATGCCATGGAGGAGGACAACAAGGAGAGCGGCGTGGAAAACGTCGAGCCCGGGTCCGCCCCTGATGAGGGCAACGAGAATGAGGACGAGGATAAGCAGGCCGAGAACCTGCTTCTCAAGGCCGTCCAGAAAAGAAAGGAGTGCTGAAAATGGCAAACTACATCGAGACTCTGGGGGCTTGCGAGTATGACAACCTCATTGCTGGCAATACCATCCCCACCCATACCGTGACCGGCACTATCGCATCCGGCCAGGGCAAGCTGGCCCGTGGAACTGTGCTGGCCCTGTCTACCGGGACCTCTGGCACTAACAAGCTGGTGATCCTGGGCACTACTGCCGGTGGCAACGAGACCCTGACCGCCTACGGCATCCTGTGTGATGAGGTGGACGCCACCTCTGCCGATGCTGTGGGCGAAATTTATGTTACCGGCCAGTTCAATACCAACCAGCTGATCGTCAAGGCCGAGTACACCATGACCACTGCGGACGTTCAGGCTCTCAGAGATGGCGGCATCTACATCGAGAATTCCGTCACTCTCCCCGAGCCTGAGGATGCCGACTGAGAAAGGGAGGTATAAATAATGGCACTCGATATCTACAAGACCGCAACCATGCTGGCGGCTGTCCGCCAGATGACCCCTGTTACCTCGTTCCTGCGTGACAGATATTTCCCCACTGGTTCCGGGGATATGTTCCCCACAGAGGAGGTGCTGGTGGAGTTCAAGGACGCTACCGGTAACCGCCTGGCCCCCGTGGTGCTGCCCCGCAAGGGCAATATCATGGTCGAGCGTGAGGGTTACATCACCACTCGCATGACCCCGCCCCTGGTGGCCCCCAGCCGTCCCCTGACCATCGACGATCTGAATAAGAAGGGCTTCGGCGAGGACCTGTTTTCCGACCGCACCCCCGCCGAGCGGCAGGCTGAGATTCTGCTCCAGGACCTGGAGGACTTCGACCGGATGATCACCAACCGGGAGGAATTTATTGCCGCCCAGTGCATCTTCAATAACGGCTACACCCTCAAGCAGTATGCCGACAAGTACGGCGATGATTCCGAGTACATCGAGTACGACATGAAGTTTTACGAGGGCAGCACTAACCCTGCCACTTACACCCCCGGCGTGAAGTGGGATGGTGCAACCTCTGACAAGCTGGCCGACCTGCACCAGATGATTCTGATGCTCACCACCGTGGGCAATGCTGCATCTGATGTGATCCTGGGGTCCGATGCCGCTGATGCTCTGCTGTCCGACGAGAAGATCCAGGTGCTGCTGGATATCCGCCGGTTCGAGCTTGGCGACGTTCGTCCCATGGAACTGCCCCAGGGTGCTGCCCGTCTGGGCCAGCTAAACGTCCGTGGTCGTCTGATGAACCTCATCACCTATGATGGGACCTACATTGACGAGACCACCGGCGAGCAGACCCCCTATATTCCCACCGACAGCATCTGCGTGACCGCCCCCGCCGCTGGCCGTGGGCTGTATGGCGCTGTCACTCAGATTGAGCAGTCCACCGGCGAGTGGGCCACCTACATGGGCCGTCGTGTGCCTCGGTACTGGACCGAAAAGACCTCTCGTGAGCTGACCGTGTCCTGCCGCCCCATGTTTGTGCCCCGCACCAAGAATCCCTTCATCGTCGCCAAAGTCCTGGGGGAATAACGCCCCCTGCGGAATCTGCGGTGATCGGCAGGGGGACAATCGGTTCCGCAAAAATTGATGAGGAGTGATTTCATGGCTTATACACCCACCGAATGGAAGACCGGCGATGTGATTACTGCCGAAAAGATGAACAAGCTCGAACAGGGCGTGCAAAATGAGCAGGTAGGCCCCCAGGGACCTGCCGGGGAAGATGGTGCACCTGGGGCTACCGGTGCCACCGGTGCTGCAGCTGGATTTGGAACGCCTACCGCTACCGTAGACGCTAATACTGGCACCCCATCCGTGACTGTATCTGCATCCGGCCCTGATACCGCTAAGGTATTTTCGTTCGCTTTTAAGAACCTGAAAGGCGCGAAGGGTGATAAGGGTGACACTGGGGACCCTGGCGAGCAGGGTCCTGCTGGCCCCTCTTATATTCTCCCTGCGGCTACTACTAGCGCGCTTGGCGGTGTAAAAATGGCTGCAGCCGTTGCAGACGTAGCAGCCGCACCCACGCAAACTGAATTCAACGCACTGTTAGCTTCGTTGAGAGCCGCCGGGATTCTGGCATCGTCCTAACGAGCAACAAAAGGAGGAAAATTATGCTGGTAAAAATCATCAATGGCGTTTACGGCCATTACACTGAGGGCAAGGTTGTCCGCAAGGACAAGAAGTCTGAGCCGTTCGACCTGGAACCCGACAAAGCAGCCCGACTGGTTTCCAAGGGGGTCGCCGAGTATGTCTATGAGGTTCCTGTGGCCGTTGACGAAGTGGAAGTACCCGACCTGGAGAACATGACTGTCAGTCAGCTCCGAGCAATCGGGAAGCAGATGGGCATCACCTTCAAGGTCGGCACTACAAAGGCAGAGATGGTCGAGGCACTGTCTGCTGAGGCCGTGGAGCCCGAGGAGATTGCAGAGGCCACTGAGCCTGCCCCCGTGTTCGATCCCACCGAGGCGGTGCAGTGATGAGCGGATTTAAGGACCAGGTTTCCGAGGATCGGATGTACGTATTCCTCAACCTGGATTTTTTCGGTGAGATGTTCCGAATCGAGGGGAAGGAAATCCCCATCGTGCTGGACAACGACGAACTGAAAGAACGCCAGGGCGGGCAGGATTTGGCGGTGGCGGAAAGCGCCACCCTTTTTTATGCCCGTGTTGAGGACCTGCCTCGCCGACGAGCGGCAGGGGAGTCTCTGAACGTCAACGGCAGAGAGTGTACCATCGACGATTGGCAGGAGGATATGGGCATTGCCACTGTCACCCTGCGGGAAAACATCGTTGCGTGATGGGAGGGGTTGGAAATGTCCGTAGTCAGCATCCTGGACGATATCACAGTCTGGGCACAAAAGAATATCTGCGACAAGATCCAGCTCAAGGTCCCGCCTGAGGACAATGCTGATGCTGTAGATGGGGGTTACGAGTATCAACTCGTAGCCCCCACTGCATTTCCCCTGTTTGTCCCGGCAAAGGATAAAGTCCCACCCAACGTGATTTCCCCCGTCCCGTCCCTGTGCGTCCGCATCCTGGAGGGCACGGACAGCCTGAGTGGAGGCGGCGGGTCGATGAAGGTTCAATTCATGTTCTCGACGTGGGACGTCGGGCTGCATGGGAAGGACATCTTCCTCCGGCAGGACGATGGGAGTTTTGTCCGATACGGGGATTCCGAGGAGGGTGCTGCATATTTTCGCCGCACTGGTGGCGGATGGCGGGACGCTTGGAATTTCGTGGACATTGCCCTTAGAGCCCTGGAGAGCACCACCGTTCTGGGCGATCTTGAAATCGACAGGGGAGCCAACGTCAAATATGGCCCGCTGTCTGAGCAGGGGAATATCCCTGATTTTTACCCGTTTTGGTTTGCCTGGGTTGAATTCGGGGTTCGTTATCCCATCGTCCGAAACGTGGATGATCTCGAAAAATACCTGTAAAAGGAGCGTGAAAACATGGCATTAGTCTATAAACATGGCACGTATGGCGAGTTTGCTGAGACTGTGGCACGGCCCACTACCCAGTCCGGTACCCTTGCTGTATATGTCGGTACTGCCCCCGTAAACCTCGTGAGAGGTTACGAGGCATACGTTAATGCCCCTGTGTACATGGCGGATTTCAACGCCGCCAAGAGATACATGGGCTACTCTGATAACTGGGCCTCGTTTACCCTGTGCGAGGCGTTCAAGGCTCATTTCGACAACCTGGCCGGGAATGTTGGGCCCATCGTGGCGATTAACGTCCTGGACCCTGCTACTCACAAGAAGGCCGAGGCCACAACGGCCCAGCTCACGTTCGTGAATAAGCGGGCCACCATTTCCAGCGACACCATTATCCTGGACACCCTGGCCCTGGCCGATAAGACTGAGGGGACGGATTATTCCGTCGATTATGATTTCAACCAGAAGCAGGTCATCATCACGGACATTGGTACCACCCCCATCAGCGAGGCGGTCCAGGCCACTTATAACGAGGTAGATGTTTCCGCCATCGACGAGGATGACATCATCGGTGGCGTGACTACTGGCGGAGTGCATACCGGCCTGGGCTGCATCGCCCTGACCTACCAGAAGTACAACATGATCCCCAACCTGATCGCTGCCCCCGGCTGGTCCGACAACAAGGACGTATACGAGGCTATGATCACCGCCGGTACCAAAATCAACGGCCATTGGGATGCGTTTGTCGTGGCTGACCTTCCCGTCGGTGATGGCACCGACACCGTGGATGAGATCATCACCTGGAAGAACACCAATGGCTATACCAACGAGCGAACCAAGGTTTGCTGGCCCATGGGCGTTGATAGTTCCGGGCGGGTGTTCCACTGTTCCACCCTCACTGTGTGGGCCATGCTGAATACTGACGAATCCAATAACGGCATCCCGATGGAGAGCCCCTCCAACAAGGATGCCTTTATTTCTGCCCAGTATTTCGGCGAGGAGAGCACCAACCAGGGCTTCGACCAGACCAGAGCGAATGACCTGAACGCTGCTGGTATTACTACCATCGTATACTGGGGCGCTCGTTGGGTGGTTTGGGGTCCCCATACCGCCGCCTATAAGTTCGGGGCTGTCACTGATCCCCGGGTGATCTTTGACAACTCCCTGCGGATGATGATGTACATCTCTAACTCGTTCCAGCAGGAATGGGCCACCACCATTGACGAACCCATGACCCGTGCGCTTTCCGACACCATCAAGAACCGGGAGCAGGAAAAGGCGGATGCCTTGGTTGCTGTGGGTGCTCTGATTGGCAAGCCTGTTGTCACCTTCGAAGAGTCCGAGAACAGCACTGCCGAGCTGGTGGAGGGCAACTTCGTTTGGGGATTCGAGGGCACTCCCACCCCGCCCTTCAAGTCTGGCACTCTCCAGGTGGCCTATACCGACGAGGGCTTCGACACCTATTTCGGCGAAGCAGAAGGGGAGGTGTAACAGATGGCATTCGTACCTATTACTGGCCCTATTGTGGCTGATACCGTATACGCTAATAATTCCCTGGTCGCCAAGGACGTGGGCGCTACGTTTCCCGAGGTCACTCCTATCACTGCTGATCTCCAGGTCATGGGCACCCTTTCCCTGCCCGTCTGGCAGTTGCTTGAGGATTTGGAGCTCGCCATCACCAAGATCGGCACTGACATGGGGCTCGCTCGCATGATGATGGCCGAGACTATGAACCTTGAATTCCGGTGGGTGCAGACCTCCACCGACGCCAACGGCGTGACCAAGAATGTGGGCTGCAAAGCCTTTTTCAAGGCCATTCCCAAGGTGCTCCCTGGCGTGGAGTTCGCCGTCGGCGAGGCTTCCGAGAATGAGGCCACCTTCACTGTCCTGCGCTATCAGGTGTTTATCGACGGTCAGGAGGCGTGGCTGATTGACCGGCTGGCGAGCATCGTCCGCATCGCCGGGAACGACTACACTACCAACGTCAATGCCCTGCTGTAAAGGGCTGAGGGCCCCGTATCATTCGTGATGCGGGGCCCCTCTCATCCAAGGAGGAAAACAGATGAAAGAGACACTCGAACTGAGAAAGCCCCTCATCATCAACGGGGCAGAAAAGAAGGAACTAACCTACGACATCGAGGAAATCACCCCGGCCCTGTTCGCCCAGGCGGATGCTCTGAAAAAGCAGGCTGCGGGCCAGAAAAGTGTGGCGGTCACCCCTGCTGTGGAGTTCGACTTCGCTCTCCATATCTTCCTGGGATTCGCCGCCATCATTGCCATTAACCCTGAAATCACGTTCGAGGACCTTGATCGAATGAAGGGCTTCGACCTTATGACCGTAAATGCAATCGGGAGAAATTTTACGTTGAAAGTGGAGGGGTCTCAGGAAAGCAACTCCGACACATGCTCCGAGACTACTCCCGAGCCTTCCACTGCAGCGTTACCGAGCTCGAACGACGGCCAGTAATTGAATTTCTGGCCGAGTACGAGGAAGCGGCCGAGGAACAGCAAAAAGAACAGGCCAAGTATAAAAAGAGCCAAAAGCATATTCCAAAGCCACATAAACCACATAGAGGAAGGAGGCATTAAGGTTTGGCTGGCAAAGAGTTAGATGCCGCAATTCGCATTGCCGGTGAAATTGATAAGTCTCTAAAATCTGCCGTAAAAGGTATTGCCGACCAGATGGACGCGCTGGAAAAAGCTGCCAATAATGCGCAAGGATCTTCTGCCGACCTTGAGAAATCCATCCGACAGCAGAGCAAAGCCCTAAAGGCTGCGCAGTCTCAGTATGCCTCTTATGTCCTTAATGGTGACGAGGCTTCCCAAGAGGCACAAGACCTGGCAAATAAAATCCGTAGTCTATCCAAAGACCTGAATAAGAATAAAACTGCCCTCGGCAACGCCGAGAAAGCGGCACAGCAGTTAGCTGATAGTTACGACGATAACGGGAAGAAAAGCAAGACCTTTGGAGAACGTCTAAAAGGGCTTGATGATTCCGCCAAACAGGCCAAAGATGGGTTGGACATGATGAAAAGCTCTGTTGCTGGTTTGGCCTCTGGTGCTGTTCTTGGAACGCTTATCGGCAAAGCAAAAGAGGCTGCGTCCGCAATCTTCGATCTATCTGAATCTACGAGAGATTTCAGATCGCAAATGGGGTCAACTAAAACCACATTTGAACAAGCAGGACTTAGTAGTGAGATGGCCGAGGATGCTTTTGTCCGCTTGTATGGAGTAATTGGAGAAGAAGATAGAGCGCTTGAAACAGCCACCGGTATATCCCATATGATTAAAAATCAGGAGGATTTAGATAAGTGGGTAACCATTGCTACTGGCACCTGGGCTATGTACAACGACCAACTTCCAATCGAAAGTTTGGCAGAGGCTGCAAATGAAACCGCTAAGACGGGGAAAGTGACTGGGACAATGGCCGATGCTCTGAACTGGAACAGCAAGGCAGCTCAAATGTTTTCCCAGTATATGAGCGATGATGTGGTCACTGCCGAAGATGCTTTCAACAAGGCTCTGGAGAAATGCACAACTGAGCAAGAACGACAAGCATTAGTTACTGATACTTTGGCCGCACTGCAAGGGGATTCTGCTGCAATGTATAGATTGCAGAATGAGGGGCTGATATCCGCAAATGAAGCAGCCGGAGAGTATTTGCTTACACAATCGGAACTTGGCGCAACTATGGATCCATTGAATCAAGCGTGGACAGAGCTAAAGACCACCCTAGCCCAAGCCCTCGCCCCAGCCCTTGAGACTGTGGCGGGAGTGCTGCAAAAAGTCATTGGCTGGATGCAGGAGCATCCTGCTGTGGTGCAGGCTGTTGTGGTAGCCCTTGGGATCCTGGCGGCTATTATTACCGTAGTAACCATTGCTGTGACAATTTACACTGCGGTGCAGATGGCGCTCAATTTCGCATTGCTTCCTGTTATCGGAATAATCCTTGCTATTGTCGCGGCGATTGCCGTCGTTATTGCTGTTGTTATAGCAGTAAAAACGCATTGGGAGCAGATTAAACAGGTGGCTATCAATGTGTGGAACACGATTTTAAATGTAATCACCACCGTAGTAACTGCCGTATGGAATGTTATCGTTACGATTTGGAGTGCCATCGTTAGCGTTGTCACCACCATCTGGAATGCCATTGTAACGGCTGTATCCACTGCTGTAAATGCTGTGGTAAGTGTGGTTACGTCTGTTTGGAATGGCCTGGTCAGCATCGTCAGCTCTATTTGGAACGGCATCCTTAGTGTATTGCAGGGAATTTGGAATGCCATCACCTCTGCGGCGAGTGCGTTTGCAAACTGGGTCGTGAGCGGCATTTCTGCCGTGTGGAGCGGCCTTACTAGCATCCTGACGGCTCCGTTCCGAGCTCTTGGCGGGATTATTGACGCGGTCAAGAGCAAGATTTCCGGATTCATCAGCAAGGTTAAGGGCATCGGTTCCTCTATCGCCGGGGCTATCGGGCTTCCCGGATTTGCCAAGGGCGGCTTTACCGACGGTATCTCTATCGCTGGTGAGGCTGGCACCGAGGCTGTCATTTCGTTCGACCCGAGATACCGGGCCGACAACCTGAAATACTGGGCCCAGGCTGGCCGGATGTTGGGGGCGGATGCTTCCGACTTCGTCCTGTCTGGCGGGGGCGGTACAACTGTCAATACCGTCGCCATTGACAACATCTCTTTTGCCCCGAACATCACCTTCAATGGGGATACGGACAGGGAGAGTGTTGTTGATGCAATCCGGGAAGAATACCCCGAGTTTTTGGATATGCTTGAGGAGTGGTTTGCTGAAAGGGGCGTGACAACGTATGCCTGAGATCACCGGATACCAGACAATCCGCACCATTGAGGGGGATACGTTCGACAAGCTGGCCCTGGAGTTTTACAACGACGAGAAACAGGCGGCGTGGATTATCCGGTCGAACCTGGATTACTGCGACGTGCTGATTTTTGGGGCCGGGAAAACGCTGAAAATCCCTATTCTCAAAAATGTAGGATTGCCTGAGACTTTGCCCCCATGGAGGCGAGCGACATGATATCTGTTATCTATGAGGGCGTGGACATCTCTAACAGCGTTGCCATAGACAGGTGTTGGCACGATATGTATGCAGGAGGGCAGGCTGATAGCCTCCATATCAGGCTCAATGATGCTGGAAATCTGTGGGACACATGGCAACCACAAATTGGGGACACTATCGCGGTTGAATACGGGTCGGCTCGAACCGGGAATATGTTCGTGTCAAATGTGATCCCGGAGAATGGGATGTACTCTATCACTGCATCGGCAGCTCCTGGGTCAGCATTTGACAAGTCATCCAAAGCGTGGCAAAAGGTTCGTCTGCTCCAGATGGGGCAGGAAATCGCCGGGAAGCACGGCCTTTTATTCCAATCGTATGGAGTAACCGATCAACTTTATGAGTATATCCTACAGGCCCAGCAATCCGACCTCGAATTTCTGGCCCATCGTGCGGCCTTAGAGGGATGCGCTATCGTTGTCTATGATGGATCTATCATCATGTACTATGAGCCTGATATGGAGGAGCAAGCTGCGACGCAAACAATCACGCTTGCCCTTGACACGAAGTACTCGTATAAGGACATGAGAAAGCGCCTTTACGGTTCGTGTCAAGTCAAAATGGGGGATTACTCTGGAGAATTCAATGCCGGAAATGGTGTTGACCGTGTATTCATCCCTCGGGAAAGTATCATTGTTGGAAGCAATTCCGAAGCAACCCGCTTTGCGAAGAATCTACTTCGCAGGGAAAACAAAGCCGGGATGACCGGAACCATTCAGCTTCCTATCTTGATTCAATATGCTGCTGGTAGCGTTACGAATATGGTCAATTCCAGGGAACCATCGTGGGACGGCCCGATATTCATTACTCACATTCGAAACCACTACGACACGGGGAAATGCAAGCTGTTTTTCCGAAAACCTCTGGAGGGATATTGATGGCAAACATGGAGACAACCAATACCTATATCACACAAGGGAAGGTTTCCGCCGTGATGAGCAAAACTAAAGCCACGGTGGTGCCCATGTTCTCCGACAACCCAGTGTCTATTGAATTGGTTATCCCGTGGTACCTATGGGAGTGCCTAACTGTCGGGATGAAAGTAATTTACTCCCAATTCCCGGACAATACCGGGATCATTCTCGGGCGGATGGATGGAGAATGGAACCACAAAATTTGGGATGGTGTGGAAATTGTGACCGGGGATGTAGACATTACATCTGGAGACATGACTACTAGTGTTGTCCCGAGCTATAACGGGCACACCCACACGTGCCCAGATGGAACAACCAGTGGACCGCATTGATAGGAGGCGAGTAAATGGCTGTTACTGTACAATGGGGTCCCAAGTCGTTTGTCGTTAGCCCTGGGCAGGTAGTCCCCGTTCGTGACCTTACCACCGGATACTCCCGAAAATCGGAGACGAACAACGACACATCCGGGCAACCGACCACAAACACTACTGGCCTGGAACTGCAACAGGTAAAATTCTCCACTACCTACATGATTGCGGCAGGGGTGGATCCTATTACCGAAATTGCCGACTGGAAGTCGCATTTTGGGAAACAGTATCCTCTGATCCTGAACGGTCAGCAATTCGGGCCGGACCTTATGGAACTGGTGAGCGTGGATTTCTCGAACCTCAAACTAGATAATAATGGCCGTATCCTGTCCATGGATGCGGCTATTTCATTTGAGGAATTCGTGCCCCAGACTACCAGCGTTGACCAGAAAAAGGAACAGCAGCAATCCGATGCTGGCACTGCTGAGGGAGCTATGTCTGCCGCACCTTCCACAGCAGAAAAAGCGGCCAAGAAAGAAACACCTGCACGGTAAAAAGGAGGGGTGTACCCATGCTGGCAAGTGGAAACGGAAAAAAACAGACATGTGTCCAAAACCTGCTTTTAATTGTACGTGGCGAGGTGTGTTTTGACCGCATTCGTGGGTTAGACCCACGGATTATTGACCGCCCCTCTGCTAGGGGGGCGGATGAAGCGCGGCGAGATGCGCTATGGACACTGAAAACCTATGAGCCACGGGCTGTGGTTGAGAATGTCCAGGTCATGCAGGAAAGCGCTGAAAATGGTAATTTCCAGGTGACTGCAAACATCCGATGAGAAGGGAGGTAGAACGATGGCTGATTTTGATTTTGTTACCACTGATGCGGCGGAGATTTACAACACCGTAATTCAGAGCCTTATGGATGAGGTGAACGAACCTTTATACCCTGGTGATGAGCGCCGAATCTTCGGCGAGGCTGTGGTGGCTGTCATGGTTGCTATGTACAACCTATTCAATGATCGAGCAAAACAGAGAACCTTGCAATATGCTAGGGGAGAGGTGCTTGATGCACTCGGAGAGCGAATGAATGTCACTCGAGCGGAACCTTCCCACGCTCATGCCACGTTCCGTTTCTCGGTGCAGACCGCCCAGACTGAGAACATCATCATTGATGAGGGAACCAGAATCACCCCGGATGGTGTCGTGTATTTTGCTACAGATACCATCGCCGTGCTCCAGGCAGGACAAACCTATGTTGACGTAGAGGCTACATGCTCCGAGGGCGGCTCTGGATACAACGGCTATGCTGCGGGAACGATTACAACCTTAGTTGACCTTATCCCGTATATCTCTGAGGTGAAAAATACCACAATCACCACCGGCGGAGACGATGGCGAGCCCTACACCGAGGACGGGGACGGCCGGTTCCGCGAGCGTATCCGACTGGCCCCGGCACAGCTTTCCACGGCTGGCCCTGAAAGTGCATACCGGTATTGGGCATTGACTGCTGACCCGGATATCATCGACGTAGCGATTGATAGCCCAGATGCGAATATCATCAATATCTATCCTTTGATGACCGGCGGAGCCATCCCGGACGAGGAGACGCTACAAAAAGTGGAGGATACGTGCTCCGCAGATGATGTGCGTCCCATGACTGACGTTGTCACGGCAATTGCTCCAACTCAGGTATCTTACGACATCGAACTGAAATACTACTGCACCCAAGAGAATGAGGCGGACACCATCAAAGCTGTGGAGGGTGAAGGCGGTGCCATAGATAGATACAACGAGTGGCAGTGCACGGCTCTGGGGAGAGACATTAACCCTGATCAACTGCGTAAGCTGGTGCTCTGCCCTGATTGGGACAGTACCCTCGTTGGGGCTGATAGGGTAGAGGTAACAAAGCCCGTATTCACGTCTCTGAGTGCGTCTCAGGTTGCAAAATTCTCCGGAACCATGATCATAACACACGAGGTGGTGAGCGGATGAGCACTGGAGAGATGCGTCTACGCAACATGGAGTTCGAGCGGCTACTCCCACAATTTATGCGTGGAGATCTTGCCGTTCTAGGTTTGTCCCATGGTTTAGATAAGATTGTTCGGCCTGAGAGCGACAGATTCAAAATGTTGAGCACATGGGACCAAATCGACAACCTAAGCGAAGAAGAGCTCGATGCCTTATCCTGGGAACTCAACACCCGCTGGTATGACAAGGACGCCGATATCAGGGTGAAGCGTGATCTTTTAAAGAACAGCGACAAGGTTTATATGCACCTGGGAACAAAATGGGCCGTAGAGAATGTCATTTCCGCTGTATTCGGAGAGGGCTACATCAAAGAATGGTTTGAGTATGACGGGACACCTGGGTATTTCCGGGTATACTCTACCAACCCCAATATCACGGATAGCCTGCTCACCAAGTTTATGAGCATCCTAAACAAGGTAAAACGCCACAGTTCGAAATTGGAGGGCATTTTTATTACCCTAACAGGGGAGATGCACCTAGCTGCGGGCTGGGGATTTTTTGAGGCTACCAATGAGACGTATGCCATCGGGGCGACACCCCCGGAGGAAGATTCTACAGAGGGAGGTACGACCGAATGAGTGCATTCGTTGACAATGTAATCACAGATGCCGGCAGGGCATTGCTGGCACAGGTTCAGGCTGGGGCTACATTCACGCCGACTAAGATTGTTATGGGTAGCGGATATCTGCCTAGCGGAACCACATCCCGAACTCTAACTGATGTGGTTTCCCCAGAGAAAACCTTGAGTATTTCCAAAAAAGAGCTTGGACCAGACAGCACATTCATTGTTGGTGGCGTGTACAGCAACCAGGACGTGAGCGAAGGATTTTACTGGAGAGAACTGGGCTTATATGCCAAAGCCGTTCCAGCTGGAGGATCTGCCGATAGCGTGGACGAAGTCCTCTATTCCTACGGTAACGCCGGAGATACCGCAGACCTTATGGCAGCGTACACGTCCGGGAACGCTGTAGAGCGGCAAATCAACCTGATTACTTATATTGGGAATGATACAAATGTTGATCTTAGTATCGAAAGCAGCGTTTACGTTACCGTAGAAATGATCAACAAGCCAAATGGGGTTCCTGGCTTGGATGGTGGTGGGCATATTGACATCACTGTGCTACCGCCAGAAATCACCAACATACTAGGCGGCGGCTTTGTCGAAATGCCTGAATCGCTCCCTGTCGGTGATAGAAAGGAACACACGCTGTACGGGCTGATCCTGGTGGACTTTGAGGGGGAATGAGGGCGAGCGTTTGGAAAGGCACACGTTTCCAGACACGCCGTCCTGCGGATATTGTCCGTTTGAGGCGGACGAGACGTAGGACTGGAATGTTCCTTTGGACAACGGGAGGCTGAAATTATTACCATTAACGGAGGCGTGTTCCCCATCATAACTATAGGAAACACCGGTAGCGTTATACACGAATGTGCTTACAGTCCCTGTCATCTCATGCAGTTCGCCCCCCCCGCCAGCAGACCCGCCAGCATATACGTTAGGAGGAAACTCTATGTCTCCAACCTCATCAGGAGAATTTATTTCTATTTTCTGCGGGTTTACTAGAACTATATCATCCCATGCGCCGGGCCTTGGTTGTATTTGAATTTCTGTAGAATAGTATACATCACATGGTGGAGTCCCAATACTTTTACCAACTTTGATTCCTATTTCTAGGGTCCGCGTTACGTTACACCTTTCCCAAACAAATCTATTAGCCAAAAAATCACGCCCTTTCTAAGATTCAAAGGAGGTTGATGTAATTTGAGTACACGTTATGTGTGGGGGAAATACAATTTAAGATACAGTACAACTAGAGGCTATGGTAATTTTGACCATACAATTGAAGAGATAACAAACAATAATATAACAAAAACTCTATATTATGCCACTAGCACGAGATTTTCCGGGAATACGCTCTCTCTCGTTGATCCAAGTTCTATAACATTAAATGCTGTAAATAATGGTATAAGGAATCCTTGGATCCCTGAAAGCGGCTTGTATGTTATGGTCGGAAAATCATCTTTTTCATTTACGTATGACGGAACAAGCGTTGTAGACTATAGCTGCTTCATTACTGGGAATAACAGCAAAGTATACGTGGAAAGAGACAGCCCAAGTTCAGGACAACATACTGTATGGTTTGCAAATTGTGACAACTACGGAATATATTGCAGTAAAACCCTCCAGGGCTACGCCTCGTCCGCCAACAGCGGACAATATCCGGCGGACGGCGTGTCTGGAAACGTCTGGTATACCAAACAAGGCAGTGACAACATTGACGCCTCCGCAGTCTCCATCCCCAGCACCATCATGGGCGGGACGCAGATCACCATCACCGTTACCCCGGGCTCTGGCAAGGTCTACGCTGGCACTGTCAGCTACATCTACCAGGTCAAACTTGGCTCTGGATCCTGGACCACCATCGCCACCACAACTGCCACCACCCGGACCTACACCGTGCCCTACGGCACCGAGAGCATCCAGGTGCGGGTGCAGGCGAAGGATGATATCGGGTTCACCAGTTCCGACTATGCCACCTCCAGCGCCGTCACCGTCATCAACAACCAGCCTCCCACGGCCCCCGGAAGTATCGAGGTCACCAACGTCGTGAGCGGCCAGCAGTGTACCATCACCATCACTGCCGCCACCGACCCCGACGGCACGGTGGAGAGTTACATCTATGAGAGGTCCGTGGATGGCTCGGCATGGGAGCAGATCGCCAATGTCAACGCCCTCACCCACAACGACACCATCAATGCTGAGTGGGGCACCGTGGCATACCGGGCAAAAGCGGTGGATGATGACGGGGACTCCGGCCCTTACGTCACCAGCCAAACCAGCGTGGTCAACTCCGGTTGGGTGATTATCTCCGGGCCCGCCAACGACATGGGAGACAAGCCCGCCCCCTTCGAGTTTGAGCTCTCCGTGTCCATCTCTGGCCAGGAGACCAGCGACAACATCACCGTTGACATTACCCTGGACGGGCAGAGCGTGTACTCCCAGGCCGTGGCACCCAACACGCCCATCTCCATTGATGTGGACACCCGCACCATGCGCGCCGGCTCCCACTCGTTCGCCGTGGCCGCTACCTGCGACACCTACGTCCCCGCCTCCGGAGAATACACCTTTAACGTGCCAGAGATCACCATCCCCGACGGGGGCCGCATGGACCAGCTGGAGGGGCAGGACGGCAACGTGATTTTCCCAATCACCCTGGCCCGGGCCGTTGCTGGCCTGGAGAACTACGGCGTGGAGAGTAAAGTGCACCCCGGGGCCTACACCGGAACCGGCACCTACGGCACTAACAACCCCAACACCCTGGAATTCGAGTTCGAGCCCAAGATGGTGCTGATCCAGGGCACCGCAGGGCGGGTTGCCATCCTCATCAAGCCCTCCGGAGTAGGCGTGAGCATCGGCCCCAACGAGAGCACCACCCTCAATGTAACCTGGCAGGGCAAGACCGTGTCCTGGTACAACGCCCTCAACGCCGCAAACCAGATGAACACCGAGAACGAGATCTACAGCTACACCGCATTCGGCTGAGATAGGAGGGAAACGCCGTGAAAATCATCCGCAAAACCCCGGCAGAAAACGGGGCATATCCTCCCCTGCAAGATTGGGGGGGAATCGTGCCCCCCTCCGGGTACAACGCCTGGCCGGACGGCCTGGAGGTGGAGACTTTCCAAGCGCACAACGGGTTCATCGTGCCCGTAGTGGTGCGCTCCATCGTCCAAAGCTATACGGCAAACACCGAGGCATGGGAGGCCTGGAAAGCCTCCCTGCCGCCTGAGCCCGGGCCCCAGGTGAGCGACACCGAGGTGCTCAATACATTGCTGGGGGTGTGACAAATGGACAACAGACTGCAAGCAGCGGAGCAGCTGAGAAAGGCGCTTCAGATTTTCGCCGCCACCCTGACCAACGAACAGGCCATGGCGGTGGCCACCGTGTACCCCGCATGGGCCGCAGGAACGCCCTACACGGCAGGGGACATCGTGTCCTATGGTGTAAACGGGGTGGGCGATCCGCAACTCTACAAGGTCGCCCAGGCCCACGTGAGCCAGGACATTTACCCGCCCGGGGCTGGCACCGAGAGCCTGTACACAGCGTTCGGCCTGGACGATGCCGGGTATCCCATCTGGGCACAGCCCTCCGGGGCCCACGATGCCTACAGCAAGGGAGACGTGGTCAACTACAACGGCACCCTGTACGAGAGCCTGATCGACGGCAACGTGTGGTCGCCGGACGTATACCCCACCGGCTGGAAAACCTACGGAGAGGCACCGGAGCCCGAGCCCGGCCCTGAGACCTATCCAGAGTGGGTACAACCCACCGGAGCGCACGACGCCTACAGCAAAGGCGACCGTGTGACCTACCAGGGTAAGGTGTACGAATCCACCATCGACAGCAACGTCTGGAGCCCCGACACATATCCCCAGGGGTGGAAGGAAATCACCGAGTAACAATATCCGGGAGGGATGGCAATGGAATGGGAGGTAGTGGGGGTTATCGTGGTCCTGGTCGGCCTGATCGCCACGATAACCGGACCGATGATCAAGCTGAACAGCACCCTGACACGGCTCACGGAAAAGGTCGATAATTTTACCACCGGCCTGGAGGAATTCAAGGGGCGGTATAAGGACCAGCTCAAAGAGTTCAAGGAGGTTCACGATGATATCTACGATAAAGTCGGAGACCATGAGCACCGGATCACCGTGCTGGAGTCGAAAGACAAAACCGAAAAGTAAGGCGCTTTTCTAACTGTGCTTAGAAAAATTTGCATCTATTTTGCATCTATTTTGCATCTATTTTGAAAAAAGGGGTGATATTTTTGGAAATCGTGAAGAAAACCTCGACAGTCCACACATCGAGCTACGCCGGGAGGCCCATCGAGTACCTGGTGATCCACTATACCGCCGGGAGCACATCCCGGAGTGGTACCGCCAGAAACACGGCTGCAATGTTCGCCAACCCGAACAACCGGGCGGCATCCGCTGATTTTATCGTGGACGATGCCGAGTGCGTACAGTACAACCCGGACATCCGCAACCGCTACACCTATGCCGTGGGCGGAGGGTTGCAGGGCAATCCCGGGGGTGGCAAGTACTATGGCAAGTGCAAAAACGCCAATAGCATCAGCATCGAGATTTGCTCCAGCAGCACAAACAACGACCTGCGCTACCCCAACACCAAAAACTGGTATTTCACGGACGCCGTCCTGGACAACGCCGTGTGGCTGGCAAAGAAGCTCCTGGCGGAGTACAATATCCCCGCCGACCACCTGATCCGGCACTACGACGTGAACCAGAAACTCTGTCCCGGCATCATCGGCTGGAACAAAGAATCCGGCAGTGAAGCCAAGTGGGAGGCGTTCCGAGCCCGGGTGCTAGCGGACACCCCCACCGTAGACGTAAGCTACACCGCCCGAGTAACCGCCCACGACGGCCTGAACTGCCGCACGGCACCCATCAGCGGGTCTGTGGTACTCACCTACCCCTACGACACCCTGCTCACCATCACTGAGGAGCAGGGCGGCTGGGGCTACACCGGCGCAGGGTGGGTATCCCTGGCCTACACCACAAAGGAGGATGATGAAGATATGGATATCAGCAACCTGACGAACGAGCAGGCGTACCAGATTTACCAGAAAGCAATCCAGTACATGCTGACTCTCCCCGAGCCTGACTGGTCTAAGGCCGAGGGCCACTGGCAGCGGGCAACCTCCAAGGGCGTCGTGAACGGCGAGGACCCCGAGGGCCCCATGAAGCGGGATGAAACCATCGCCGTTTTGGGTCGTCTTGGCCTGGTGTGAGCCATGGGCGGCAAGCGGAAAAAGAAAAACCCCATCCTTGCGCACCTGGCCTCCCTGGGCTTCACCAACCGGCTGGCCCTGTACATCATCCTATTCCTGGCCCTGGGCCTTGCAGGGGGCTTTTACCTGGCCATCCGGAGCATCCAAACCGGCTACACCGGCTCGTTGATGTGCTGGACCATCGTATTCACCCCCATCGGCACGGCCTGCTCCGTGGTATTGTCTCGAATCGTAGACAAAAACCGGGACGAAAACACCAGCTCCACCGGGGAGGGCATCGTGTATGCAGCCGCCAAGGCCCAGGAATTCCGCAGAGATACAACCACCCCGACCATCTGATATAGGAGGAACACCCCATGGATTTATCCGTAATCATTGCCATCGTCGGCGCCCTCGTGGCCCTGACGAACATTATCACCGAGGTGATTAAAAAGGTCACCTGGGACAAGCTGCCCACCAACGTGCTGGCCCTCATCGTCTCCGAGGCCCTCACCATCGCCGCAGGCATCGCCTACTTCCAGGCGAATGAGATTACCGTCGCCTGGTACGGCTACGTCGCCCTGGTGATCCTGGGCGTCCTGGTGGCCTACGCCGCCATGTTTGGGTTTGATAAACTGAAAGAAATCCTGAACTGGGGGCAGCAAAATGAAAATCAATAATCCAGAGAACCTGCCGGATGAAATCGTCCAGGCAGCCATCAATATGATGGAGCAGGAAGAAGGACGCAAGGTGGTGGAAATCTCCATCCGCCGCACCGGCAACCCCGAGGAATATGGGATCACCCCTGTATTTGAGAAGGTCCCATTCCAGCGCATCCGCCGGATCACCGGCTACCTGGTGGGGACTTTGGATCGTTTCAATGATGCGAAACGAGCCGAAGTTGAGGACCGAGTGAAACATACGACCTGATATACACCCCCTGTTGAGTAGATACTTGGCAGGGGGTTCTTTTTATACCCAAAATGCTTAAGGGAACCATGCCAAATTTCGTTAAGATACACTCGAAATACACACTACGACCTAAAAGCCCAATAATATCAAGGTTTCTGACGGTCTTGACTAAAAAGGCCAATTTCCGGTATAATACAGTTTGGTACCTGGAATGGGTGCCTTTGCGGAAGAAACCAAACATCGAGGTGTTGGATATGTATGAGGAAATCCGAAAGGAAGCCGCCGCCGCAGCCCAGGAGATCTGCCAGGTGGCAAAGCTCCAAAAGGGGCAGATCCTGGTGGTGGGTTGCTCCACCAGTGAGGTCACCGGCCATACAGTGGGCAGCGATTCCAGCCCGGCCATTGGCCAGGCCATCTATGAGGGGATCCAGCAGGTCCTGGCCCCCAAGGGCATTTACCTGGCCGCCCAGTGCTGTGAGCACCTGAACCGTGCCATCATTGTAGAGGCTGAGGCAGCCGGCCAGGCGGAACTTTGTAACGTGGTGCCCCAGCCCAAGGCAGGGGGCTCCTTCGCCACAGCGGCTTACCACGGTTTCCAGCATCCCGTGGCCCTGGAGGAGATCCGGGCGGATGCTGGCCTGGACATTGGCGGCACACTGATCGGCATGCATTTGAAAAAGGTGGCAGTGCCCGTCCGTTTGGAGCAGAACCGAGTGGGTCAGGCCATGGTACTGGCTGCCCGGGTCCGTCCCAAGTACATCGGCGGAGAACGGGCGATCTACAACGAGGATCTCAAATAACCGAACATGGATGACGGACCGGTTCTCCCAGAACCATCCGGGAAGGGGAAGGGTCCCCACTCGTGCAGCGAGTGGAGACC
>OLPO01000457.1_pt1 | contig 33523 bp, 27 predicted proteins | sample 1672831 | NCBI WGS metagenome assembly OLPO01 (sample SAMEA3136728, study PRJEB25190) | human gut metagenome
GCTCCGGCACAAGGGAGTTGAGCCGCAAGTAGCGCATGACCTTTTTATAGTTCATTTCATGCGCCTCGCCTACAATCTCAACCGAGCGTTTCCCGACATCGCCTTCCGCAACACCTTTCAGCCGCCCGCCCTGATGCTTGATGTCCTCAACCTCGAGTTCCAGCAGCGCGGCCAATTCGCTGGGGAGCATCCCGTCACGCTGCTTGTTGCTGTCCTTCATGGCCTGTACCGCTTCGTGGTCGGTCATTTCACGGACGATAAAGGGCATTTCCTCCAGTCCAGCCAGCTCACTGCCGTGGGTACGGCGATGGCCCGCTACAATTTCATAGCCGTTTCCATCTTTCTCCGGGCGGGCAAGACCGGGAACCATTACACCGTTTACGCGGATAGAAGCAACGATTTCCTGCATCTTCGCATCGTCCCGTACCTTAAAGGGGTGCGGACGGAATGTGTGAAACGGATGAACCTCGGAAAGTTTCAGATAAACCAGCTTGCCTTCCTCAACCGGGCGGGGCGGTGTGGTCGGCTCGGGAGCCGTCTGTTCCGCAGCAGCAGTTTCCTTCGGTGCCGTATCTTGTGCGGGCTTAACGGGCTCCTTGGCATCCGGGGCCTTTCCATCACTTCGGGACACTTTGTCTCGTTTGGACGGCTTGGGCTTGTCAGGGGCCGCCTTATCCGCCTTGGGTGGGCGGCCCTTGCGGGCCCCAGCCGATTTCTCCGATTTTTGATGTTCAGTCGCGGCCTTTTCTGCTTTCGGCGGACGGCCACGGCGCGGCTTTTTCGGCTCCTCCGTATTGGCGGGTTGCGGCGTTTCGGGCGTTTCCGCCTTTTCGACTTCGGCGCGGGCGTTCTGTCTCTTTTCCGCCATAAGCTCATTGATTTTGTCAAAGGACACAACCACATCGCCGGGCTCAGGTATGGCAGGCCCGGTCTGTTCCTGCTGGGGTTCAGATGCTGCGGCCTGTTCGGGTGTGGCGATAGGCTCGGCGGCCTCCGGGGAAATATTCTCCGCAGGGCCAGTATTCAGTTTTTCATCGGCCATTTACGATCCTCCTTTTCGTTAAAGTTGCACAAATTTGAACGCTAAAATTTTGTAGTTATTTTTGCGCCTCCTTTCCGTCTATCCACGCAAAAAAGCCGCCCGTTTTTCATGCCGGACGGCTTTTTGCGTAATGTGATAGATCAAATATTATTTTTTCTGGTTTGTAGGCTCCGAAAAGCCTTGTATTTACAGTGTTCCTAATAGGAAGTAATCATATGGCTCGCCATCCCCCTCGCCGAAAGCATCATGTGGGTGATATCCGTAGGATGCTTGGTGTGTCAACAGAAGCGGTATGGGTATTAACGCAAAAACACGTCTAGTAAGTTTGGTTTGAACTTACTAGACGTGTTTTTTATTATATTTATTTCTTTTCTAACAATTCACGAACAACTTCTTTAGCTTCTTTTGTAGGTTCAGGAATAGGTTGATCTCGTAGCTCGGGATTTTCTTGATAACTACGCCATTTACTGGAGGAGTTTTTATAGTCAAATCGATTTCTCAAATATTTTTGAACAGCATCCCTGTAATCAAATATTCCGTCCCTATCGCTTACAATATAATCATTTCTTTCCTTTTCTAAATTTCTTAATAGTTTAGATGCGATACGCTTTTTATCAAATGTAATATGCTCTTTCTCCCAATACTCTTCACGGAGTTTTTCGCTCTTTTCTTTCAACTCATTTCTTTCTAATATTTGATAAAACTTAAGTTCTCCCAATCTTTTTTCTATCTCGTCTCTTTCTTTTTTTAACGCATCTTCTTCTGCCTTATAGCTCTCCACTTGTTGATGAATTTCCTGTTCTAAGGCAAGTTCGTAGGCCTCAATTTTAGCCTGACATTCGTCTCTAACAGGCTCATAAATTGCCCAATCTGCCTGTTCGACTTCTTTTTTATAATCAGCCAATGCTTCTTCGTGAATAGGCGTTTTCTGACGCGCCTTAATCGCATGAAAGGTTTCTTTCCAATTGTTTGCAATCGTTTTACATTCTTCAGTAGGCTTATATTGAAGATAGCCCTCGCTATCAACATTCATCGTGATATCCATCTCTTCGCAAAGCCAATCAATCAATTTAGAAACCTCACCTATAGCCGATGCATCCGGATTCTCTGCTAATAACAGCTTACAACTTTCATCCAGAGATATAATTAACGCTTCACAACAGCGATACAATTCCTCACAAACGACTTTTCCTGCATCTAGTATTGTTCCTTCTTTATCTGCAAGTAATAAGACACCACGATAACGTTTCTCAGGATTTTTATAGAAATGGTCAAAGTCTCTATCAGCCTGTTTCCCTTCATATTCTTTGTCTGCAAGCATATGCAACATCTTTTTAGTTGCTTCGGGATTCGGAATATACTCTTCTAACTCTTTATCATCAACTTGAACGAGTTCGTCATCATTATCATCTTCAACCGGCTTCTCACCACTCAGTTTTACGATTAACCTTTCAAACTTTTCCTGCAGCAATACGATATCCGGAATAGGGACTGCTATACGTTCGTCTTCATCTTCTTCAAATTCAATAACGATGTCATATTCAGATTGATTAAAGCACTCCTGTAAATACGAAGTCAGATTATTTCTCGATTCTTCGTTATTAAACTTCCATGTATTACAAATTTCTAGCACGTGGATAATTTCCTTCAGAAGTTTCACATACTCATCTGCCAATACAATAAGTTCATAAGTCAAAATTTCTTTATCCGAATAATTCATCAAAGTATTTTGACACCGATTATAAACCATCTGTAAAATCTTATTTTTTAATAAATTATGCGCTTCAAAAGTATAAGCAACATTTTGAAGCCAATAGCCCATCTGCATCTGATCCATTTCATCACGCAAATAAGTTGCATCATCAATAGGAAGAAGCTTCTCAATAAAATCACTAGGAGTTAGTTTCAGCATCTCGGCAAGAGTAATCCAATCGTCCGGTAATTTTTCATTTCGCTGATACGCAGTGGCCCCCAGTTTGTGCATCACTTCATCATTAGAGGTATTTAGAAGATATGCCCCACCCACGACAGATTCACCATAATGCAGCGTTCCTTCGTCTACTAAATGATCCAATACTCTTTCAACTTGCTCTTCATCAAGTCCTAAAAGCTCAGCCCCAGTATCTTTAGCTAGATATTTGTTCCCATCTGCAAAATACTGAATAAGCTTTTCTTTTAATTCACTCTCATTCTCAAATTGAATGTCTTGCTCCTCCTCCTCCTCATCCTCTTCCTCGTCCATATCAGATAAAACGCCCTTCAATGCCGTTACAAATGAACCTATGTCTCCATCTGAAAAATCAAAACTTACCATATTTGTTGAACAATCTTCGGAACTATCAATGCCATACAACGGTTCCACAATACTCTTAATAGAATACATGGCATTAGTTTCTACTAAATGCTCTAGCGCCTCTTCGATCTGTTCTTTGGGTAATTGAAACGCAGCCACTACATCATCCGCGGTTAAGCACTTGTCGCCATCTTGAAAATATCTAAAAATTTTCTGTTCTAAATCAGTCATTGTAGACACCTTTTCCTTTCCTTGAGCCACAGTCCACTGCAAAATAAATATCAAAATGATAATAAAGAGGCGGCTATCCGCTTCTTTCACTCAAAATTGAGCTTCTTGTCACATTTGCTGCTTAATACATTCATCAAAATCGTTGAATTGCAAGCCTATTGTCGCCATTTTTTCAATGATACTTTTTATTCGATATGCCCCCCCTCATCACTAACCACCTCGCTGCCATCAGCGCCTAAGCACCCCACTACTATTCGTTCAACATTTCTTGAAGACGCTCTAAATCCGACGCATCAAATAAATCCGGATCAACATTGCACAAGCGACAATGATGTGCAAATGTCGCATAATCAATATCCGTTAATCCAGAATGTAATAACGATTCCGCGACTCTTTCAATGTGTTCATCCGTGATGCCATTGTAACCGGCTTCATCGATGACACCTAATTCCCATGGTTCATACATAACCATTCCTCCTTTTCAATACATCATTCTTAATCAAAAATACTCAAGAACCCTTGATAAAAGGCCCCTGGAAATTGACTATTCTATTTCGTCACTAAATCAAGTAAAGATTTGTAACTATCTACCACATCGTAAACGACTTCACCATTACTGATTGCCTTAAAATGTTCCCTTGCGCAGTGAATTTTTGATTCTTCAATAAGTCTTAACTGCATAGAATTCATAGAACCTTTTGTCTCTGCTACAAAATAAATATGCTTTACTGACCCTTCATAAAAAGCAATTGCCCAATCAGGGTTATACCGCCCCACAGGCGTTGAAATATAAAATCCGTCCGGCAACTTCACATACACCGCAACATTACTATTTTTATCAAGTTCAGATGCAAATTTCTTCTCATTTGTTGAATCATATACGACATGGTCATACAAATGTCTTTCTGCTTTCATCGCATTTACATCAAGACGCCCCTTAATCGTCGGATCTGTAAAAACATCTATCCCATATTTTTCATCCAACACATCATAGGTAATGTGTTCAATAATCGCCGTTGCTTTCTCATCATTGATTAAAGACGCCGCTTGGATAATAAATTGCTCCGGATTGTCCTTAAATTGATTAAACACAGCCTCCTCTATGCCTTGAAGAATTTGAATAATCGCTTTTCTGGTCAGCCCTGTTTCATCCACTAATTTACCCACCAAATCATATTTGATGTTTGAATTGATCGCTACTGTTGTTCCGTAGCTTGCTGCTTTTTCTTTTTCAAACACGGTTCCATTAGCCAAATCCTCTTTTGACTGAATGTCATTCATTGTGCCGGATTCCACTTTGAAATATATTTTTGCAACATGGAGTTTATTATTTAAAGCGTTAATAGATTTTTGTACCAATTCATCTGTATCAAAATCAACAACATAAACCGATTTTGAATTAATCTTTGACCACAATGCCTTAAATTCCGGCATTGCCATCTTTTCCTCGTCAATCTGAAGCTCAACATTATTACTACGCGCATTTTCAGGCTGCATGACCCTACTGTCATAGATAGAGTCGATAATCTCGATAATGGATGCAGCTGAATCAGCCACTTCCTCTGCAAACACCAATTCACCGTTTGCTTTATCTTCATAGTATTTATCTGTAAGAACACCCTTTTTATCGATATAGGCCTTCTCAATTAGGTCAAAATGAATAGCCCGACCTATAGCATCATCAATAATCAACTCATTGCCATGCGCATCTTTAAGGCACTTCCCAATAAATAAGTCAGCTGTTACCGCCTGCGGTCTATCGGCGACGGCTTCAGCAAGTTCACTTTGAAGCCCTTTGGCAAAGCTGTCATAACTTTCGCTTGCTATCACAGTAAGCACATTCACACTATGAACGTCGTTACCAAGTACATTCGCATCCATGCGTTCCCCATCCTGATTCACGCACAGGCGAAGCCCACGCCCCACTTCCTGACGCTTACGAACATCACTACTGCTTTGTTTTAACGTACAAATCTGGAAGACATTTGGATTGTCCCAGCCTTCACGAAGCGCAGAATGTGAAAATATAAACCGCACAGGCGATTTTTGCGGATTTCTATCAAGAAGCAACTCTTTGTTTTTCATAATCAAATCATAGGCATCCACGTCATTTGACATCTTTTCTATTGAATTTTCACGTTTTTCATTCGCCTTACTGTCAATCAGTTTGCCTTTCTTATCAATCGAAAAGTATCCGGCATGGGTTTTTTCGGCAGGAATTTCAGAAAGGTACTTCATATAGTCGTCCTCTCCCATGCCAATTTGAAAATGACTGACGATATCATTGTATTCCTCTTCAAAGATCTCCGCATAACTGCCATTGATTGCTTGACCGCTTTCATCATACTGCTTGTACTTGGCAACCTCGTCTATGAAGAACAATGACAGTACTTTAATCCCTTTATGGAACAGTTCTCTTTCTCTTTGAAGATGCGAAAGAATGGTCTCTCTTATCTGAATACGGCGAAGCTGCTCTTCGGACACCTTGCCTACGACATCCCCTGCATAAAGCTTGAGCCCGTTAAGAAATGCCACAGAATCGTCACGCCCGTCAATTTTAGATACCACAAATCCCTGCTTGTACTCCTCCATCTGACCGGAATTGTCATACAGATTGTAGCCTTCCGAAACAGTTCGTGTAATCTTTCTAATTCCCTTGGCACCTTTCGTTTCAAACTGAAGGGTCGCCGTCGGTGCAGCCTTGGAAAGATTGATCCCCTCCAGATAAATATAGCTTTCTGTTGCTGTTATCCCAGATTCTGTAATCCCTTTCACCGCAATCTTCTTAACAAGCCGCTTGTTGTAGGCCTCCATTGCATCCAAGCGATAGACCATGTTATAAATGCTGTCACTCTTATGGGTCGCGGAATAACGAAGCGTCATCAAAGGATTGAATTGCTTCAAATTTTCTTTTGTCTGCTTTCCTTCTACAGATTGTGGCTCATCTATAATCAGTATTGGATTAGTTTTTGCAATAATATCAATGGGACGACGAGAACGAAACTCATCCAATTTCATATAAATACGTCTCGCATCCTTCCCCCTCGCATTAAATGCTTGAGAATTGATAATCATTACACTAATAGAGCTATCTGATGCAAAACGGTCAATTTCCGTCAACTGCGCAGAGTTATAGATGAAGAAGCGTACCTTTTTCCCATACTCTTCCGCAAAATGTTCCTGCGTTACCTGAAAGGATTTGTACACCCCTTCACGAATCGCAATACTTGGCACAACAACAATAAACTTACTCCATCCGTAATGCTTGTTGAGCTCAAACATGGTCTTGATATAGGTATAGGTCTTGCCAACACCGGTTTCCATCTCAATCGTCAGATTATATCGTCCTTCAAGTTTCTCAGACGGTTTAATCTGATTGGCTCTTTGTATGGCATTGATATGTTCCAAAATCAACCGATCATTTAATACCGGCACAATCTTTTGATTGCTCCAACCGGTAAAATCATCATCGCTTGTATATTTCTGTTGATAGCGTCCAGAACCTTTATCCATCATAAAGGAAGGCGTCATATAAGGCTGCCCTGCAAACACATCCACAACCGCTTTGGCGGCATCCGCTTGAAATGTCTGATGCTTAAATTGGAGTTTCATCATAGCCCCTCCTTAAAGAACCTTGATACGTGTATCCGGTGCCAGCAATTTGAAGATTTCTCCAACATTAATCTTTGAAGGACTGTCTGCAAAACTACTATCACGAAATACCGCACGAAGAGGTTGTCTCTTTGCAATTTCCTTGATAACGCTATCCGATACATTCTCATCAAAGCAGGCAATAAGGTCACCATCGTTATAGTTATGAACCGTGTAACCTTCAATCTCCTCCGAACTATAAGGTAGTGATAAAGGAAGTCCCCATTCAAGAAGACAACCAAATAATAAATCTAAGTCCGTACGATCCGATTTAACATTAGATTCAAGCATGGAAAGTAGATTTTGACTGTATTCTGCAGGATTGTAGTAAACATCATTCATGTTTGAGGCGTCAAGTTTGAAGACACGGAAACCAATATCAAACTCTTGATACTCCTCTAAATTCTTAAATTTCAACTCAAATCCCGTTTTTCGAATTCTTTCTTTACCAATACTGCAAATTGTGTGCTCACAACCTAAGTTTTCTAGCATCTGTATACCTAATTGAATTGAAGATTTTGTTCTTGAATCGACTCCCCCTCTAACTAAGGCCTGATCTAAGTTCTCAGGAAGTTGCACCATAATAAACTTCCTATGTCCACCATCTTCAGAATTTAATTTCATCACAGCATGTGCAGTAGTCCCTGAACCAGAAAAGAAATCTAAAATTATCGCATCTCTATCATATCTAGTGACAGCTTTTACACAATCATATACAGCATACAAACTTTTTGGAAATGTAAAAGAACATCCACCCAATAATTTCTCAATCAATTTTGTTCCATATTCGCTTGAATCATATCTTGGATTTGCCCATACACTTCTCATCGTACCTTCATCCTTATTAAAAATAATTTGATAATTATTTCTTCCCATTTTAGCTTCTAATTTTCCTAAAATTGTCTCAATAGATTGTCTAGAATATCGCCACTTTTTTTCGCGACCATCATCTGTTATTGGCCAAATTTCAATTGTACCATCTAATTGGTTAATATTAGGTGCTGATGGATGAAAATCGATATCCGGAACATCTCCAATATGAACAATTCTCCCATTTTTTACATAGAATGGATAAAAACACATTCTTGCGTCAGCTCGATCCGATTCGCTTCCACTATCTCGTAAATTCCGCGAATCAATTTCTTCTTTAGGGAAATCTGCAATATATTTTTTTCCATCAGCTGGATACACAAAAATTAAATATTCATTTACATATGAAAAATTATTTCCCTGTTGTCCACGCGGATTATGAACTACAGATACATAGCTATGCTCAAATCCCGATTCATAAAATATTTCCTTAAGCATTATTGATAAATTAGCAAACTCATTTTCATCAATAGCACATACTAAAACACCGTCATCTGATAGAAGGTTTCTAGCAACCAATAATCTTTGATACATCATTGACAGCCATGCTGAATGGTATCTTGCTGAGCCCACAGGATTTGCGACTAATCTCGCACCTTCATCATCCACATACCCTGCTTGATCAAGAAACTCATTTGAATCTACAGAAAAATCATTGATATAAATATAATTCTTCCCAGTATTATACGGAGGGTCAATATATATCATTTTCACCTTACCTAGATAGCTTTCCTGTAAAAGTTTCAGCACTTCTAGATTATCACCCTCAATATACAGGTTTTCTGTATTGTCCCAGTCCACACTTTCTTCAGGACATGGACGCAAGGTCTTTCTGATAGGTCTATTAGCCTCCACGATAGCCGCCTTTTTGCCTACCCAGGTAAATTCATAGGCTTCACCGCCCTCGATCACATCGCCGGACAGCATTTGCCGCAGCAAATCAAAGTTAATTGCCTTCTTCGGCTTGCCGTCCGCATCCTTCGTCTCCGTAATGCAGTTCGGGAATAAAGCCCCGATTTTCTCTATATTTTGTTCGGTCATATCAATGGATTCCATTCTCATTTTGTCCACATTTATTCCTCCATGATTAACTCTATTTTTCCACGACTATTTTTTTCAAATTTACCAATCTTAAACGATTGAACGATAACATCGCAGTACCATTCGCCCTCGTTATGTAAGCAGTCTTTTGATAATACATTTATAAGCAAGCAAAACGATTCTTGATATCTTTGTGCAAATCTATTCTCAAGAATAAATTTGACTGTAATCCATTGTTTTTCAAATGATTTCATATATTCAGGATCTGCAAAAAATACAATTTCTTTGCTCTCGTCTGCATAAAGACGTATTTTTCTGTTTGGTTGATTAGTTGTAATATTTTTCCATGGAACTGTACCATCATAGAAATATTCCGCTGTCATATATGAGTTAGTGGTATTGTGTAATTTCAAACCAATACCTAATGCCTTTTCACAGTTCTTACAATCCCCTATTTGAATGTACAGTTTGTCTGGTGAAATAAAGTGTTTATCGTAATCCAATTCATAAGCTTTCCAGTCTGTTACCATGAAAAACGGTCGCATTTCCAACATATACCGATTATTTTCAATTTCCATAAGCCGCTTAGACATTTCATTTGCTTGTTGTGTTTGATGAATTGCTACAAATCCCAACACTATTGTTCCTGCAAAAGATATTAAGTCTCCAGCTTCCCATACAGCATCCAAATATTTACATAGTGCCGGAATAGAAAATAAAATTTGGACAATTATTAGAAAGGAGAACGCTCCAATAGCCCATATCCACCATTTGTCTATTTTTTTCAATTATTACAATACCTCCAGCTCCCTCTTCAGCTTCTTTAATTCCGCATTCAGCTGCATCTGTTTATTGAGCTGTTTTTCTTTTCGAATTTTAGCTTGTAGTGATGCCATCTTCTTTTGTAGCGCCTGCTTCTGTTCATCTCGTGCAACAGCTTCCTTTAGAGATTCATCGTTAGTGTCCGTTTTTAGCTTATCTCCGGCAACCTGTCGCACAAAATTTTCATAGACTTCATCGACATTGAACCCCTCCATTTTTAGCGGAAGATGTTCCAAGTCGCACCAATCTGTATGATAGTAGCCATTCACCTTAAAAGCTTTTGTGCCTGACAAAGCGACTTCTTTATATCCAATCCAAGCCTGATAGTTTCCCTGATATTCCAGCAGAAAAAGAATATGATAGGGTATTTCCCGATCAATCTGACGAAGCAACGCATCATCAAGGATTTTCGTATTTAAACGAATTTCAAAAACTTCCAGTTCTGTGACTTCATTTCCGGCGGCAAGATTGGTCGTCGTGGATGCTATTTTATTTTTCCAATAGATGGTCTTTACCTGCTCGACAAAAACTTTTTTCAACGCCGGTGAAATATCCATGTTTTCATATAATTTCTGCTTTGGAATTCTCTTATTAAATTCCGTTTTTTTTGGCAATCCTAGCATCGTTCTCCCTCCGCCTATTTCACAACTAAGAAACAAATCAGTTCAAAATCATCCAATCCAGAAATAGCCGACATCAGTGCTGATGTCCCACCGGCAGAGAATAAGCTGTCAATATCACTTTCTTCTTTACAGTCCATAATTGAATTGATTGCATCGCTAAGAAGCGCTGATACTTCCGTCATATCTCTACCATCATCGGTTTCTTCATTAAATTGCTGACACAGCGCCTTAATAGGTTCTTTTTTACCACGGCAAAGCAATCTAATATCATCTAGCATTTTCTTTGGATTTAGGTAGTCACAGACGATTTCGCCATCAAACCCAATGTAAACCATATAAAATGGATGAATACGATTCTGATTATCTATATTGACGTTGTTGTTAATATTTTTCAGTACAAAGATAATGCCTTCCGGAAGGCCTTCAGTTGCTTGAACAACCGCATGCATGCCTTTCGGCTTTTTCCCCATATCACTATGTGTTTTCACATATTCTAAAAGATCCAATCTAAATTCATTTAAGCCTAAGTCCATAATAGAGAGCCCTGTAGACATCTCTTCAATATCAACAACTTCTTCCTGCAAGCGTTTCAGCTGCTGCTTACGATAGGCAAGGTCGCCTTTTTCTTCCGGATTGATCAGGTCATCGTCCCCTGTAGAGGTCATAATGGAAATCTTCATTCTGGTTTCGACGCGGCTCTTGAGGTTGATATATTCATCCAAATTCATATCCGGCCAGAAGTTGACCAATTGGATGCACTCATTCTTGCTTCCGATACGGTCAACGCGCCCAAATCGCTGAATGATTCGTACCGGATTCCAGTGAATATCGTAGTTTACAAGATAATCGCAGTCCTGCAAGTTTTGACCTTCCGAAATGCAATCCGTCGCAATCAAAATATCTATCTCCGTATCGCTTCCCGGCATTAGCACATCACGTCCTTTGGAGATAGGCGAAAAGCATGTCAGCACGTTATTTAATGTTGCCCTAAAGCCCTTGACCGTTGTTCGCCCATCGATGGTACCGGTAATAACGGCGGTGTTTAAACCGTATTTCTTTTTGATGTATGTGCTGACGTTGTCATACAGATACTCCGCTGTATCCGAAAATGCTGAGAATATCAATACTTTCTTATTGCCCGGATTGATTGGATGCTCAATTTTTTCGGATATCAGTTGCAACAATTCCTGCAATTTGCTGTCGTGTTCCGGTGTGATATCCGCAATCATCAAGGTCAGCAGTTCAAGAACATCCGCATCCGCTTGTAATTCTGTACGCCATGTCTTGTAGTCCATGTCTGCAAGCTCAATCTTTACTTTCTTGCCCACGGTGAAATATTCCGTATTGCCATCATCCATATCAAATTCAGAATCAGACGCTTCATACATATCAATCTCGGCTGCCCCGTACATTTCAAATTGATCAATGGATGTAATGGTGCTTTCGATAAAGGCCTTCATTCTATTGAGCGTCAATTGAAACGAATTCACCGAGCTTTCCAAACGCTTTAAGAGATTGATACGCATCAATCTGCGAATCCCTTCTTCACGTCCTGTCTGTGTCAGGTTTTCGCCTTTATTGTGCGTAAGTTCAATATATTTCTGCATTTTGCTTGGAAAAATATAGTTTGACGGTGTATAGACACACAGGTTCAATAGTATGAGTTGTTCATATATTTCATTGTAGTTAATCGCCTCATTTAGATCCGTTAACTGTGAGCGACGTGATATTGGCTTGTTTCTCTCCGGAAACTTACCAATCTTTGCGGTATTGTAATAGGTTTCTATATGTTTTCTTGAACGTGCGATGGTAACATTGTCAAGTAATTCAAAAAAATCAAAGTCCAACATACGAAGCAGCTCATCAGTGGTTCTATCTTCCGGCTCTAACTTATTCCAGTCATTAAACGCTTTCTGTGCTTGCTTAAAAATGTCATTAATCGATTTATTGGTATCGAGCTTTTTGTTTATTTCTTCGGCGTTTCCTTCATAAGCAAGTGCGAGCTGATTTTTGAGGTCAATAAATCTGTTATTAACAGGGGTTGCAGACAACATCAGGACTTTGGTTTTCACCCCTGCTTTAACCACTTTATTCATCAGCTTCATATATCTGTTTTCGTAGGTATTCGCATGGGAACCGGCACCGTTACGGAAGTTATGAGATTCATCAATGACCACAAGGTCATAATTGCCCCAGTTCAAACGCTCCAAATCCAACCCATTTGAAAAGCCATGCTTTCTTGATAAATCCGTATGAAATAAGACATCGTAGTTCAATCTATCTGTTGCAATCGGATTGTTCACATAGTTATCTTTATACGTATTCCAATTCTCCGCCAATTTTTTAGGGCACAGCACCAGTACACTTTTATTTCTGTTTTCGTAATACTTTATGACAGCAAGTGCTGTAAACGTCTTACCAAGACCGACACTATCAGCCAGAATGCATCCATTGTACCTTTCTAGCTTATTGATAATTGCCAGAACCGCATCTCGTTGAAAATCATAAAGGAGGTTCCAAACTTTACTTTCCTTGAAGCCTGTCGCTTCGTTTGGAAGTTCATCTTCTGATATATCCTCTAAAAATTCACCAAACACATGATATAACGTCATAAAATAGATAAATTCCGGTAAATTTTCATTATAGGCAGTTGTTATATTTTCAATGACAACATCGGTAACGTCTTGTAATTTTTCTTTGTCATTCCACAAGGTTTCAAATAACTGGATGTATTGCGATGAAAACGGTGCTTCAAAACGATTAACCATATTGTAGCTATTGTTTCCTCGTTCACAGCCTATATCAATCGTCGTAAATCCATTCATAGGCATATAGGCAACCTGTTTTTCTTCATTAGCAACCGTAAAGAAGCCACCCATTTTTTCACAAGTAGTATTGGATTTAAATGTTGCTTTTCTTTTAATCCAGTCCGTGCATTCCTTTGCGATGGCTTTTTGCGTCATCTCGTTACGAAGTTTTAGTTCAAACTCTGTCCCATACAAACTGCTTTCTCGGTCTAATCTAGGGATATAAAATTCTCGTTTTTGTTTTCAGCTTTTTCTTTAACAAAAGTAGGTGAAGTAAATATAAATCGACATTCATCGATTGACTCTAGCTGTGTTTTTAATTCCTTGTAGGCATACATAGAAAAGCAAGCAGCAGCGATTGAAAGCTTGCTCCCCTTCGTGATAGTAGATGCCATATCATCACGAACAATTTCCGTGATATTATCAAATACTTTCACGTCCATCCTTTCAACTCCTCAAATCACTATGTTGAGCACAATCGCGGACTATATTGTGCGTCTATTATTTCAATTCATTACAATGAGAAAAGTACTCAAAACAATTACAAAAAAGTGTACTTTCTTGCAAAAAAACAGTGTCTACAAATAGCGTAGAAAGTGGTTTGCTGTCCAAAATACTGGTCTGGATTATTGCTATAAAATATGGTATGGTTTTATTGTATGTAAAAAGAGTATTTCACAGAAAAGTACACCTTTTCGCACTATTCTTTATTGCATTCCCTTTCATAAGCATCTGCCTTGTATCGAAAGGTGGACAATGGCATGCCGCATTGTTTTGCTGCTTCTGTACCGGTGAGGTTACCGCTTTTCCAGGAGCGATAGATGCATGAAAAATCCTCCGGCAGGGGTTTGCGTGGTCTGCCAAAGCGCACACCGCGTGCTTTGGCTGCGGCAATGCCTTCGGCTTGCCGTTGTCTGATGTTTTGTCGCTCATTTTCAGCGACAAACGAAAGCACCTGCAGGACAATATCGCTCAAAAATGTCCCCATCAAGTCTTTACCTCGACGTGTATCCAAAAGTGGCATATCCAGTACCACGATGTCGATGCAAATCTCTTTGGTCAGTACACGCCATTGCAGCAAAATTTCTTCATAATTGCGTCCCAGACGATCAATGCTCTTAATAACGAGCAAATCGTCCTTTTTTATTTTCTTCAACAATTTCTTGTATTCTGGGCGATTAAAGTCTTTGCCGGATTGTTTATCGATATAAATATGCTTTTCGTCCACACCGGCCTCTTTTAAGGCGTCGCTTTGACGTATTTCTTTTTGATCGCAAGAACTCACACGAATGTATCCATAAATTTTCAAATTTTGTCCTCCTTTGCCACTATCACACAATAAATGTATGATTTATTCTATCGACCACACCCCCATAAAAATTTACTAAATAAAAAATAGCCGTACGTGACTCATCACGTACGGCTATTTTGCTACTTATTAAATTTTTCACACTCTCCCGTGCATTTTCTTCCAATAATACAGATACGACAGTCCTCCCGGGATGGCAATCCATAGGAGCACGGTGACTACTGTCACGGTTTCAAAGTTCGGCAAGGTGAGGGCGCAAGCGATATAGAGGACGGCGAGAGGGACACTGATGATGCCGATGATGCGGTGGGCGACGTTCCAAGTTTCTTCGTCGCTCACTGTCCATGGCAGTCTGAGCCCGGTGTGGCGGGTAAATGGGAGTTTTGGCGATACGATGCCCATAAATACGATGATGCCTGTCACCAAGATCATAGCAAAGAGCTTTTCACTCGCTTCGCTAAAATGGAGCACATCCATTTCGATGAGTGCTGTAACGCCCATCACAAGCACCAACACGCCGATGTTGACCATGGTGGTGAGTCGCAATACGCCGAGGCGCATGTCATCGGTGGTGACACTGGTGAGGAGTGCCAAATTACGATAGAGCACTCCCACCGCCACTAAGATACACGCCCCAGAAAGCACCAAGGAAACCATTTCATTGTTTACGGCCAACATGATAAACATGGCGAGAAAGGTCAATAGCAGTATCACACCACGTTTTTTCCCCGCTTGTTCCATAAGTCCTTCACGCTGATTTTTCTTTACCAGCAATTCATTCACACGGGCGAGCTCTTCAGCGAGCGCTTTAGAATTGTCGACAGGAACGTCAATCCCTAAGAGCGCATTCACACTCACCTCTAAGAGCGCTGCCATATCAATGAGCACTTGCGCATCCGGCACTGAAAGTCCCTTCTCCCATTTTGACACAGTCTGACGCACCACATGGAGTCCAACGGCCAATTCTTCTTGGCTCATGCCTTTGGCTTTTCTGTATTTTTGTATGTTATCGTTTAACACGACATTCACCTCATTTTTCTCGTTTGTTTTCACTTCGAAGTCACTCTTATCATATCGACTCAACCCAAAAACCACAAGCAACGACTATTAACATTGGTTCAATGGTGCGGAATCAAACGAAAATGGCAAGCTAAGATCACATTTTTATAGCGTTTTTGGTGACCAAATTCACATTTTTATTATATTTTTTGTGCAAAATTTCAATCACAAAATTCTACAGCGATACGTATTTTTATAACAAAAATCCCTCCAATAATTTGCGTTTCAAATTACTAGAGGGATTTCATTCCTATAATCTTCTTTTGATTGCTTTTAGAACCACTTCACCTCGGCTTCTTTGCGTGGTGCAGTGCGTTGATAGGTCACTGCCGGATAGCCCATCAACATACATACGCCGATTTGCGCCGGTTGAAGTTGTAGTTTATCGCAGAGGGCTGCATTGCTTGCCAAAATGGCTCTAACAAATCCTGTAAAGAGGGCACCAAGGCCTTCTGCGTGTGCCATCAATTCTATGCGGGATGCCGCTAAACCTACATCGAGTAAGGAAGCGCCGCTAATGATCAGCAAGACCGGTACATTAAAGAATAGACCGTCGTTGTCAGGTGAGGCTTCGTGAACTTGATATAGATGACGCAAGATTTTTACATAGCGATGGTCTTGTCCCAGTTGTTGCGCCATTTGATCTAATGCCGGTTCAAATCCATCCCAAAACATTTTCTTGACGTCGTCCAAGTCGTTCTGAACAACGGTATATGTCACGTCTTGCACATTTCCACCGGTTGGTGTGAATCGCCCTGCTTCCAGAATTTTTTCCAACAAATCGTTTTCTACCGGTTGTTCTTTATATTGGCGAATACTGCGACGCATTTTTATGGTATTAAGCAGTGCGTCACCATCGGCAACAGGATAATCCCCTTGGCAATCAATCACAGCATCTGTTGAATAGCCTTCCATCTGCACCGCACCTGTCGGGCAAACCGCATAGCAATGGCCACATTCCATGCAAGGGCCTGCTACAACCGCTTTACTGTTTTCAATACGCAATGTATGCGAAAAGCAATCTTTCACACATTGGCCACAACCAATACACTTCGTTTCATCAATACGAATCATATTCACAGCCTTCTTTCATTATTATTGCTTGCGAGCAATGGTATAGTCGTCGCCCATGCGATAATATGGGCAATCGGAGAAGGTGTCACTCATAAATTTGTACAGCTCATCCTCATCCAATAGCATGTCACACACGTAGTAACCATATTCTTCATCGTAGTCATAGTACATACAGTACTCACATTTACTGGTTGCCACGGTTATTCCTCCTTATAAAGCAATAGCCTCTGACTAGTCAGAGGCTATTGTTAAAAATCTTAAAAGCTTACGCGTTTACAACATGTGGCTTTTGATAAGCCGCTTCGATGAAACGAACGGTCTTGGTTGCATTACGCAATACAACGGTATGTGTTTTTACGCGGCCATTTTCTTCTTTGATGCCACGCAATACATCACCGGTGGTTACACCGGTAGCAATGAACATCACGTCATCGGTGCTTACCAAGTCGTTCAAGTTGTACACTTGGTTAACATCGGAATGACCCATTGCTTCCATACGACGAACTTGTTCGTCATCTTCCGGCACCAAACGACCTTGCATGTCACCGCCAAGGCACTTTACAGCAGCTGCTGCAAGCACGCCTTCAGGTGCACCACCAATGCCAAGAATCATATCAATAGCACCGGTATCCATTGCTACATTGAGTGCTGGGGATACGTCGCCGTCGGTGATGAGCTTCACACGTGCGCCCAATGCTTTGCAAGCTTGCTTAATGTGTTCGTGACGTTCACGATCGAGCAAGCAAACGGTCATTTCGCTCACATCTTTGCCAAGCGCAGCAGCCACGTTGCGAAGGTTTTCTTCAACAGTCTTGTCGATGTCGATGGCACCCTTTGCACGTGGGCCAACGATGATCTTATCCATGTACATGTCTGGTGCGTGGAGCAAACCGCCGGCTTCCGCAACAGCCATTACAGCGATTGCACCAGGTTGGTTCTTTGCAGTAAGGTTGGTCCCTTCGAGTGGGTCAACAGCGATATCTACTTCAGTACCACCGAGACCAACTTTTTCGCCAATATAAAGCATTGGTGCTTCATCCATTTCACCTTCACCAATAACAACAGTACCGCTAATGTTGATGGTGTCAAACATTTTACGCATAGCTTCTACAGCAGCGCCATCCGCAGAATTCTTTTCCATGCGGCCAATCCACTTGGAGCAATTGATTGCTGCTGCTTCAGTTACACGCGCAAATTCAATAACTAAATCTCTTTCCATAATGCTCACCCTCACGCTTTCCCGTTGCTACCGAAGATGCGAATCTTTTCGGCAACGCGTTCTGCCATTTTTTCTCTTGCAGGCCCAAGAATTTTACGTGGGTCGATTTCGTTTGGCTTAGCAGCCAATACTTCGCGCACACCATCGGTGAATGCTTCACGAAGGTTGGTGTCAATGTTAATCTTACGAACACCACGTGCAACAGCTTCGCGCAATGCTTCATCAGGCACACCGGAGGACCCGTGGAGTACGAGTGGAATGTTGACGCGTTCCTTGATTTCGGTCAAACGATCAAAATCAAGCTTAGGCACGCCCTTATATTGGCCGTGTGCAGTACCGATAGCAACAGCCAAAGAACGGATACCGGTCTTTTCTACAAAGTAAGCAGCTTCTTCAGGGTCGGTAAAGGTTGCTTCACGTTCACTTACAGTTACGTTGTCTTCGGTGCCACCGATTTTCCCAAGTTCTGCTTCTACAGAAATATTAAGCGGGTTAGCAACGGAAAGAATTTGGCTGGTAACAGCAATATTTTCTTCCAATGGATGCTTGGACCAGTCAATCATAACGGAGGTAAAGCCGCTACCGATGCATTGGATTACTTGTTCAAAGCTGGTCCCATGGTCTAAATGCAGTGCTACTGGTACAGTAGATGCTTCTGCAGCAGTTTTTACGAGAGATACGATGTAGTTCAAACCGGCATAGTTAATAGCACCTTGGCTAGCTTGAATAATAACCGGAGATTTTTCTGCTTCTGCAGCCATCATGATGGCTTGAACAATTTCCATGTTGTTGCAGTTAAAAGCACCTACAGCATAGCCGCCTTCTTCGGCAGCAGTCAATAAAGTATCAACGTTTACTAATGGCATGTGTATATTCCTCCTTAAAATTACATACGTTCCGGTGCGCTCAATCCGAGCAATTCCAATACATTGCGCAAGGTAATGCGTGTGCAATCTACCAACGCTAAACGTGCATCGCGCAACGCTTCGTCATCAGTCAAAACCTTGCAGCTATTGTAGAAACTATGGAAAGCATTTGCCAAATCCTTGGCATAATATGCGAGATGATAAGGTGCTAATTCACGGGCTGCGTCAGCCACTTCCTGTGGCCATTCGGCAAGCTTGCGAATAAGCACACGTTCGTTTTCTTCTTTTAACAATGAAAGATCGACATCCTTGGCCTTAGGGGTATCCACACCGGCAACTGAAAGGATGCTGCAAATACGCGCATGTGCATATTGTACATAGTATACAGGGTTATCACTGGATTCAGCTTTTGCCAAATCAAGGTCAAAGTCCAAGGTACTGTCAGGATTACGCATGATAAAGAAGAAACGTGCTGCTTCTTTCCCTACTTCATCGATGAGCTCTTCCAGCGTTACAAATTGACCTTTACGCTTACTCATCTTCACAAGTTCGCCGCCTCTGTACAAGCGAACGAGCTGCATGAGGATGACAGTGATGTTGTCGCCCGGATAACCGAGCGCAGTCATTGCACCCTTCAAACGTGCCACGTGACCGTGGTGGTCGGCGCCCCAAATGTTGATGAGCTTGTTGTAGCCACGTTCAAATTTGTTGCGGTGGTAAGCAATGTCTGCCGCGAAATAGGTAGGCGTGCCATTGGAACGAATAAGCACTTCGTCCTTTTCTTCGCCCCAAGCAGTACACTTGAGCCAATGTGCGCCATCTTTTTCGTAAACATAGCCTTTATCACGAAGGATATCTACAACTTCAGCAACATCGCCTGCATCGTGCAAGCTTTGTTCGCTGAACCATCTGTCATATTCAACACCAAAGCGTTCCAAGCCATGAGCAATGCCCGCAACCTTTTCCTTTAATGCAAAATCCTTCATTTCTGCACGACGTTCTGCTTCAGGCATGTCTACATAGGCTTCGCCCTTTTCATCCAATAAACGTTGTGCAGTGGCAATGATATCTTGCCCTTGATAGCCATCTTCAGGAATTTGATAGTCATCGCGGCCAAGCAATTCGAAATAACGTGCTTCTACAGATTTACCGAGATTTTCCACTTGGTTACCGGCATCGTTAATGTAATATTCCTTGTCACAGACATAACCGGCTTCATTAAGCACGGCAGCAAGGGTATCACCCAATGCACCGCCGCGAGCATTCCCCATGTGAAGAAGCCCGGTTGGGTTTGCACTGACGAATTCCACTTGAATTTTTTCGCCCTTACCGGCATCACTCTTACCGTAGTCGATATCCTCTTCTTGAATAGCCGGAAGTACCTTGTGGAGCCATTCGTCCACCAAATAGAAGTTGATAAAGCCAGGACCCGCTACGTCAATGCGAGCAATAAGGTCTGGACAAGAAATCCCCGCAACAATAGCTTCTGCAATCTTGCGTGGATTTTGACGCGCTACGCGAGTAAGCTGCATAGCGAGGTTAGTAGAAAAGTCGCCATTGCCTTCATTTTTAGGCGTTTCAATGACAAAATCCGGTAATTCCACTTCAGGAAGCGCACCTTCATTCATCGCTTTTTGACAGGCCTCAACAATGGCTGTTCTTAATGATGATTTTGTTTCTTCAATAATGTTCATAGGATTCCTCCCAAAATTACGTATATGCTTATCATAGCATAAAACACCTTCTAATTGGGGTGTTTTTAATGACATCTTAAAAAAATACCGAATCTTTTATGCCTTCGGTGTCACGTTCGGCAAGATATTTTTCAGCCAAAGGCACATCACCGTCGTAAATTTCCGGACCATTCGGACCTTTCTGTGCAGTTTCACTGCCCTTTCCCAATAGGAGTATAACCGTTCCGGCCGGCGCACTCAGAACTGCATCACGAATTCCCGCTTCGCGGTCAGTAAGTGAAACCGTTGGCACCGGCTTTTCCATATGCGAAGCAATTTCCGCATTGATATCCTCAACCAGTTCATGCTGTGGATCGTCCGGTACGAGATATACTCGGTCACCGGCATCGCCAACAATTTTGCCCAAATCAGCACGACGACTTTGTGCCTTGCTTCCAGCTGAGCCAAACACAAACCAAAGTGGTGCGCCCGGATATTCAGCACGCACTGATTCAATCACCTTACGGAAACTAATATCATTGTGCGCATAGTCAATAATAACGGTTACACCATCCTTGGAATGGCGATATATCATATGCCCTTCAAAATGTCGGTTTTCCAGCACACCTTGAATGGTTGCAATATCCACCCCTAAATTAAGCGCTACAGCTGCCGCCACAAGCGCATTTTCAACATTAAAGAGACCTTTCATTGCGGTTGCAATCGGATAGTTGTTGACACCATCACTCAATTCAAAGCGCATGCCATCCTTATTGCTTTCGATATGGTTGGCTTGATATTGCGCCTCATTTTCCACAGCAAAGGTTGTTACTGCATCACATGCTGCAGCTGCCGTCTTTACATCGTCAAGGCGGTCACTATTCATATTAATATAAGCGTGCTTCGCAACCTTAAATATCATCAGCTTGCTGGCAAAATAATCTTCAAAGTTTGGGTGCTCAATGTCACTGATATGGTCCGGAGCAATGTTTAGAAACACCACGTCATCAAAATGAATCTCGCCTACACGATGATACTTGAGTGCCTGGCTGGATACTTCTACAATCATCGTTTTTAATCCGGCATTTACTGCATTGTCCATATTACGGTACAAGTCAATATTTTCCGGTGTGGTTAGTTTCGCCGGCGCATCGGTCACACCATCATACACACGTGCTGAAGAGGTCAAACCGGTCATTGGAAGACCATTCTTTTCAGCATAAGCATCCAGGATATCTTTTAAAAGTGTTACTGTTGTAGACTTACCTTTTGTGCCGGTCACGCCAATCATGTGAAGCTTTTTCCATGGCGATTCGAAAAACACATCTGCTGCCACAGCTAAAGCGCGACGAATATCGTTAACAATTAAGGCGGTCATATCTTCGCCTTCATCAAAAGGTCGAATGGCTAAATACGCCACTGCACCGGCTTCTTTTGCTTTTGTTATATATGCCGGGTCAAATGTTGCACCTTTGCACAAAAAGAGCGAATTCGGGCCAGAACGACGGGAATCATATTGGATATCTTGAATAACCAAATCCATATCGCCTTGCCACATTGTAAGCAAGCCTTCTTCGCGCAAACGAATAATAAATTCAGAAATAGGAATTTGGTGGCTCATTATTTAGCCTCCTTCAATTCTGCCAAAATTGCACACCACTCACCGTCTACACGCTTTTCTTTAACGGTAAATCCAGCACTTTCAAGTGCACCACACACGTCATCCGCTCGTTCCACAAGAACCCCGGAACAAAGGAATTGTCCATTTTCGTTTAAATGTTCTTCGATTTGTGGCACCAACATGAGAATGACGTCTGCAACAATATTGGCAATAATAAGGTCTGCTTTACCTACGCAATCATTTAAAAGATCGCTCTTATAAATCATAATAGATGCATTGTTGCGCGCTGCATTTTTAACCGTAGCCAGCACCGCCACCGAATCAAAATCCATCGCATCCACGCGCCCTGCTCCCAAGGCACGCGCTGCAATTGCCAATATACCACTACCGGTTCCAACATCAAATACAGTCATCTCCGGTGTAATAAGCTCTTCAAGCCAGTTCATGCACAAGGATGTGGTTTCATGTTCACCGGTGCCAAAAGCCATCCCCGGCTCGATACGAATCACAATATCTTCCGGGTAATCCGGTTCAAGCCATTCAGGAACCACTTGAATGCGAGAGCCATAATGCAAAATGTGATAATGCTCTTTCCAGGATTCAGACCAATCCTCATTAGCAATGCGTTTTTCACGCCATTCTGCTGTCTCGCCAATACGAGCAAGCTCCGCTGTTACGGTGTCACGCAATGTTGTATATTTTTTTGGATAATCTGCATCTTCTTCAAAATAGCCACTCACTTTGAGTAAGTCAGTTGCTAAAATATCTTCCGAAAATTCATGAGCGTCCCAGTCGTTACCTTCCACATGATCTAAAATCGCTTGTGGATCATCAACAATGGTACCGTTTGGAAAATAATCATTAAAAATACCTGTTACCGCTTCCAAACCTCGTCGGTTTGGAAGTAAACAGGTTACTTCCATCCAATTCAATACTATCACCTTGATTTCTTCAATCATCTTCTATCATATTTCGATAGAATGTCATACATAATAAATATTATCAAAAAGCACCTTGTTTGTCATTTGCTTTTTCTCAAAAACCGCATCCTTGCAAGGTTTTTGGGCAAAAAGAAGCCACCTGCAAATCTTGCAAGCGGCTACTTCGCTTTCACTGTTATTGAAAGATTTCTTCTGTAGAAAGATAACGCATACCGGTATCCGGCATAAGAACGACAACATCCTTACCGGTGTTTTCATCACGCTTTGCCCATGCAAGCGCACCCAGAAGAGCAGCTGCAGAGGAAATCCCCATAAAAAGCCCTTCTTCACGGGCCAGTCGACCGACCATAGCAAGCGCATCCTCGTTGGTGATTGGCATGACTTCATCATAAACATCGGTGTCTAGTGCACCCGGTACAAATCCTGCGCCAATGCCTTGCAAGGCGTGAGGCCCCGCTTCACCGCCGGAAAGAACCGCAGAAGCCTTTGGTTCAATGGCAATCACTTCAATATCAGCGCGTTGAGTTTTTAGATAACGTCCTGTGCCACTGAGACTCCCACCGGTACCAACACCGGCTACCAAGGCATCCACATTTCCATCCATTTGCGCCCATAGTTCTGGCCCGGTTACATCGTAATGCGCCTTTGGATTGGCAGGATTGTCAAACTGACCAGCTACAATGGCATTGTCCATTTCTGCGACCAATTCATTGGCACGCGCAATGGCACCACTCATCCCTTTTGCTCCGGGAGTCAATACCAATTCTGCTCCATAAATTTGCATTAATTTGCGACGCTCAACACTCATGGAGTCCGGCATTACAATAATCACCTTGTATCCCAAGTATGCACCAATTGCTGCAAGACCAATTCCTGTATTGCCGCTTGTTGGTTCAATAATTGTTCCGCCGGCGGTAAGCTTTCCTCGTGCTTCCGCATCTCGAATCATCGCTAGTGCTACACGATCCTTCATGCTCCCGGTTGGATTATAGTTTTCAAGCTTGGCAAAAATGTGCGCTTTTGCACCTTCAGCCTCTTCGATTTTGTTTAATTCAACAATCGGCGTATGCCCTACTAATTCTGTGATGTTCTTATATATTGTCATAACGAATTCCTCCATTCCGAATCATTCTACTATTCTTTTTCTATTATACCCCCACCCTCTTTCCTATAAAAGCCATAGAAAATAGAAACCATCCCATCTCTTGCAATAAAATCTGTTAATGCATATGATTTCATATCTTGCATTCCCTTTTTTCCTATGATAAGCTAATACTGTAAAATTTAAGACGTAACGACACAATGGAGAACACCACCAAAAGGGCGTGTTTTTTATTGTGTCTTTTTTTATGTCAAAGGAGGGATCCACCATGCGAGTAAATGGGAAAGACCATCCGCTTAACGCGCCACAAATGCTCGACAGCTTCCTTACTGAAGCTGGTTACAACATCAAGCGTGTCGTTGTTGAACGTAATGGTGCTATCATCACTCAAGATCAATTCTCTTCAGTTGAATTGTCTGACAGTGACCATCTCGAAGTGGTTCAATTTGTTGGGGGAGGTTAATGTATGGAAATTCAATTGAATGGTCGCTTGCACCATACTACAGCCTCAAATTATGACACGCTTCGCAATGAATTGGCATTAGATGCGAATGCACTCATTGTGAATGGACACAGTAAACCTTGGACAACTCCCATCGTTGAGGCAGACCATGTCATTATGTTAAACCGTGAAATCTCACCCACGCTAGAGGTTTGGCGTGCCATCTATGACGCACGCTACGGTAAAGAGATGATGGACAAGCTACAACAAGGAAAGGTTGCTATTTGTGGATTGGGTGGTTTAGGTTCACTCATCGCCATTGAACTGGGTCGTCTTGGAGTCGGTACTTTGCTCCTTATTGATGATGATATCGTCGATGCAACCAATCTTGCGCGCCAACAATACACAATGCGCCATTTTGGAATGAACAAAACCGATGCCTTGACTGAAGAACTCACTCATATGGCTCCACTTACCACAGTTACTACTAAAAACATCCATCTCACTCGGGATAACATTGCCGATGCCTTGGAAGGATACACCATTATTTGTGAAGCAGTAGACCGTCCGGAAACAAAAGCAGCGCTTACAGAAGCTGTTTTATCAGATTTGCCGCACGCCACCTTAGTTGGTGCTAGTGGTATGGCAGGCTACGGTTCCGGCAACGCCATAACGGCGAAAAAAGTTTTTCCTCGCCTCTTCATGGTTGGTGACGGGGAAAGTGAGGGCGAAGAAGGCATTGGCCTTATGGCACCTCGTGTCGGCCTTTGTGCATCGGCACAAGCGACATTAATCATGCGCATATTATTAGGGGAAGCCAATCCCCTTTAAACGAAAGGAAGATTAAAACATGAATGACGTTTTTCATCTTGGAGGCAAAGACTTCCAATCTCGCTTAATTCTCGGTTCTGGGAAATTCTCTTTAGATCTTATTACCGCAGTTATTGAAGAAGGCGGCGGCGAAATCATCACTCTCGCACTCCGTCGTGCAAATCCCGATGGTGCTGAAGACATTCTCTCCTACATTCCAGAAGGTGTTACCCTATTGCCAAACACTTCTGGCGCGCGTAATGCCGAAGAAGCTGTTCGTATCGCTGAACTTTCTCGCGCAATGGGTTGTGGCAACTGGGTAAAGGTTGAAGTTATCAACGACTCTCGCTGGCTTCTCCCTGACAATGCCGAAACCGTTCGTGCTACCAAAATGCTTGCTGACCGTGGCTTTGTAGTTCTCCCATATATGTTCCCTGAACTTGAAACCGCCAAAGCACTTGTTGATGCCGGTGCAGCTGCTGTTATGCCACTCGCTGCTCCAATCGGTACCAACCGTGGCTTAGTTCACAAAGATAAAATTGCTGAAATCATCGCCAACATTGACCTTCCTATCATTGTTGATGCTGGGATTGGTAAACCAAGTCAAGCTGCAGAAGCGATGGAAATGGGCGCTGACGCAATTATGTGTAACACTGCAATTGCAACTGCAGGTGATGTTCGTAAAATGGCACGTGCATTCCGCCTTGCAATCGAAGGCGGCCGCTTAGCATATCTCTCTAAGCCAGGCCGTGTACTCACCGACAAAGCAAGCGCTTCTTCCCCACTCACTGGTTTCTTGGAGGACTAAAATCATGATTAAAGCTGAAACTTGGGACGTAATGACTTATCGCGATGGTATGGATCAATTAGACCCTACCACCTTGAATACTGTATTGGATGCTGTAAAGGACTATGATCCTTCCAGCTACACCGCTGCTGACGTTGAAGCAGCACTTGAACATGATGAATGCACCCTGGAAGACTTCAAGGCATTGCTTTCACCAGCAGCCGAACCTTACCTCGAACAAATGGCACAAAAGGCACAAGCACTTACTCGCGCACGTTTCGGAAATAGTGTTTCCCTTTTTACCCCACTCTATATCGCCAACTATTGTGATAACGGTTGCGTATACTGCGGTTTTAACTGCGGCAACCAAATTAAACGTGGTCAACTTTCTCGCGAAGAATTAATTCGTGAATTGGATACCATTGCTGCAACCGGTTTACAAGATATCCTCATTCTTACCGGTGAATCTGAACGTATGAGCAGCGTTGAATGGATCGGCGAAGCCATTAAGCTCGCTGCGGAACGTTTCACCACCGTTGGTATTGAAATTTACCCAACCAATATCGAAGGCTACAAACATCTCCACGAATGTGGTGCTGACTTTGTTACCGTATTCCAAGAAACCTACAACCCTGAAAAATATGCTGAAGTTCACCTTCGCGGCAACAAACGTAGCTTGCCATACCGCTTCTACGCACAAGAACGTGCACTCATGGGTGGCTTCCGTGGTGCCGGCTTCGGTGCACTTCTCGGCTTGTCAGAAGACTTCCGCAAAGACGCATTTGCAACAGGCTTACACATCGAATTAACTCAACAAAAATTCCCTGAAGCGGACCTCGCAATCTCCGTACCACGTATTCGTCCGTTTGTTAACGAAGAAAACAGTGATGCTGATGAACACATCAATAAAGATTCCGTTCATGAAACCCAACTCCTTCAAGTAATGTGCGCACATCGTATTTATCACCCACAAATTAGCATGACCATCTCTACCCGCGAACGTCAAGGCTTCCGCGATTCCGCTGTAGCTATCTGCGCAACAAAGATTTCCGCCGGTGTTCATACTGATGTTGGCGGCCATAACAAAGCTAACGAAAACGAAACCGAAACCGACGCACAATTCGATATTTCCGATCCACGTACTGTTGATCAAGTGCACCAAGCACTGTTGGAAAATGATTTGCAACCGGTTTACACCGATTTCATTCACGTTTAAAAATGAAAAAAATTAAAATTTTCTATGTCACCGAGCAAAAACGTATTATCGGCGACAAACGTCATTATTTTGAAAAACTCCTTTCCGGGCAACCAGACGGGCTCATCATTCGCGAAAAACATCTTACAAACGAGGAACTCCTTACATTCGCTGAACCGCTGGTGCCTATTGCTGAACGCTATCACGTACCACTCATTCTACGTGGTACGCCAGAAATCGCCAAAAAACTTGGTATTCGTCAGCTTCAGCTCTCCTTTCCTGAAGCAATGCGAGCACCACTGCCAAGTGACTTTGACGAAATCGGCGTTTCTGTCCATCATATAGATGAAGCTATAGCTGCAGAAGCGCATGGGGCTTCCCGCATAACCTATGGCCACATATTTACATCACCGTGCAAACCAGGCCTCCCACCACGAGGCGTGGCTGCACTTGATGAGATTGCTCAAGCATGCCGGATACCGGTCTTTGCAATTGGCGGCATTACGTTAGAAACACTTCCCTTCTTACTCCCAACAAAAATTGCAGGTGCCTGCTTAATGAGTGCCAGCATGACAGATCCGTCACCGGAAACGCTCACCACACGTCTTCGAACCATCCTTGAACAATCAAAATAATAAAGAATGAGACTGTCCACCACACAGTCTCATTTTTTATTGTAAAGAATTAAGTAACCATTTATCTATCCAGATACTACAATACAGAATAGCGTAATACACACAAAGAATGCATATGGTTTCAGACAATAATTCTCATTAAACCTGAAAAAACACCAATTCAATTAACTTATTATAATAAAATAATACCTAAACAAATACTCAACACCCAAGATAATCACCAATAAGTAACACAGAACACTATCACGCTTTACAGGGACATTTACAATATAGTCATTTATTATACTTAATACACTGTTTGTACTACAAAAATATTTTTACTAATACAATTAAGCTGCTAACATTAAATATCAATATCAGTGTTTATCCCGCTAAACAATCAACTTTTTTACCTAGCACCAACCAAATAATTCAGTAAGAATAAACAATTGAAACGTATAGCAATAATCAACTGATACCTGTAAAACCAAGAATATATAATAATTAAAAAATATCATTTAATACAAACACTCGTCAAAACAAAAAAGCGCTCCTAAACTAGGAGCGCTTTAAAGTTAAACAATATGATGCATATTACTTGCAGAATTGTTCGTCAGCCCAGGTCAAAACTTCATCAAGAATCTTCATAGCTTCACGAAGTTCTTCTTCAGTGATGATGAGTGGAGGGCAAACTTGAACAACGTTGTCACGGCCATAGGTGTAGAAGCCCATTTCTTTGCACTTAGCGATTACGCTAGCTTGGTTAGGGTTACCCATGCCGTATTCGTCGATAGGGGTCTTGGTTGCTTTGTCTTTTACGAGGTCAAGTGCGGAGAAGAGACCGATGTAACGAACATCACCAACGCAAGCGTGTTTTTCCTTCATTTCTTCGAGGATTTCACCGAGAACCTTACCAACTTTGTTTACGTTGTCAAGAACGTTGTGATCTTCGAAGTAATCCATGGAAGCATAACCAGCTGCGCAAGCAAGTGGGTGACCTTGGTAGGTCAAGCCACAACCGAGAACATGATCATCAAAGTAGCTAGCTACCTTTTCGTTCATGATAACACCACCGAGTTGAACGTAACCGGAGTTAACGCCCTTAGCGAAGGTAATCATGTCAGGGGATACGCCCCAGTTTTGAATAGCGAACCACTTACCGGTACGACCGAAACCAGCCATAACTTCGTCGCAAATCATGAAGATGCCATATTTATCGCAGAGAGCGCGAACGCCAGCGAGATAGCCTTCTGGATACATGATTACGCCATTAGCACCAACAACTGTTTCGAGAATAATAGCAGCGATTTTGTCGTGACCTTCAGCAATGATGGTCTTTTCGAGCATGGTAAGATGATATGCGGTTTCAGCTGCTTCGCTTTCGAAAGCGATTTCTTCACGATAAGAGAAAGGAGCATGGAAGTGAACTACGCCAGGAGCATTACCACCGATTTCAGCAGAGAAACGACGACCGTCACCGGAAACGTTACCAGCTGTGATGGTAGCACCGTGGTAAGAACGATACATAGCGAGAATTTTACCCTTACCGCTACTAATACGAGCCATCTTGATAGCGTTTTCGTTGGAGTCAGCACCACCGTTGCAGAAGAATACGCGGCTCATGCCTTCTGGAGCATGTTCAACGATTCTCTTAGCGAGAGCTGCACGGATACCAACGGATTGGCCTGGAGCGATGAAGCAAAGTTGTTCTGCTTGTTCTTTGATAGCATCGATGATGTAACGGTTACCATGACCAAGGTTCATGTTAACGAGCTGGGAGCTCATGTCATAGTATTTCTTGCCGTTGTAATCCCAGAAGTAGATACCTTCGGATTTTTCAACAGGGATAATCTTGGTTAATTTCTTTTGAGCAGACCAAGAGTGTACATTGTACTTGTGGTCCATTTCGAGTACTTCTTCGCGAGTAAATTTAGGCAATACGTAAGCCATGTTAATTAAACTTCCTTTCAAAGTGGATTATTATGTGGATTTTGTTTTGAATAAACAACCTGCACAGCATTTTTTATTAAACCTTCGCTACGAGAATAAGCATAAAACTCAAACCCGATTTTACAGCCAAAAGCACAAAGAATGCATGGATCATTTGTACAAAACATATATGCGTCATCTTCAGCCATTGCACACAGTACATGAGCGTCCTTTTCAGGACGAACAAATTTAAGCTGACCTCCGGTTACAGAACGAACATAAATCCATTCTATATCATGATTGCCTGCTTCTGCCCCTTCCACCCACACTTCAAAGCAGTGGTTGTCTGGACCGCCAACAATAGAATATCTAATATTATATTTTTCGCTTTCATCAGACATTTTTGGAGGAACTTCTTCCCAACCATCCCCTAAAGCCTCAACTAAAGAGCTATCTCCAAGCACATTCCAAACCAAAGAAGCTTTATCAGCATTTTTATATAAAGTAGGAATCGGAGAAAATGGTACAGGAATACTTGTATTATGACTGCGAGTTACGCTTTCTTTTTTTCGTACAGTCTTCAAGGGATCGCCTCCATTTAGAAAATAAATAACCACCATATTCACGCCTTGTAAATATGGTGGTCTTAAGACGTCACCCTATAGGCCTGACGCTAATAAAATTCTATTTTATTCCGAAGTATTTAAGTAAAAACTCAATTACTTAGCGAAATGCTTTGCATCGAGGTGTTCGTATCTTGGCAAGAAACGGGTAGGAAGTGCAAGAGCATCTTTACGGAATGGAGGAGCAAGCTTGGTGCCGTCTACGCGAGCTTCAACAACAACTGGCTTGGTCATGGAGATTTCGAAAGCCTTTTCGAAGGTAGGTTGGATATCTTCAACCTTATCTACATAGAAGCCTTCAGCGCCCATTACGCGAGCAACTTCTGCCCAAGATGGAGCTTGGATTTCGCAACCAACGAAACGATTGTTGTAGAAGTCAACTTGGTTTTTCTTTTCAGCGCACCATGCGTTGTTACGGAATACAACTGCGAGTACAGGAAGGTTTTCTTGTACAGCGGTCATGATTTCGTAGAAGGACATACCCCAAGCACCGTCACCAGCGAGGGACATTACGTGATGATCTGGGCAACCGAGTTTAGCACCAAGAGCAGCTTGGAGAGCGAAACCGGTGTTACCATTGGTCAAGCAAGCAACGTGGAGACGTGGAGCATTAAACTTCAAGTAGCTGTTAGCAGTAGAAGAAACGTTACCGATGTCGGTGGTTACGATGCAATCTTCAGGCTTAACTTTGCACATTTCGAAGAGAAGACGACGTGGATGGATGGTACCAGCTTCTGGTTCTTCCATAGCGAGTTCTTCGATTTCAGCTTCCCAAGCATCTCTCTTAGCTTTGATGTCAGCCATACGAGCTTCGTCAACTGGACGATCACCCTTAGCCTTTAAGAGAGCGAGGAGGCCTTCAGCGGTAACACGAGCGTCACCTACGATACCAACTTCAACTGGATGGGTACGAGCGATTTGGTTAGCGTTAACGTCAACTTGAACGATCTTTTGGGAACCATCTTGGAGGAAGTACTTAATATCGTATTGTGGGAGGGTACCGAAGTAGGAGAGACGGCAACCAATAGCAATGATTACGTCAGCTTCCTTGATGCTGTACATAGCAGCCTTGGAACCCATGTAGCCGATAGGCCCTACCCAGTGTGGATCGCTGTAACGGAATGCGTCATTGTGGAGGTAAGAAGTAGCAACTGGGCAGCTGAGGTATTCAGCGATTTCAGCAACTACGTCTACAGCATCGGAGTCAACAACGCCACGGCCGTTGATGATTACTGGGCGCTTAGCGTTAGCGATAACTTCTGCAGCCTTAGCCATAGAATCAGCATCTGGAATCAAGCCGGAAGTAGAACGATATTCTTCTGGAGGAAGGATGAAGTCGTTAACTTCGCCGTAGAAGTAGTCACGTGGAACGTCGAGATAAACAGGACCACGTTCTGCATACATGGTACGGAAAGCGGTACGTACGCAGTCAGCTGCACGGCTTGGATGTGGAACTTGGAAAGACTTCTTGGTGATTGGCTTAAAGATAGGCACTTGGTCTACTTCTTGGAAGCCGTCCCAACCAACGGAGGTAGAACCAGCGGAAGGACCGATTACGAGCACTGGGCTGTGTGCTTGATAAGCGGTAGCGATAGAAGTTACGAGGTTGGTAACACCAGGGCCATTTTGACCGGTGCAGACACCAACTTTACCGGTTACACGGTTGTAAGCGTCCATCATGTGACCAGCGGTGTGTTCGTCGCGGCATGCGATGAAACGGATACCTGCTGCTGGGAATAAGTCAAGCATATCCATGAATGCGGAACCTACGATACCTGCGCAGTATTCAACGCCTTCCATTCTGAGCTGTTCAACGATAGCTTCACTTGGTGTCATTTTTTGTTTTTCTGCCATTTATATTGCCTCCTTAAAATTTAAACGTCTCATATCTATCTATGAGATCATTATACAACAATAAAATATAAAAAAACTTTTAGTAGAAATTGTCACTTTCCAACTTGTTTTAAAGTTGTTCCGTTCCTCTTTCCATTACTAATATATCATGCCTTTTTCATATTTACAATAGTAATCATAAACGCAAAACGCACCGTCCATTTCTCGCGAACACATTTATAGTTGTAATTTATTCTGTTTATGTCAAGTATTTTTCATTGACGCTTATAGGTTTAATTCTAACATCGCTATTTAAAGGGTTTTTTTTATTCTTTTCGATTATTCACAATATTTCTTTTTTATTTATTGCAATTGATGTTTGCAACCCATTTTCTGTTGCAGTTAATCAAACGCCCTTATTTTTGTCCTTTCATCGCGGACTTTTTATATGTTTTTAATTATTTGTTTTTACTAAATCGTTCATATTTTGTCTCTTATTAGTACTTTTTCAGCGGTTACATGTTCGTTTTTTCTCTATAAATCCTATTTTTTCTAATTTTTCTTGACTTCTCAATTTAAGCAATTCTATTTTATTCTTTATTTCACTTTATTTTGCTATTGACTTTTTTGTCTATTTATGGTTGCAACTAATTCACGCTCTTTTAGTCGTTTCTTTCGTCATTATAGATAGATATACATCCAATTGTTTCATCTGTTATTCATTGTAAACACATCGTATTGTATTTCATCAGCCAGTTTTTTATCTTTGTAAAGATCCTGCAATAATATTTAATTCGCCGCATGTTCTCTTCTACTTACTTTTATGTCACTGGGATTACTTTCATTATTGATTGTTGGGTTTATTCATGTTTTCTCGTACAGTTTTATCTGTTTCATAATCATCATATATTAATGGCATTTATTCATTAGCTAACATGCTTTAACTCTCATCACAATAAAAAAAGCGTTCCGATTATTCGGAACGCTTCGTTTATCCCGGCAATGACCTATCTTTCCAGCAAAAGAATAGCAAGTATTTTCGGCGC